>ERZ888423.3328-NODE-3328-length-10742-cov-6.891738_pt1 | contig 10742 bp, 7 predicted proteins | sample MGYA00520523_ERZ888423 | MGnify/ENA primary metagenome ERZ888423 (study PRJEB32303, sample SAMEA104408611) | aquatic metagenome | biome: Brackish water; feature: Pelagic; material: water | place: Baltic Sea | collected 2014-06-08T10:24:00 | depth 30,27 m ...
AGGGTTTGGAGGCAGAAGCTCGGGTCGCCGGAGCCGCCGGTTCTGGTGTTCCACGAAGCCGACGAGGCCTTCGGCTGCACGGTCTACCGAGGGAAGTCCAAGAACTACCTGATGATTTCGACCTCGGCAACCAATTCTGACGAGGTTTGGTACCTTAAAGCGTCGGAGCCTCTAGGAACATTCACCTGCCTGCGCCCGCGCCAAAACGGTTTGGAGTACTCTGCGAGCCACCACCAGGAATCGTGGTGGATTCGAAGCAATCTGGAGGGCCGTAGGAATTTCGCCCTTTTTAGTGCGCCCCTGCTTGATCCCTCTGCATGGACGGAGGTCATTGCCCACCGCGAGCAGGTGCTGCTCGAAGGAATTGACCTTTTTGACGATTTTTTGGTTCGAGAAGAGCGAGAACTGGGATTGCTGCGCATCGTGATTAGGCCATGGGACGAGGCCTTGCGCGGCCCCGAGTACCAAATTTCAATGCCCGAGGAGACCTACACCCTGTTCACGTCTTCTAATCCATCTACGTCGACTAGAACGCTGCGCTATGCCTACACTTCGCTGTCGACGCCCATGACCACCTACGATTTTGACATGGTTACTCGCGAGCAAAAGGTTAAAAAGGTTCAGAAGGTGGTCGGAGGCTACGACCCTGATCGCTATGTAACGCGAAGAATATGGGCAAAGGCTCCGGACGGAACCGATATTCCCATGAGCTGGGTGGGTCCGGCAGACCGAAAGGGTCCCGTTCCGACCCTGCTTTATGGCTACGGTTCCTATGGCATGACGGTGGACCCGTCGTTTAGCGTGGCCCGATTGAGTTTGCTCGAGCGCGGCATGGCCTATGCCATTGCCCACGTCCGCGGAGGGGAGTACCTCGGCAGGATGTGGTACGAGCAGGGGCGAATGGCCGACAAGCAAAATACGTTTAGTGACTTTATCGCTTGCGGCGACTTTTTGAAGTCGGAGGCTTGGGCCTCGGACCTTTTTGCCATGGGCGGAAGTGCGGGCGGACTTTTAGTGGCTGCGGTGGTCAACCAGCGCCCGGACCTTTGGTCGGGGGTGATTGCCGCCGTTCCCTTTGTGGACGTGGTCACCACCATGCTCGACGACAGTATTCCCCTGACTACCGGCGAGTACGACGAATGGGGAAACCCCAACGAAGCGGAGGCCTACTTCTGCATGAAGGCCTACTCTCCCTACGACAACGTGCGGGCACAGGACTACCCTCCAATGCTGGTAACCACCGGGCTTCACGACAGCCAGGTGCAGTATTTTGAGCCTGCAAAGTGGGTGGCTCGCTTGCGCGATCGCCGTAGCAATGCAGCTCCGCTGTACCTGTACTGCAATATGGACACTGGCCATGGCGGAGCCAGTGGGCGCTATGAATCCTACCGCGAGACGGCGATGGAGTATGCTTTTTTGCTAGGACTCAAGGCCTAGGCCTTAAAAAGTTCCTTCTCGACGAGGTCGCCCAGGCGAGCCAAGGCACCCTGCTGGCTTTGAGCCCAGGTGGAGTCGCGGCTCACGCCTTCAGCGCGGTCAAGCCAGTCAAGGGCCTCTTCAAAATTGGAAACCTTTTGGGCTAGGCCCTTTTCGATGGCTTCGTCGGCCTCCCAGTGGCGGCCAGTGCCAGGACCGAATGCGACCGGAAGACCCCAGGACAGGGGTTCAATGATGCTGTGAAGCCCTTGGCCAAAGGCGCCGCCGACGTAGGCCGCTTGGGCTCCGCCATAGAGGCCAAAGAGCAGCCCAATTTGGTCCACTACGAGTATTCGGTGGTTTTGAATGTGCTCGATGCTGTAGTTCTGCCATTGGCTGCTGCGCAGCGCTTGCAGGGGTAGTCGTCGAAGGACTTCCTCGGCGCGATCGGGGTCGTGGGGAGCAATAACAAAGCGCCAATGGCTGCGCCGCATCAAAAGCGGGAGTAAAAGGTCTTCGTCTTGGGCCCAGGTCGAGCCGCAAACCAGCAGGGGCTGGTGGTCTGCAAAGGCATTCCAGTGGGGCAGTGGGCCATCTCCCCGTGCAATGCGCGAGGCGGCCGAGTCAAAGCGCCCGTCGCCCAGCAGCAGTGCGGGCAGGCCAGCGGCCAGCGCCGATTTCATTCCCGAGGCCTCCTGCAGGCCCACAAAGGCTGCCTTGCGCAGAATCGCTCTATCAAGTAAGCCCAGCGGGGTCCACCAGCGGTGGCCAGGGGGAACGTGGGCAAAGGCCAGTCCAAAGGGTACTTTTTGGCTAATTGCCTGTGCCGCGAGGCCAGGCCAGAGGTCCGTTTGAAGAATGAGCAGGGCCTTGGGCTCGCACTCCTTCAAGAACCGCCCTAGGTAGGGATTGAAGTCGAGTGGGGCGAGGCAGGCAAAAATTCCTTCGGGGGCCTTATAGCGGGACCAGCCCTCCATTCCACTGGGCGAAAAAAAAGAAACGAGCACGCGGCGACCCTCCGCGCTCCAGCGCTGCAGCAAGGGCTCAACCATCCAAAATTCGCCCCAGGAGGCGCAGTGAACGAGCAGGTCAAAGGGGCCTTTGGGCGGAAGATTGAGGCGGCCATGCCACCACCGTTTTGCCTTGCCGTGGCCCAGTAAAGCCGCGATATGGCTTGCCGTACCAAAGGCAATTCCGGCTAGGCTCATTGGTAGTAGCGCACCTTGGGTTGGTCCGTTGGGCTTTGTGCGCTGGTGCTCATTTTGCCGCCAAGGGGCAGGTACCAGCTGGCCTCGAGGCCAATAAATCCGTCCCATTGGGCCTTAGTAGAGGGCGGATTCCCCCCATAGTAGCGCTCGCGCACGTAGTGGGTTTGCACGAGTCCGCCCCGAAGGGCAAGGCTAAAATTGATGGTGCCGTAGGGGTCAAAGTAGCTGTAGCGCAGGCCCGACTGAAGCCCGAGTCCGCGCCTCAAACGGTCGAGTCCATAGACCAAGGGCTTGGAGAGCATGGGTACTCCGCCCGAATTGTTGAACCAAATTTTGTGGCTGAGCATGGCTGCAGCCAATTCCCACGAGAAAGAATGCCCCTTGTTCATCCAGAAGCGGTTGCCGTAGCCCAGGGCAAAATTGGTTCCGCGGCCTTCGAGTCGCACCGTGGCCGGGCTGCCGGTGTTGCCGATAATGAATCCGTCTTCATTGAGTAAAAAGCCAAGAATCTGGCTGGTATTGCGCACTCCGCCACCAAATCGCGCGCCGTACTCGGTAAAGAGGTAGGACCGCTCCAAAATGCTGACGTCAACGCGGACTTTGGCCAAGCCGAAGTTGGCGTAGTCTGCCCGCCACGCGCCCAAGGCGGTTTCGACGCTTGGCGCCAGGTGAACCTGAACCCTTGGAACTTCTTGGCCGAGAAGCGTTGTGGCCGGCAGCAGGAGGCTCAGGAACCAAACAGCAGATAAATTGCGCATGCTGCTAAGGTAGCACAGCCTCTTGGCCTGTGCCATGCCCCTGGAGTGGGTTACCTTTGCGGACTATGGCCCAGCACCTGCCGTTCAATCCGCCGATACCCATGGTCGACCTTGTCGGTCAGCACGCGCGCATCCAATCCGACTTGGACCAAGCCCTGCTCCGCGCGAGCCACCAGGCCGCCTACATTCAGGGCCCCGACGTGGCGGCATTCGCCGGCGAACTCAGCGCCTACCTCGGCGAGGGCGTGCACACCATTCCTTGCGCCAACGGCACAGACGCCCTTCAAATCGCATTGATGGCCCTGGGCCTCCAGCCCGGAGACGAAGTCATTACGGCCACCTTTACCTACGTGGCGACGGCGGAAGTAATCGCCCTGCTGGGTCTTACCCCAGTCCTTGTGGACGTAGACCCCGACACCTTTGCACTTAACCTGGACCAGGTTCGCGATGCCCTGAGTCCGCGCACCAAGGCCATCGTGCCGGTGCACCTCTACGGCCAGGGTGTGGCTATGGAGTCGCTGCTTGCCATTGCCGCCGAACGCGGAATCCCCGTGGTCGAGGATACCGCCCAGGCCCTAGGCGCCCGCTACACTCTGAGCGACGGCCGCAGCATGGCCCTTGGCACACTGGGAACCATCGGCTGCACGAGCTTCTTCCCGTCGAAGAATTTGGGCTGCATGGGCGACGGTGGGGCCCTGTTTACCCGCGATGCAGCGCTTGCCGAGAAGATTCGAATGATTGCCAACCACGGGCAAAAGGTCAAGTACCGCCATGATGTGGTGGGCTGCAACAGCCGCCTTGATACGCTGCAAGCCGCGGTGCTGAGGGTCAAGCTCCGCCAGCTCGACGAGTATGCTGCGGCGCGCCAGCGCGCCGCAGCCCGCTACGACGCCGGCCTCGCCGGCCTCGCGGGAATTCAAACCCCGACCCGCCGCCCGGAATCCACCCACGTCTACCACCAGTACACCCTGAGGGTTGCCGGAGGGCGCCGCGACGCCTTAGCCGAGCACCTCAAGGCCGACGGAATTCCGACCATGATCTACTACCCGCTGCCCCTGCACCGCCAGTTGGCCTACCAGAGCAAGCGATACAGCGACCAGAGCTTTCCCGTTGCGGACCAGCTCTGCGCCGAAGTCCTCTCGCTGCCGATGCATACCGAGCTGACCGAGCAGACGCAAAAGCTTATAATCCAATCCATCCAAACCTTTTTTGCCTCATGAAAATAACCGTAATCGGAACCGGCTACGTTGGCCTTGTAACCGGCGCCTGCATGAGCGACGTCGGGATGGACGTGGTATGCGTAGACGTCAACAAAGCCAAGATCGACAACCTCAACCGGGGAATTCTGCCTATTTATGAGCCAGGCCTCGACGCTATTGTGGCGCGCAACGTCGCTGCGGGCCGCCTTCACTTCTCTACCGACCTGACAGCATCCATCCAGGGCTCCGAGGCCGCATTCATCGCCGTGGGAACGCCTCCGGGAGAGGACGGCAGCGCCGACCTGCAGTACGTCTTGGCGGTAGCCGAAGGTATCGGCAGCAGCATAAGCGACTACATCGTGGTCATTACCAAGAGTACGGTGCCCGTGGGAACAGCCGAAAAGGTACGCGGAGCCCTCAAGGCTGCCCTAGACTCCCGTGGATCGAGCCTGGCCTTCGACGTGGCCTCCAACCCCGAGTTCCTCAAAGAAGGCGCAGCCATCGACGACTTTATGAAGCCCGACCGCATTGTTTGCGGCGTGGAATCGGAGCGAGCTCAAGAGGTGCTCAGCCGCCTCTACAAGCCCTTTACCCTGAACGGCCACCCGGTGCTGTTTATGGACATTCCGTCGGCCGAAATGACCAAATACGCCGCCAACGCCATGCTGGCCACTAAGATTTCCTTCATGAACGACATCGCCAACCTCTGCGAAATCATGGGCGCCGACGTGAATCAGGTGCGCAAGGGAATCGGCAGCGATCCGCGCATCGGAACCAAATTCATCTATGCCGGTATTGGCTACGGAGGCAGCTGCTTCCCCAAGGACGTCAAGGCGCTTGCCAGCACGGCCCGTGAGCAAGGCTATACCATGCGCATCCTCGAAGCTGTAGAGTCCGTCAACGAATCCCAAAAGAGCGTCATGGTCACCAAGATCAAGGCTCATTTTGGCAAGGACCTGCGCGGTAAGCACTTTGCCCTGTGGGGACTGAGCTTCAAGCCGCAAACCGACGACATGCGCGAGGCGCCCTCGGTGGTCATCGCCGAAGCCTTGATGGCGCTCGGAGCCACCGTGACCGCCTACGACCCCGTCGCTACCGAAGAGGCCAAGCACCAGCTGCAGGACCGAATTACCTATGCCGCCGACGCCTACCAGGCCCTCATGGGTGCTGACGCCCTGCTGCTGATTACCGAGTGGAGCGAATTCCGCATGCCCAACTGGGACCGGGTCAAGGATGCCCTGCGCGAGCATACGGTCTTTGACGGACGAAATATTTATAGCGGACCCGAGCTCCGCGCAATGGGCTTTACCTACTGCGGAATCGGAGTGCGATAATTCCGAAACTATGCCACGAATTCTAATTACCGGCGCGGCCGGATTCCTTGGATCGCACCTCTGCGACCGCTTCATTCGCGAAGGCTATGAGGTGGTGGCTATGGACAACCTCATCACTGGCGACCTGCGCAACCTGGAGCACCTTCAAAGCCTGCCCCAGTTTTCTTTGGTGCACCACGACGTGAGCCGTCGCATCGAGCTAAGTGGTCCGCTTGACTATATTTTGCACTTTGCGTCACCGGCGTCGCCGATTGACTACCTAAAGATTCCGATTCAAACGCTTAAAGTAGGTTCGCTCGGAACCCACAACTGCCTCGGCCTTGCCTTGGCCAAAAATGCCCGCATCCTGGTGGCATCCACTTCAGAGGTTTACGGCGACCCGCTGGTGCATCCGCAGACCGAAGACTACTGGGGCAATGTGAACCCGATCGGTCCCCGGGGCGTGTACGACGAAGCCAAGCGCTTTCAGGAGGCGATGACGATGGCCTACCATACCTACCACGGCCTTGAAACGCGCATTATACGGATTTTCAATACCTACGGGCCACGCATGCGCCTCAACGACGGCCGCGTCCTGCCCGCCTTCATCGGCCAAGCCCTGCGCGGCGAGGACCTCACGGTTTTTGGCGACGGAAGCCAAACGCGGAGTTTCTGCTACGTCGACGACCTGGTGGAAGGTATTTACCGCCTGCTGCTGAGCGACTACCCGCATCCGGTGAACATTGGCAATCCCGACGAAATTACCATTTTGCAGTTTGCCGAAGAGATCATCAAGCTCACGGGAACCAATCAAAAAATTGTCTTTAAGCCCCTGCCCAAAGACGACCCCACCCAGCGCCAGCCCGACATTACCAAGGCTCGTGCAATCCTGGGCTGGGAGCCCAAGGTCAGCCGCGCCGAGGGCCTGAAGATTACCTACGACGCCTTTCGCAACCTGCCCGACGACCTGCTCTACAAGCAGGAGCACCGCGACTTTAAAGCCTTCAGCAAGTGAAATCCATTCTCGTTACCGGAGGCCTTGGCTACATCGGCTCGCACACCGCCGTGGACCTCATCGCCCGCGGCTACCGAGTAGTTCTGGCCGACAACCTGAACAATACCCGAGCTGAGGTACTCGATGGCATCGAGGCCATTTCTGGTGTTCGCCCCGAGTGGGTCCAGGTCGACCTTGCCGACCAAGCTGCCACCGAGGCTTTTTTGCGGGGTCGCGACTTTGACGGAATCATTCACTTCGCCGCCCACAAGGCGGTAGGCGAGAGCGTGGCCGAACCCGTGGCCTACTACCGCAACAACCTCAACTCGCTGCTCAACCTGCTGGACTACCAGCGCGCCAAGCCTACGTGCGGACTCATTTTTAGCTCCTCCTGCACCGTCTACGGTCAAGCGGATGCGCTGCCTATTCCCGAATCCGCGCCCATTAAGCCCGCCGAGTCGCCCTACGGCAACACCAAGCAGGTGGGCGAAGAAATTCTGCGCGACGCGGTGCGTGCCTTCGGCCTCAAGGTCATAGCCCTGCGCTACTTCAATCCCATCGGAGCCCATGAATCGGCGCGCCTTGGCGAGCTGCCGCTTGGCGTGCCCCAGAACCTCGTGCCCTTCCTTACCCAGAGTGCGGCTGGACTTCGCGGGGCCTTGCAGGTCTACGGCAACGACTACCCCACGCGGGACGGAACCGCAATCCGCGACTACATTCATGTGGTCGACCTTGCCGCTGCCCATGCCGTGGCCCTGGAGCGCATCCTCACTGCGTCCATGGTCGAACCAATGGAAGTGTTTAACCTTGGAACGGGCGAGGGATCAACCGTCCTTGAGGTCATTCAGTCCTTTGAGCGGGCGACCGGAGTGCCCTTGAGCTGGAGCTTTGCGCCCCGGCGCGACGGCGATGTCGTGGCCGCCTACGCCGATACCCGCCGCGCCACCGAAGTCCTGGGCTGGACCGCCCAAAAATCCCTCGACGAGTCCATGGCGGACGCCTGGCGCTGGCAGCAGGCCCTCGCGAGTAGCTAGCAACTAGCTGCTCGTTTGTACCTTGGAGGTATGCGACACCTTCTCGTTCTTTTGCTCCTCGCGGCCCTGCCGTCCTTGGCGCAGCCGATCTTAATTGAAATTCCGCGCACCAAGTCGTTTCGCATGGATGAGGTTGCACCGGCCATGGACCTGCGAGCAACGCATCTTGAAGCGCCTGACGAGTTTTCTAAGGCGCATCAGCTCAATGAATTGAAGTCCGTTCACGCGCAACGCTTTGGTATTGCAAAAGACTCAGATCGGGGAGGAATGCTTCAAAAAACCTTGGCTGCAGAGCCCTTGGTGCGCGATCAGCTGAGCATGAAGCGGGTTTTCACCGTCAATGGAGTGCAGGTTCCCATTCCTGGCGGAACCCCCAACGACAATACCGTCGCCTTCGGGGATTCCGTGGTTATGACCGCGGTGAACAGCGTGCTCTGGGCCTGGGATCTGCGCAAAGACACCTTCCTCTTCCCGCAGCAGTTTATTCCGCTGGTCGCCGCTTCGGGGGTTCAGACTTCGGCCGGAGCCAGCGACCCACGCCTGCTGTATGATCCCGTAGCTGAGCGCTGGGTTCTGCTGTTTTTTGTGGGAAGCAGTCCCGCTGCGAGCCAAATCGTGGTTTGCTTTAGCCAAAGCAAAGACCCCAATGCCGGATGGCATAGCTATACCCTGCCCGGGAATCCGCTCAACAACAACCGCTGGAGCGATTTTCCCTCGATGGCCTTCACCGAGGACAAGCTGGTAATGTCCATCAACCTCATTATTCCCAACGTGAGTTGGCAGGTTGGTTTCGATGGAACCGTCGTTTGGGAGATGGACAAGGCCGCCGGATACGCCGGCGCTGCAACCCTGCCCGCCGAGCTGCACCACGGATTCGCCACCGACGGTCGCTGGATCCGCAACCTGGTCGCGGTCACCGGCTGGGACGGCTACACGTCCAAGCCCATGTGGGCCAGCAACCGCAACTTCGACGCCCAGAATGATACCGTCTTCTTTTTGACCCGCACCGACAGCGCAGTGGGCGGAACGCATTCTTACGAAATTCATCGCCTTCGCGCCAGCCAGCCCTATGGTCTGCCTCCCAACGGCCGCCAGCCCTCCACTCCAGCCACGGACCCCAGCAAGGGCCTGCAGACCAACGACGGGCGCTGGCTTGGAGCCCAAGAGATGCCCGACGGCAGCGTGCATTTAGTTAGCACTACACGGGACTTTAGTACCCAGCGATCGGCCATCTACCACGGAATCATTCCCTCTGCCGAGCAACCCGATACCCTTCTGGGTCACGTTATCGGCGACGCTCAGCGATTTTATGGCTACCCCAATCTTACCTGGGTGGGTAACGAAGGCTGCGACGCCGAGGTGCTCATTGGCTTCAACCACTGTTCTCCTCAGGACTTTGCCGGCTTTTCGGCGGTATACTGCGGCAACGACGGCAGCTACAGCCCAGTGCGTCACCTCAAGTCGGGTTTGGGCAACATTAGCAAGCTGGGCGGAGCCGAGCGCTGGGGCGACTACTTTGGCATTCAGCAGGACTACGCCCGCCCGGGATTCGCCTGGCTCGCCGGCTTCTATGCCTTGGGCAACGGCGGCAACGGAACCTTCATGCACCTTCTTCAGTCGCCGGATTCTACGCAGCTCTCGGTTGTCCTTAGTTCGGGCGGGCAGGGTTGCTCGAGGTATGCAGAAGCAGTCCCTCAGGGCAGTGGGCCCTTTCAGTATAGCTGGTCCGACGGCAGCACCACCGCGCGCAGTTACGAAGGCTGTGGGGGCGACACCCTCTACGTTCGCGTTACCGACGTTCGCGCATGCAGCTACGATGCCATGCAGGTGCTTCCCATGACCAATGCGGAGGCTCCGCTACTTTTCCCCAACCCTAGTTCCAGCGAAGTTTTTGCGCTTATTGACGTTCCTGGCAAGGGACATGTTGATTTCGAGGTCTTTGATGCCAGCGGGGCCCGTGTTGAAGTGGCCCAGGCCCAAGTCCGCGCCGGCCGAAACGAGGTCTACGCGTGGCTCGGACACCTTCCGCGCGGCACATATTGGGTACGAATCGGCTTTTGGGGTGAATGGTGGGAGCAGACGGAACCCCTAATTTTGCACCGCCAAACCCTCATTATCGCTCCCTGATGCCCACAGTCCTCATTACCGGCGGAGCCGGATTCATCGGCTCGCACGTCGTTCGCCGTTTTGTACAGCGCTACCCCGAGACCACCATCGTCAATGTTGACGCGCTGACGTACGCCGGCAACCTTGAAAACCTCGCGGACGTCGATCAGGCCGCCAACTACCGCTTTGAGCGCGTCGACATCCGCGACGCCGCCGCCGTTCAGGACCTCGTCGACCGCTACCAGCCCGACGGAATCATTCACCTCGCGGCCGAGAGCCACGTGGACCGCTCAATCACCGATCCGATGGCCTTTGTCGAGACCAACGTCACTGGCACCGTCAACCTGCTGAACGCCGCCCGCACAGCGTGGGCCGGAGCCATGGAGGGCAAGCGCTTCTACCACATTTCGACCGACGAGGTATTCGGAGCCCTCGGCGCCGAAGGCTTCTTCACCGAAGAGACCCCCTACAGTCCCAACAGCCCCTACAGCGCCTCAAAGGCCAGCAGCGACCACTTTGTGCGCGCCTACCACGAGACCTACGGCTTGCCGATCGTCATCTCGAACTGCTCCAACAACTACGGGCCGAACCACTTCCCCGAGAAGCTGATTCCGCTCATGATTCACAACATCATCGAGGGCAAGCCGCTGCCGGTGTACGGCGACGGCAAGTACACGCGCGACTGGCTCTACGTCAAGGACCACGCCTCGGCCA
>ERZ888423.3329-NODE-3329-length-10740-cov-16.347871_pt1 | contig 10740 bp, 7 predicted proteins | sample MGYA00520523_ERZ888423 | MGnify/ENA primary metagenome ERZ888423 (study PRJEB32303, sample SAMEA104408611) | aquatic metagenome | biome: Brackish water; feature: Pelagic; material: water | place: Baltic Sea | collected 2014-06-08T10:24:00 | depth 30,27 m ...
ATAAAAATTTTAGTTAAATATTTAAGTTAAAATTTCAATTAAAAAGTAGATATGCACAAACAAGCGCTCACATTTTTATTATTATTTATTTTTACAACAGGATATACTCAATATTTTTCTACACAAGGAACTGCTCAATTAACTAGTAATAATCCTGTAACCTATAGAATTACGCCAAATTCAAATACTACTTCTGGTTTAATAACAAATTATTTTCCTTTAGATTTATCTGCTTCATTTGAATTAAATTTCGATATGAATTTTGGTTCACTTGATGGAAACGGTGCAGATGGAATGACGTTTTTTTTATCCAATTTATGTAGTCCTGGATTAACTAGCGGAGGAGGTCTTGGTATTCCTGCAGTTAATAATCTATTAGTTGTAGAATTTGACACCTATGATAATGATATTTCAAATGGCGATATACCTCAAGACCACATTGGCATTTATAAAAGTGGTTTTCCAACCCTTTCAAACCTAATAATTCAAGGTCAAACTGCACCAGTGTGCATGCTCAATAATTGTGGAAATGTAGAAGACAATACGTTCATTCCCATCAGAATAAAATGGATTTATACAAGTGCTACCCAACAAAAATTAGAAGTATATGTAAATGACATATTGAGAGCTACATCTACTACCGCAAACCATATAGCAAATACTTTTTTGGGAAATAATACCGTTTTTTGGTCCATATCAGGTTCTACAGGTGGTTTGTCAAATTTACAACAGGTTCGTTTTCCATCAATTAGTTCTTCAATTGAAGATTGTATAGGTTCAGTTGTTCCTTTATCAGCTCCATTATTAGGCTCAAATTATGTTTGGTCAAATAATTCTTCTACAACAAATAGTGCAAATTATACCATCTCATCAAGCCAATCCGTAAATTGTTCCTATACCGATTTTTGTGGACAAACAAAAAGTATTGGTTTTAATCTATTACCTCATATAATACCAACTCCTACTGTAGAAATAACGCAACCAGATTGCGGAACAAGTAATGGAAAAATAAAAATTTTAAGTCCTTTAAACAACTCAAGCTTACCAATTCCATCAGATTTATTTATTTCAGAAGTTTCAGATCATGATCCAGGCTCTTTAACTTATATTGAAATTTATAACGGAACCGGAGTTTCTAAAAATTTAGCTAATTACAAAATCAAAGTGTATAATAATGGAAATACGTTTACTTCTTGTGATTTCCCATTATCTGGTATTTTATTAAATAATGATGTATATGTAATAGCTATTGGAAGTTCAACAAATGAAGGTGGCGTAATTCCTGATTTGGTGGTTTCAACTTGTTCTGGTATAAATACAAATGACAATATTAGACTTACTTCAAACACCAATACTGAAATCGATTTATGGGGAAGGGCAGATGGTAATGATTTTACTCCAAATGATGCTGATGGATATGTTTACAGAAGATTAGTAACTGCACCGCATCCAAGTTTAATATGGAATCCTGCCGATTGGAATGCTATAGATCCGCAAGATTATTCAAATATAGGAACTTATCTTTATCAAACCAATTCTTTTGAATACAGTATTAACGGAACAAATTATCAATCAAATGTACTTTTTACAGGTTTACCTGCTGGAAGTTATAATGTAATAGCTCATGAATTAATTTCTGGTTGCTATTCAAGTGTTTTAAATGTTCAGCTTACAGAAATTCGGCCCGCGCAACCTACTCAAGTGAATTGTTGGGATAATTTTGTGTTCAATACTACAACTTGTACTTGGGTTAATAATGGTTCGCAACCTGCTCAACCAACTCCAATAAATTGCTGGGATAATTTTGTGTTCAATGCCACAACTTGTTTATGGAATAATACTGGTACTCAACCTGCTCAACCTGCTCAAGTGAATTGCTGGGATAATTTTGTGTTCAATGCTACAACGTGTGTTTGGAATAATATTGGTTCGCAGCCTGCTCAACCTGCTCAATTGAATTGTTGGGATATTTTTGTGTTCAATGCTACAACGTGTGTTTGGAATAATACTGGTACACAACCTGCTCAACCGGCTCAAGTTAATTGCTGGGATAATTTTGTGTTCAATGCTACAACGTGTGTTTGGAATAATAGTGGTTCGCAGCCTGCTCAACCTGCTCAAGTGAATTGTTGGGATATTTTTGTGTTCAATACTACAACGTGTGTTTGGAATAACACTGGTTCGCAGCCTGCTCAACCTGCTCAAGTGAATTGTTGGGATAATTTTGTGTTCAATACTACAACGTGTGTTTGGAATAATACGGGTACTCAACCTGCTCAACCTGCTCAAGTGAATTGTTGGGATAATTTTGTATTCAATGCCACAACGTGTTTATGGAATAATATAGGTTCGCAACCTGTCGCACCAACTATTATAACAACACCACCAACTTGCTTTGTAAATGCAAATGCAACAATTTCAAATTTTATTGCCACAAACACTTATATATTTACTCCTTCTGGACCAACAGTAAATTCAACTGGATCAATCTCTGGGATGACTTTTGGAACAAATTATACAGTTACTTCAGGAATTGGTGGTTGTATTTCCCTGCCTTCAGCATCATTCAGTATTAATGCAATTACTCCGATCTTACCAATCTTTGCTCAAGTAAATCCAGTTTGTCAAGGGGCAACGATTAACATACCAACTAGTTCATTAAATACACCACCTATAGTTGGGGTTTGGAATTTGATTTCAAGTACAGCTAATGATGTTACTTATGAATTTACACCTAATCCAGGTCAATGTGCTTTAACTACTCCTGCTACAACGATGACTATTGTAGTTCATCCATTACCAACAGTTATTCCAAGTGTTACTACTCAGAGTTTTTGTTCGGGTGGCACAACCAACATTAATTTGTCAAGTAATGTTCCTGGTCATACTTTTTCATGGACTGCAACTGCTACAACTATAACGGGTCAATCTGGATCGGTTACTGGATCGGGAGCAACTAGTATTAATCAAACACTTGTGTTAAATCCCAATCAAGTAGCAGCAGGTCAAGTCACTTATGTTATTGTAGCAGAAGCTAATGGTTGTTTAGGCGCACCGGTAACCGTTGTGGTTACGGTAAATCCTATTCCAAATGTAATTGTAAGTCCGGCTTCATTAGCACAAACCATTTGTTCAGGGCAAGCCACTAATATTTCGTTTTCAGGCGCTATTAATAATACGGTTTACTCTTGGAGTGTTGTAAGCAGTGTAGGTGTGAGTGGCGCATTAAACGCAAGCGGTGCAGTCATCAATCAAATACTTACTACTACAGGACTCTCTCAAGGAACTGTTGTTTATGAAGTAACGCCAAGTTTAAATGGCTGTACAGGAACTCCACAAAGAATAACAGTAACGGTAAATCCAGTTCCTGTAATTTTTGGAAGTGCAACACATCCCGATTTATGTAGTGGAGAATCTACCTTTATAAGTGTTTCAACCTTCAACGCCGCCACAGTCTTCAATTGGACAGTTGATCCTGTTGGTGTTTCAGGAGCGAGCGCAGGAACTAATTCAGGGTTATCTATAAATATAGCACAACCATTAACCACTACAGGCAATACCCGAGGTTATGTCGATTATATTATTACTCCGGTGTTAACAGGCTGTCCAGGCATACCTATAACGGTGAGAGTCTATGTGGATCCATTACCTGTGGTTTCCTTAACTGATGGAACCATTTGTGTGGATGGTGCAGGAGTTCCGTTCCAAACTTACGTATTGGATTCAGGATTAAATGATGTAGATTATGATTTTGTTTGGACCTTCCAGGGCAATACAATTCCAGTCGCAACAATTCCAGGTGCAATTAGTGCAACCTATACTGCAACACAAGTAGGAACTTATACCGTTGTAGCAACCAATAGCACTACCAATTGTTTTTCCAATATAGCCAGCGCAGTGGTAACGGCAACAAATCCTGCAACAAGCTTAACTGTAACACAGAGCGAATATTTTAGCGACAATGCAACGCTTGTAGTAACCGTAACAGGTGGCAACGGAACATTATTGTATCAATTAGATCAAGGTGCATTACAAGAATCAAATGTTTTCACTGGAGTAACAGGCGGAACACATGACATCACAGTAGCGGATACCCAAGGATGTACTTATCTGACCCAAAAAGTATTGGTGATTGATTATCCAAAATACTTCACACCAAATGGTGACGGTTATAACGATACATGGAACATCATCGGATTAAATCAACCCGATGCTAAATTATACATCTTTGATCGATATGGAAAGTTATTGAAACAATTGAGTGCAACCACAGCGAGTGAAGGATGGAATGGAATTTACAACAATGAAAAATTACCATCAACCGACTATTGGTTCACACTTGATTACACAGAAAATGGCACAAAAAAACAATTTAAAGCCCATTTTTCTTTGAAACGATAAAAAAAAGAGGAATTTAATTTCCTCTTTTTTTTATATTGAATTCACAAAATACTTTCCAACTTTCTGAAAAATTCGTAATTTTACATCAAACATCACCAATAAAATTATGGAAACGCATTTTGAAAGCAATCCGTTGATTGATCGATTACCTGAACATTTAAAGCAATTCATCAAACCACAAGTTTATGAAGATTATACTCCTATAAATCAAGCGGTTTGGAGATATGTTATGCGTAAAAATGTAGATTACCTTTCAAAAGTTGCACATAATTCTTACCTTGAAGGATTACAAAAAACAGGTTTAGAAATCGATAATATTCCAAATATGTATGGAATGAATCGTATCTTAAAAGAGATTGGTTGGGCTGCAGTAGCCGTTGATGGTTTCATTCCTCCCAATGCTTTTATGGAATTTCAAGCGTATAACGTTTTAGTCATTGCTTGCGATATTCGCCAATTAGAACACATCGAATATACACCAGCTCCCGATATTATTCACGAAGGAGCAGGTCATGCGCCTATTATAGCAAACCCAGAATATGCAGAATATTTAAGACGATTTGGTGAAATTGGCTGTAAAGCAATTTCTTCCGCTAGAGATTATGAATTGTATGAAGCCATTCGTTTATTATCTATACTCAAAGAAGCTGAAGATACTCCTGAAGAAGAAATTAAAAAAGCAGAAGAACAAGTTGATTTCTTACAAAACAACATGGGTGAATTGTCTGAAATGTCAAAAATTAGAAATTTACACTGGTGGACGGTTGAATATGGCCTAATTGGAACTATTGAAGATCCGAAAATTTATGGTGCCGGTTTACTTTCCTCTATTGGAGAAAGTGCTTGGTGTATGACCAATAATGTCAAAAAGATACCCTACGATATTTCAGCTGCGGATCAAAGTTTCGATATTACAAAACCTCAACCTCAACTTTATGTAACACCAGATTTTGCACAATTGAGTCAAGTTTTAGAAGAGTTTGCAAATAAAATGGCATTACGAACAGGCGGTTTGTCTGGAATCAAAAAATTGATCAATTCTAATGCCCTAGGTACTATAGAATTGAGCACTGGACTACAAATTTCGGGTTTGTTTTCAAATGTAATTGAAGATGAAAGAAAACCAGTTTATGTTCAAACTTCTGGAAAAACTGCATTATCTTACAGAGAAAAAGAACTGGTAGGCCATGGAACTGAATATCATGCCGAAGGCTTTGGTTCGCCAATAGGAAAATTAAAAGGTATTAATTTAGCCATTGAGGAAATGAGTCCGAGAGATTTGTGCGCCTATGCAATTTATGAAGGCGAACAAGTAACTCTAGAATTTGAGGGAAATATTATCGTAAAAGGAGAAATTATTACGGGTTCTCGCAATTTACAAGGAGAAATTTTATTGATCAAATTTAAAAATTGTACCGTTACGCATAATGATAAAATACTTTTTCAACCCGAATGGGGCATTTATGATATGGCCGTAGGGAAAAAAGTAATTTCTGCCTTTTCAGGTCCAGCTGATGTAAATAGTTTTGATATGATTAATCACGTTCCATCATCGCAAACTATAAAGCAAAAAAAGTCTGTTGAAAGAGAAGAATTAGAAAAACTGTATGCCAGCATTAGAAATATTAGAGAAAATAAATCTACTACAATTACATTAAAAGAAGCTTTCGCAGCAGTAACTTCTGGTCATCCAAATGATTGGCTGCTATCAGTAGAAATTGCAGAACTTGCTCAAAAAGAAGGAAATTCTGATTTGGTCAACAAAGTTTTAAATCATTTAGAAAATGTAAAAACTAATCGGCCAAAAATTGCGCATTTGGTTACTAATGGATTGGAATTGATTTTTGAGAAAGCAAACGCTTAATGGTAACAATTGTTACTGAAGAATATACCATTCTAATTTATCTTTACTAAAAAAATAACATTTATGGGACTATTAGATTTTTTAGGAATTGGAAATAAAACAAATGATGTACAAGAATACATTCAAAAAGGAGCAATTATACTTGATGTAAGAACACCTGATGAATTTAAAGAGGGACACATCAAAAACTCTAAAAATATTGCTTTACAAGTTTTAAATGGTAATATTGAAACGATTAAAAAATGGAACAAACCGGTTATTGCATGTTGTCGTTCAGGTATGAGAAGCGCTCAAGCTACTTCCATTTTAAATCAACATGGCATTGATTGCTTTAATGGTGGCGGGTGGACTAGTTTAGAAAATAAATTATAAATCAAATCCCGAAATATTTCGGGATTTTTTATTTAAAAGGATGACGCTGTTGCCATTGAAGTGTTGGTTCTAAATTTTTAAAAATTGGATCCATAAATCGGTTAATAAGCTTATTGGTATGAAAAATAAACCCCGACATGTGAACGGGTGTTGCTCCTACTGAACTTTTAATCTCTAAAGCAGTTCGACCGAAAATAATTCTCTCAAAACCATTTTCAATTCCATAAGCCGTCATGTTGTATAACATATTCAAATACAGCTTATTTTCTTTTTGAATGGTTTCATCATAGCCTAAAAAATAGGTTTCTAAAGTGGTGTCATTCAATAAAAGTGTATGAAATCCAACTAATTTTTCATTTAGAAAATATCCAAAAATTTGAAATCGATTACCGCATTGCTCTTTTAATGTTGAAAAATGATTTTTTGCTAAGAAAAAAGTGTTGAACGGAGCATTTTTAGCCACATGATGGTACAATTCATAAATTGTATTTTCGTGTAGCTTTACTTCTTCAAACGACATATTTTTAACTATAATTCCGTCAAATTTCTTATGTGCTCGTTTGTATTGATCGCGATATTTTTTAGAAAGAGCATTAATATAATCTTCCGCTGATTTCCATTTTTTTTTCAAATAAAAAATCATATTTGGCTGTGTACTAAATTCATACACTTGATTAAACCGATGCTTTTTTAATTCAACAGAGCAATTTTCGTAAAAATCTTTGAAGGAAACTAAATGAATCTTCACCCCTTTTTGTTTAAAATAAGTTATGATTTCATTTGAAGTTTGCAATAGAATTTCACTTATGCATTCAAAACCAATTTCTCTTGAAAAAGAATAACCATTTTGCCCCGTAATCATGTTATTACCAAGAAAAAGAGTATGTGAAGCAAAGTTTTTGAAAACAAAATTTCGAATAAGCGTCTTTATACACTTGTCTCTTTCCCCAAAGGATTCTAATTTATTTAAATCGAGATATTGCGCTAATGAAACCCCAATTAAATTAGAATGTTCAAATATTCCAATATAAAAACACTCCATATTAAGTGGAGCCGATTTTTCTAGAACCGACAGATAGGGCGTTTGCAAAAAAACATTTTTTTGAGCAACAGTATCCCAAAGTGTAGGCAATGAGTTAACTGAATTGTATATTTTAAATGTTATTCCGTCCAAAATAAAAAAATTAATTGAATACAGTTGCGGCAAGATTATTTTCGTTAAAAAAATTATTCCTTCGGATTCAATTAAGGGTAAAAAAGACATGTCCGCTACCTTGATGAATTCGTCCGTCTTAACAGTATCTTCCTCTTTGTTATAAAAAAAAAAGAAAAAAGAATGGGTAGTAAAAAAACGATTTTAAGCACTTTTCATACCATAAATATAGTAAAACTATTATTCGCTTGCTACTAATTTTGAAGCACTACGGTATAAAAATTCGTTGTAGATGTGTCTTCTGGCAAAACGACTTGGCGATTCGGCATTGACCATTTTAATGTAGGTTACTTTTGGCACACTAAAATATTCGTAATTACTTCCATCTAAAAATGAAATATACAATACTCCATTATCCATATAGAAATCCATTATATTCACCGTTGTAGTCGTTTTTTGATAGATCTCTTTATTTTTTTCTTGCGTTTCTGGAGCAATACTCACTAAAAAATGATACGCTTCAATAATATTTTTGCTTCTTTCTTCAGCTGCTAAACGCTCAACAGGATCAGCAATTGTATCAGGATGATCTTCCTTCATGCTGTTTCTGTAAATTGTTTTAAGCTCTTTTAACGTAGCTGTTTTTGTAACGTTGAGTAATTTTCTGTACTCCGCAATTTTCTTTGGATTCATAATTTAAAAAAATAAAAGCCACTCATTTCTGAATGGCTTATTTAGTAGCGGGAACAGGACTCGAACCTGTGACCTTCGGGTTATGAGCCCGACGAGCTGCCTACTGCTCTATCCCGCGATTTGTGAGTGCAAATATACAACGAATATGTTTAAAAGCAAGTAAATTTTAAAAAAATATTTATTTCTTCTATTCGACTGATATACCTACCTTTGCAGGATAAAAAATAATAAAAATGGAGCACAGAGCAGGTTATGTCAACATCATTGGCAACCCTAATGTAGGAAAATCAACCCTTATGAATGCATTTGTGGGTGAACGTCTTTCTATCATCACATCGAAAGCACAAACCACAAGACATCGTATTCTAGGAATTGTAAATGGTGATGATTTTCAAGTATTATTTTCAGATACACCCGGAATTATAAAACCAGCGTATGAATTACAAAATTCGATGATGGATTTTGTAAAATCGGCTTTTGAAGATGCTGATATTTTAGTGTATATGGTGGAAATAGGCGAAAAAGAACTAAAAGACGAAACCTTTTTTAACAAAATTATTCATTCAAAGATTCCCGTTTTATTGTTATTGAATAAAATTGATAAATCCAACCAAGAACAATTAGAAGAACAAGTGCAGGCTTGGAAAGAAAAAGTGCCTAATGCAGAACTTTTCCCAATTTCGGCATTAGAAAATTTTAATGTGCAAACCGTTTTTGATCGCATTATCGAATTACTACCGGTTTCTCCAGCGTTTTATCCTAAAGATGCTTTGACCGATAAACCTGAACGTTTCTTTGTTAACGAAACCATTCGTGAAAAAATCTTATTGAATTACGACAAAGAAATTCCGTATGCTGTGGAAATTGAAACGGAAGAATTTATTGAAGACGATAACATTATTAGAATTCGTGCCGTAATTATGGTAGAACGCGAAACACAAAAAGGAATCATCATTGGCCACAAAGGTACTGCTTTAAAACGTGTGGGCATTCAAGCAAGAGAAGATTTAGAAAAATTCTTTGGAAAACAAATTCACTTGGCTACATACGTTAAAGTTAATAAAGATTGGAGAAGCAGTGCTTATCAATTAAAACGTTTTGGGTACAACCAGAAATAAGAAAAAAAGAGTATAGATAAATGAGGCCTGATGAATTTTCATCAGGTTTTTTTATTCCAACACCCGATTCATTAAATCTTCCAACTTATGCATTTGTAGGGCTTATTTTATATTAGCCCAGATTACCTCACAAGTGTTACTTTTTTATATGAGTTCGATTAATTTCATTTGCAGTGAAAATCCTTTTTGTTTGAGCTAAAACAAAAAGATTGAAACGAATAGCTGGAAAAAGCTCCAAAAAAAATCGTACTTTTGCACATTCAAAATAAGATTATGAATAATATTGTTGCCATTGTAGGAAGACCCAATGTAGGAAAATCCACATTTTTTAATCGTTTAATTCAGCGAAGAGAAGCTATTGTTGACTCGGTAAGCGGTGTTACACGTGATAGAAATTATGGAAAAAGTGAATGGAACGGAAAAGAATTTTCGGTAATTGATACGGGAGGTTATATCAAAGGTTCTGACGATATTTTTGAAGCTGAAATACGCAGACAAGTAGAATTAGCTATTGATGAAGCTGATGCTATCATTTTTGTGGTTGATGTAGAAGAAGGCATTACGCCAATGGATGATGAAGTGGCAAAATTACTCCGCAAGGTTAAAAAACCTGTTTTATTAGTGATAAATAAAGTAGATAATGCTATGCGTGAAAAAGACGCAGTAGAGTTTTACAATTTAGGATTAGGTGATTATTATACTATTTCGGGAATGAGTGGTAGCGGAACAGGTGAACTTTTAGACAAATTAGTGGAAGTATTACCTGAAATGCCCGAAATTTCTGAAGAAGTTGAGCCTTTACCACGTTTTTGTGTGGTAGGAAGACCAAACGCAGGAAAATCATCATTCATCAACGCTTTAATTGGCGAAGATAGATTTGTAGTTACCGACATTGCTGGCACAACACGTGACGCAATTGACACGAAATATAACCGTTTTGGATTTGAATTCAACTTGGTGGACACTGCCGGAATTAGACGTAAGGCAAAGGTAAAAGAAGATTTAGAGTTTTACTCGGTTATGCGTTCGGTGAGAGCTATTGAACACAGCGATGTTTGTTTATTAGTCATTGATGCGACTCGCGGATTTGAAGGACAAGACCAAAGTATTTTTTGGTTGGCCGAAAAAAACCGAAAAGG
>ERZ888423.3330-NODE-3330-length-10729-cov-8.558553_pt1 | contig 10729 bp, 8 predicted proteins | sample MGYA00520523_ERZ888423 | MGnify/ENA primary metagenome ERZ888423 (study PRJEB32303, sample SAMEA104408611) | aquatic metagenome | biome: Brackish water; feature: Pelagic; material: water | place: Baltic Sea | collected 2014-06-08T10:24:00 | depth 30,27 m ...
AAGGCTTCCTCTTAATAGAAAAAGCCTTTGTTATTGATTTTTTCGATTTCATTATTTAAAAGCGTTCTCGCCAGTAATATCGAAACCTGTAATGAGTAAATGGATGTCATGCGTTCCTTCATAGGTAATAACGCTTTCCAGGTTCATCATATGACGCATTATTGAATATTCACCAGTAATACCCATACCTCCAAGGATTTGGCGTGCTTCTCTAGCGATGTTTAAGGCCATAGCTACATTATTGCGCTTGGCCATAGAAATCTGGGCTGAAGTAGCGCGACCCTCCTCTTTGAGTTGCCCGAGGCGAAATGCTAAGAGCTGCGCTTTGGTAATTTCGGTGATCATTTCTGCAAGCTTCTTCTGCTGTAATTGGAAGGCCGCAATAGGTTTGCCAAATTGTATGCGTTCTTTGGCGTATCTTAAAGCAGTATCATAACAGTCCATAGCGGCTCCAATAGCCCCCCAGGCAATGCCATAACGTGCTGAATCAAGGCAGCCTAATGGCGCGCCCAATCCTGATTTATTGGGCAACAAATTTTCTTTAGGCACTTTTACATCTTGAAAAAGTAATTCTCCAGTTGCAGAAGCACGCAGGGACCATTTATTGTGTGTTTCAGGAGTGGTAAAGCCTTCCATGCCTCTCTCTACAATTAGTCCGTGGATTCGACCGGATTCATCTTTTGCCCAAACTACGGCGACATCACAAAAGGGCGAATTTGAAATCCAAAGTTTAGCGCCGTTGAGCAAATAATGGTCTCCCTTATCTTTAAAGTTTGTGACCATTCCGGAAGGATTACTCCCAAAATCTGGTTCAGTTAATCCGAAGGATCCCATCCACGCTCCTGTAGCAAGTTTAGGGAGATATTTTTGACGCTGCTCTTCATTGCCGTAAGCCCAAATAGGATACATCACTAGAGATGATTGAACAGAGGCCGTACTGCGCACACCACTGTCGCCGCGTTCAATTTCTTGCATGATGATTCCGTACGCGATTTGGTCGAGCCCAGCGCCACCATATTCTTCGGGAATATAGGGGCCAAACGCACCGATTTCCGCCAAACCAGGAATAATTGATTTTGGAAATTCAGCCTTTTGAGCGGCTTCTTCAATAATTGGGGAAACATCACGCTTTACCCAAGCACGTGCTGCATCTCTGATGAGCTTGTGTTCTTCGGTCAGTAAATCATCAAGATTGTAATAATCTGGGGCTTCAAATAAATCAGGCTTCATGAAGTCAATTTTTAGTCGTACAAATTTATAAAGACCCTGCGGATTGGCCTACATTTTCAAGTAAAATTCACCCACCAGTTCTCGATATTCTTTCGTGTATTGATGTCTTTGGTGCTCAATGATCAATTCCTGAACTTGTGGTTTTTGTGCACGATTTATTGAGGCAAGCCGACTGAACTCGACAAGAATTCTTTTAATCGGACTTTGGGCCGTGCCACGGACTTTGGTCAAATAGGAAACACCAAAGCCATATTTATTTGTAATTTCCAATAACTGTTCCTCTTGCTCAATAGGGAGAATCAGTGCGAGACGCCCATTTTTAGACAAGAGTTGATGGGCTCCTTTTACCAAAGACTCGAGTGGTAATGACGAAAAATCCCTCGCCATTTTTCGGCTGTTCTCTGGGCGATCTCCATGATTGAAAAATGGAGGATTACTGATAATCAAATCATATTTGTCCTCTATTTCGTCTGCAAATTCTTGAAAGCTGCAGTGGTAATTAAATAAATTCAATTTCCATGGGCTTTGTTCGAAATTTTCTACCCCTTGTTCGAAGGCCTCAGGATCCAATTCGACGCCATCGATCTCAGCCTCTGGGCAGCGTTGGGCCATAATTAAGGCGATGAGCCCTGTGCCACTACCTACATCCAAAATCCGACGGGTATCAGAATTTACGCGAGTCCATGCACCCAGAAGTACTCCGTCTGTGCCCACTTTCATTGCGCAGCGATCCTGCTGTATTGTAAATTGTTTAAATTGAAAAGAGGAAGAGGTCATTAGAGATAAAGCTCAAGAAGTCCTTCCGGAGTTTTTACGTGTAGGGTTTTTTCCTCGCGATTGACCGAAACAATAAATTCATCGATTACGGGAATCAATATTTCTTTTCCATGATAATTTATTTCAAAAAGGGCTTGTGCAGTTTGATCATTGACCCCGGTGATCTGCCCTATATTGCCATGTATTTGGTCCATAACCGTAAACCCGATGATTTCGTGGTAATAGAATTTATTCCCGGTGAGTTTTGGCAATAAATCTAGAGGAAGGTATAGGCTGCATCCGATCAAAGAGTCTGCGGTTTGTTCGTCATAGACTTCTTCAAATTGTATGCGCAAGAGTTCTGTTTTATGGAGCGCTATTTCTTCAATAAAAAATGGAACCAGTGTTCCGTTAAGATCAACGAAAACTGATTCCATGTTTATGAATTCTTCCGGATTATCAGTGTCAAGCTTGATGAGCAAGACGCCTTTAAAACTGAATTTTTTGACGATTTTACCAACGAAGAAATGATCCTTGTGGTCCATCAAAAAGAAATTATTCTTTTTCCTCAGCAGGAGCGCTTTCTTCAGAAGTTTCTGAAGCGGCTTCAGGAGCCTCAGCAGTTTCTTCTGCAGCCGGAGCTTCAGGAGTTTCAGCAGTTTCTTCTGCAGCCGGAGCTTCCTCCACTGCATCTTCAGTAGCTTCTTCAGCAACGGCCTCAGCGGCAGCTTCCTCAGCGGCAGCAATACGCGCTTGGTTAACTGCCTCTTCTGCTTTTAAGGCTTCAGCTTTGACTTTTGCTTTATCATCAGCAAGTTTATTTTTCTTGTTGGCAACAGCTTGTTCTTTTTCCGTCACCCATGCAGAGAACTTTTCTTCAACTTGCTCCATTGTAAGGGCGCCTTTGCTAACTCCATCGATAAGATGCTTTTTAAGCAACACTCCTTTATCAGAGAGTATGGTACGTGCGGTATCTGTCGGTTGGGCTCCATTTTGCAACCACTGTACTGAATTGTCGATGTTGATGTCGATCGCAGCGGGATTGGTGTTTGGATTGTACGTTCCTAATTTTTCAAGAAAACGACCATCTCTTTTTGCTCTGCTGTCTGCAGCGACAATCCAGAAGAATGGTTTTCCTTTTTTACCGTGACGTTGTAGTCTGATTTTTACTGGCATATGAATTAATTTTTAAGGTACGCGACCTTGGTTATAATTTTTTAAGAGGCGGCAAAGTTATTCTTTTTTGGCAATTAACTGCGCTTACTCTGAATTTTTCTTTTTCTAGGAGAGAATTTTACCCTTTTAATGGTTCAGGCTCGGTGCTGAATCAAGCGTCTGATGTGCTGTTCCTCGTGCCTAAGTTTGCCGGTTACAATTTATCTCAAGATCAAACGGGTTACCTACACAAATATACATATTGGAAATATGTTTTGTGGTAAAATTTCGAAGCTGAACGGAAATTGACTCAAAGAAAGGGTCGATCCAGCGCGTTATTAGGGCGTAAAACATCGATGAAATGCAAGCAATTTCGGTGAAATACACAAAAATTGACGTCAAAACGACTTCAAATGTTAAAAAATTATGTATTTCATGGAATAAAAGTGTATTTAATCGGTATAATAGAGTTTTTTATCGCAATTTTACATCGTAGAAAAGAAATAACAGAAATCTACACCGAGAAAAGATGAAAACTCAAGTTCAAAATACGACCCACAAAACCTCAGAAATCATGAAACGTTTTATCCTTTTATTCGTCCTTGCTTTAGTTACATTAACCAGTTGTGAAAATGTACAAGACAATCAAACGTCTATTCAAGCTACCGTTGATAACACTGCTTTCAATGCCTTATACGCCACCAGCGATGTGAATGAGGATGGAAGTGTTGATATCGAGACTTCTTCTGACAGCCGCGTAATTACTATTCACTTAGACAATACGACTGCTGATAGTTTTGATTTAGGTGGGAATTCTGATCACTATGCTACCTTCACTGATGTGCATGGTAACACTTACACGACTCAGGGTTCTGGAAGTGGTCGTGTAGAAATTACCGATCGTTGTGTGCCCTGTGGAACAATCAACGGACGTTTTGATTTCTCTGCTGTTTTGCCAGGAATTGATGTTGTAGAGGTAAGCAATGGAATGTTTGTGGATATCGTTATCGGAGGTCCAGAAGCTGAAGATGACAATCGCAATAAATTCGAAGCTCAGATAGACACCGCTAGTTTTAATCCGGTCGTAGTCAATACAATCAACACGGGTAACTTCTTACTTATCGAAGGGCAAAAAGGAAGCACTTCACTCATCGTTAGAGTTCCAATTACCGTGCAACAAGGAGATTATAACCTAGTCGCTGGAGGCTTTAATGCTACTATGGTCGAGGGATTGATTACTCAGGACGCCAACAGCGGTTCAATTACAATCTTGAGTCATAACAGTGATCAAAAAACCATGACCGGAACATTTGACTTCCAAGTCGGTTCCACTCAAATAAGCCAAGGGGTATTCGAAGTGAAATATTGATATGATTAGTTATAAGTTTCGTCCCAAATTTAAATCGCCCCAAATTTAGATTGACCTCGAACTTAAATTGCCCCAAATGGAAAAATCCGAACCTAGTGTTCGGATTTTTTTTGTGGAAAATTGCGCTCCAATGTTTAAAACTTTATCAGGATAAGGAAATTTGAATCCGTAATTTAGAACTTTACTTTACCATACTACCGCCAGGCTCATGTTTATTGTATTTGATACCGAAACCACAGGCTTACCTAAGCGATTTAATGCTCCGGTTAGTGATGTTGACAATTGGCCACGATGCGTGCAAATTGCCTGGCAATTGCACAGTGCAGACGGAGGGCTAATTCGGCATCAAGACTTTTTAATCAAACCAGAAGGATATGACATTCCTTTTGATAGCGAGAAAATTCACGGGATCTCTACAGAGCTCGCAAAAAAAGATGGGACCCTGCTGCAGGAGGTTCTTGATATTTTTAGCAAGGATCTCGCAGAGGCGCAATTTGTCGTTGGACAAAATATAGGTTTTGATATCAACATTATCGGTTGTGAGTATTTCCGCCTTGGCAAAAAAGATGTTTTTGAACCCTATAAAGTATTGGATACCTGTACTGAGGTAACGGCCCAACTCTGTCAAATTCCGGGTGGTCGTGGCGGCCGTTATAAGTTACCCACACTTACAGAGCTTCATGGGTTTTTGTTTCAAAGTGATTTTGATCAGGCGCATAATGCGACTGCAGATGTTGTCGCCACCGCGCGTTGCTTTTTTGAATTGATCAGAAGAGGGTACTTTAAAGAGGAACTCGCTCCGATTGCCCCTAAATTCTTTGATGATTTTTTAGCAGTGAACAAAGCGGTTATCGCGCCAATCCAGTTAAAACATCGTAATTTAAAAAAAGCCTCAAAAGCCTTACGTGAACAGGCTCAAGAACTCCAGCCCCAAGTTAGCGGGCCCGATAAGCCAGTGGACCATGCGCTCATGGAAGATTGGCCCTTTATCCATTGTCATTCGCACTCTCAATTTTCTATTTTACAGTCTACCGCATCCACCCAAGATTTAATTAGTGCCGCCGTAAAAGATAATATGCCCGGTGTAGCCCTAACGGATATAGGGAATATGATGGGGGCGTTTCATTTTTTACAACAGGTGGAACAGCACAACAAATCATTGACAGAGGATGATCCGCGTAAACCGTTAAAGGGAATTGTAGGGTGTGAACTTAATGTTTGCGAAAATCACACCAATAAGAACCATAAAGATAACGGCTATCAAATAGTCTTTTTAGCAAAAAACAAAATAGGCTATCACAACCTTTCAAAGCTCTCTTCTTTGGCCTATACGGATGGATTTTATTACGTTCCGAGAGTAGACCGTCAGTTAATTGAGCGCTACAAAGAAGGACTAATCGTCCTTACGGGAAATTTATATGGTGAAGTCCCCTCCAAGATTTTGAATGTTGGGACCAATCAAGCGGAGGAAGCCCTCGTGTGGTGGAAAGAGCAATTTGCCCCTGACTTATATGTGGAAATCATGCGTCATGGTCAGGAAGACGAGGATCGCGTTAATGAGGTGCTGATAGGACTAGCCCAAAAGCATGAGCTCAAGTTAGTAGGGACCAATAATTTGTTCTATATCAATAAGGAAGACGCGAATGCGCACGATATTTTACTCTGTGTAAAGGACGGTGAAAAACAGTCTACACCCATAGGGCGTGGGCGTGGCATGCGTTATGGGTTGCCCAATCAAGAATACTATTTTAAGAGTGCCACAGATATGAAGGCCTTGTTTAAAGATTTACCACAGGCCATTGCCTCAACTAAGGAAATCTTTGACAAAATCGAGTCTTTTACTCTATTTCGTGATGTTTTACTCCCCAAGTTCAATATTCCAGAGGCTTTTATCGATCCTCTTGATGGCCAAGATGGGGGCAAGCGTGGAGAGAATTCCTATTTAAAATTTTTGACCTTTCAGGGAGCAGAGCGCCGCTATTCTGTAATCTCTACAGAAATTCAAGAGCGCTTAGATTTTGAGTTAAGTGTCATTGAGAATACCGGTTATCCCGGTTATTTTTTAATTGTGCAGGATTTTATTTCTGAGGCGCGAAAAATGGGGGTTTCTGTTGGACCTGGTCGTGGATCCGCCGCTGGAAGTGCAGTGGCTTATTGTTTAGGCATTACCAACATTGACCCTATTCGATACGATTTACTTTTTGAGCGTTTTTTAAATCCTGATCGAATTAGTCTTCCCGATATTGATATTGATTTTGATGACGAGGGTCGTTCAAAGGTCATGGATTATGTGATTCAAAAGTATGGCGCCAACCAGGTGGCTCAGATCATTACCTACGGCACTATGGGGGCCAAGAGCTCTATAAGGGATACCGCACGGGTATTGGATTTGCCGCTGCACGAGGCCGATCGTATTGCTAAGCTTATTCCCAATATGACTAAGCTTAAAAAAATCTTTGCTACCTCAGAGCAAGAGTGGCGCGGGACATTTCGTTCTGATGAACTTCCAAAGATTTCAGAGTTGGTTGCTTTGGCACAGAGCGCTGCACTGGAAGGAAAAACGATTCAACAGGCTCGAGTTCTTGAAGGCTCTTTACGCAATACGGGGATTCACGCCTGTGGGGTGATCATTACCCCAGATGATATCACGAATTTTGTGCCCATTGCTACGGCTAAGGATTCGGAACTTTATGTCACTCAATTTGATAATGCTGTTGTAGAGAGTGCCGGACTTTTGAAAATGGACTTTTTGGGGCTTAAGACATTGACCCTCATTAAAGATACCGTCGCTTTAGTCCAAGAAAAGTACAAGATCGCCCTTGTGCCGGATGATTTTCCTATTGATGATGAGAAGACCTATGCGTTATTTCAAAACGGAGAAACCGTAGGGATTTTTCAGTACGAATCTCCTGGGATGCAAAAGCACTTAAAGGATCTCAAGCCAACTGTTTTTGCCGATTTAATTGCAATGAATGCCTTGTATCGCCCGGGGCCAATGGAATATATTCCTTCGTTTGTCCGCCGAAAACACGGTCAAGAAGCCATTACGTATGACTTGCCAGAGATGGAAGTGTACCTGAAGGAAACTTATGGGATTACCGTATACCAGGAACAGGTCATGCTCTTGTCTCAAAAATTAGCGGGTTTTACCAAAGGTGAGGCCGACGTCTTGCGCAAGGCCATGGGGAAGAAACAGAAGGCTGTCCTGGACAAGATGAAGCCCCAATTTATCAAGCAGGCAGAGGCAAAAAATCATCCGGCTGAGGTCTTAGAAAAGATTTGGAAAGATTGGGAGGCTTTTGCAAGTTATGCCTTTAATAAAAGTCATTCGACATGCTATGCTTGGATTGCCTACCAAACTGCATATCTCAAAGCTCATTATCCGGCAGAATACATGGCGGCAGTGCTCAGTAATAACATGAACGATATAAAGCAGGTTACTTTCTTTATGGAGGAGTGTCGTCGCATGGGCCGAGAAGTTTTAGGGCCCGATGTGAATGAATCCGCCTATAAGTTTACCGTAAATGACCGAGGGGCAATCCGTTTTGGGATGGGGGCTATTAAAGGGGTCGGTTCCGGTGCGGTCGATACCATAGTGACCCATCGCGGTGCGGGTCCGTATAAAAGTATTTTTGACCTAGCCAAGCGCATCGACTTGCGTGCTGCGAATAAGAAGGCTTTTGAAAATCTTATTTTGGCCGGTGGCTTTGATAGTTTTGATGCCCACAGGGCCCAGTATATGTTTGATGAAGGCGATGGTATTTGCTTTTATGAGAAAGTATTGCGTTATGCAGCGCGTTATCAGGAATCGATGAATTCGGCCCAAGTCAGTTTGTTTGGAGGAGCCAGTGATGTGCAGATTCCAGAACCCGAAGTGCCGCCCTGTGAACCGTGGGGTGCCATGAAAAAATTAAAACAGGAAAAAGAGGTGGTCGGTATCTATATATCGGGTCATCCATTGGATGAATTTAGGGTCGAGATGAATGAATTTACCAGTATCAAGGTGGCGGATTGTAATAACCTTGAGGCCTTGGTGAACAAAGAAATTATTTTTGCAGGGGTAGTGAGTTCGGTTGAGCATCGCGAAGGTCGTCAGGGTAAGGGTTGGGGACTGTTCACGCTAGAAGATTACGATGATAGTTTTGAATTTCGCATTTTTGGTGAAGAGTATTTAAAATTTAGACACTTTTTAAGTGTAAACGCATTTCTTCATATCCGGGCGTTTGTCAAAGAAGGATGGATACAGCGCGACACCGGAAGTCAAGGCGCTCCAAGACTGCAATTCAATCAATTTCAGCTCTTACATGATGTGTTGGACAACATGACAAAGCGCATCACCTTTCAGGCCCCGATTGACGAATTGGATCAGCAATATATTGATACGCTCGTCGCCTTGACGAAAAAATTTAAAGGTAAAAAAAGTGTTCATTTAGCGGTATTTGATCAGTCCAAAAATTTACACTTAACCATGCCCAGTCGCACTGCCAAGATTGATATAACCCGCGAATTAATTAAAAAACTTAACGAAAATCGTTTGCATTACAAGCTCAATTAATGGTTTGGTCAATCATATAACCTAAGTTAAAAGTCATCATTTAGCCTAATGCATTAATCGAGTAAACTGATAATACTAAATCAAATAAATAGAGCAAAAAAATTAACTTTGTAAAGCAAATTAGCAATAACATTATTCTGATAATCTAATATTTATAGTCAATGGCTTTAGAAATAACCGACGCGTCTTTTGAAGAGACCGTTTTAAAAAGTGATAAACCAGTAATGGTTGATTTTTGGGCAGCATGGTGCGGGCCTTGTAGAATGGTTGGACCAATCATTGAAGATCTCAGTGCAGAATACCAAGGAAAAGCTGTAGTTGGGAAAGTTGATGTGGATGCAAACCAAGAATTTGCTGCCAAATATGGCGTGCGCAACATTCCTACCGTTCTTGTTTTTAAAGATGGAGAAGTGGTAGGTCGTCAAGTAGGCGTTGCTCCAAAAAACGTCTACGCGGAAGCTTTAGACGCTTTGTTATAAGAATACCTTCGGGTGCTCAAAACCCTTAGAATTTTTTAAAAGACCTGTCGAATGTGACAGGTCTTTTTTTATCTTGTGTCGATGCTTAACAACAACCCACAAATTAATCAGTTTTCTCATTTAGAACTCAAGGCGAAGCAAATCGTAGAGGGGTATATGTCGGGACTGCACAAGAGTCCCTTTCATGGATACTCTGCCGAATTTGCGGAGCATAAAATGTATCATCCTGGCAGCGCAACGCGCTTCATTGATTGGAAACTTTATGCACGAACCGAAAAGTTGTACACCAAGAGGTTTGAGGAAGAAACCAACATGCGGTGTCATTTGGTGATTGATCAAAGCAGCAGTATGTATTATCCTGAGCGGGGAGATGTAAATGGGCCTGAACTGAATAAAATTGGCTTTTCGGTTTTGGCTAGTGCCGCCTTAATGCAATTGCTCAAGCGTCAGCGCGATGCTGTGGGTCTAAGCGTCTATGACCAAACACAGACGCTCAATACTCAGGCAAAATCGAGTGAACGGCATCATCAATTTATTCTCGGCAAACTTGAGGAAATCGTCCGAAGTCCTAACCCCATAAGGAAAACGGACACCGCAGTACAACTTAGCGCTCTTGCGCGGCAATTGCCGCGCCGATCTATGGTCGTTGTTTTTAGTGATCTATGGATGAATCAGGAGCAACGCGCCGAGATTTTTGAGGCGATGCGCCACCTTAAATATCGCAATCATTCGGTTATATTGATGCATACTTTTGATGGAGTAACTGAGCGAGAATTCGACTTTGGGTCTGCGCCACGAAAGTTAAAAGATCTTGAGACGGGCCGTGAATTACCGGTTTTTCCTCAACAAGTTCAGCAGGCTTATAAAGCCAAAGTAAAGGAATATTTTGAGGCCATAAAACTGACCTGTGCCGAGCATAAAATCCAATATGTTGCGGCAGAGATACAAAAGGGTTTTAAGCCTATTTTTACGGCATTTTTGGTGGCGCGCCAGAAGTATATGTAGCCGTATTATTTTTGACCATTTTATTTGTGAAAATAAAAATGCGGTGTATATTTGCCACCGCTTGAATAAGCAACAATTTCTGTAATACGCGCTGTTGCGTGTCTCTACTTAGGAAGATTTGAAATTTGGTCTGGTAGTTCAGTTGGTTAGAATACCTGCCTGTCACGCAGGGGGTCGCGA
>ERZ888423.3332-NODE-3332-length-10724-cov-7.324960_pt1 | contig 10724 bp, 9 predicted proteins | sample MGYA00520523_ERZ888423 | MGnify/ENA primary metagenome ERZ888423 (study PRJEB32303, sample SAMEA104408611) | aquatic metagenome | biome: Brackish water; feature: Pelagic; material: water | place: Baltic Sea | collected 2014-06-08T10:24:00 | depth 30,27 m ...
CCGTACCCTCCCAGCGAGCACCTTGACGCGCTCACCCCCACGGCTAAAGCCGGGGTCCGCCGCGCTACCTCCTTCATGATCGCGGTGCCGATGATCTGGTCGAGAAATGCGGCGGGGATCGATACACCGACATCCGGGGAAGTGGAAAAAAATGCCCTGGGTGGCCTTGGTATGCCCCGGATCGACCCGGTTGATGGCCGAGGAATACAACCACCGAACCAGCATCGCTCCGACGAACGCGCCGGCCATCTGCGCGCTGATGTAGGGCAACACCTTGCGGTGGCTGAACCCCTTGAACGCCGCCAACGCGACGGTCACTGCCGGGTTGAGGTGGGCGCCACTGAGCCGTCCGGCGACGTAGATCGCCATCGTCACGCCAAGTCCCCAGCCCCACGCGATCGAGTTGTAGTCGCCGGTGGCCCCGGTGGTTGCCGGGAACCCCCCGGTGACCACCTGAGCCACGACCCCCACGCCGAAGAGAATCAGGATCATGGTTCCGAAGAACTCCCCGGAGCATTCACCCAATATCGGATTGCGCCTCATCGTTGACCCCATTCCCAGGTGAGTGGCCTCTGGCGGCCGGTGCTGACGATTGCAGGGGAAGTTAACAATGCACGCTGGCTCGCGTGCACCCTTTGACAGGAAGAGTCGTGGCGCGGTGCTCGAATGGGCCGCATCGCCGGTGTCGCTATGTCAGCTCGGAGACCAACCAGCGGTGCAGGCCCGCCAGCCCTACCAGCCGCATCGCACAGAACTCGGTCAGATCGCTTGTTGATACCTCGGCGGGTAGCGGTTCGGCCCATCGAAGTTGGAACATCGCTTTGTGTCGCAACAGATCGGCATTCGGGTGATCGGACGGGAATGGTTTGGGCACGCGTTTGAGATCAGCGCCGGCGATGTCGACGTCGGCGACGGCTTGCTTGACGTCGGCGACGGCTTGCTTGACGTCGTCGATCAGCCGGCGTAACTCATCGCCAGCGCGGTTATCACCGACGGCCGCGCGCCAGCAGCTTGCTGACGTGAACGACACGCCAGCGGCAAAACCGATCTGGCCGGGATCGAGCCGCAGGAACAGGGTTGGGGCGGTCTTCTTCGGTGTTCCCTCCCACCAACGCAATAACAGATGGTCCTTGTAGCGAGGACCGTGAGGATTAAAGCGCAAATCGGCGTTGATGGGGGCGATTGAGCCGTTGACCTTCGGGTCGCCTACCAGACCGGGAGAAACCTGTTCGGTCAGGCATGCGCCGAGATCATCGACAAGATCGCGGGCGGGATCGAGCAGACTGGCTTGCCAGTCACCGCGGACAGCGGCGAACTCGCCCACGTCCATGGTCGGTAGCCTCGCGAGCAAGGCCATCCCGGCGGGTGGAAAGCCGCGAAAGGTCATTGGCGCCCACTCACGAAGAGGCGAGCCTCGGCCATCAACGCAGCCCATCTGGTTGCGTCGCGGTCTTCGACGAGGACCCACTCCCGAAAGGTTCGTCCAGCGGGGGCAAAGGGTTTGCCGACGTCGGCATCAATTAGTTCTTCGACGCGGGCTCGCGGCAGTTTCACGATGAGGTCACCGGTCCGATGGTCACAGGAGGCGAAGAACTCTCCGTCGATGCGCAGGCAAGGAAAACCCATCATGGTGCCTGGCGACACCCCGGGTTGGGCCAGCAATGCAACTGCGACATCGTCGAAGAATGCGGATGGCTTCTCAGGCATCGGTACGTAGCTCCAACATCGAAGTGACCTCTACCTGGTCTCGACGATCAGGTCGCTTAGCTGTAGCGATACCAGGGTGGGGAACGGTAGTGGTCGGTTACCGGGACCTATCGGGCGGACCCATCTGCGGGTGGCGAAAGTCAATCCGCCAGCGTCTACCGGGTCGGCGCAGTAGTGGGCTGCCTTGGCCCAATGGCCGACCACGAGAGCGACATAGTCGTGGCGACGTAGGAGACCGTTGGCATCGAAGTAGTAGGTCTGGCGGGGGGAGTGGGTGTCGATTTCCGGCGGGAATTCAACGTTCAGCCGGCGCCATGTCTCCCCATCTTCCTGCCACGGATCGCCCTCTTCGACATGCACGCCCTTGCGTGTGAGCAGATAGGGCGTGGTGAGATAGCACCACATGGCATAGCCGCCGAAGTAGACGGAATCCAGTGCATCCCAACGAATGTTGCGCTGCAAGCCAGTTGGCCCAAAGAACAGCGAACGCGGATGGGTGCGGGAATTGATGATGTCGCCTTGGTGGTTTTCGATTCGAACCGACCCGTGGTCGAAGACTCCGCGCAGTCCGTCGCGCGGGAACGGGTCTATGACCGTCCTGGGTTCCTGGGTGTCTACGGTGATTCGATAATCGCTGAATCGATTGCCGGGCACGCGGGTTCGGACAAGCAGGCCACCGGTGCGTACACGCGCCCGAATTGTCGTGGTCTTCTGCCAGCGGTCCACGCCCCCGTTGGCGTCCATCGCCTGATTCAATAATTCGTTCACACCGGTGACCGGGCGAGGTCCCACTGACCGAAGTCGGCTGCAAGGACATCGTCCACGTCGACGGAGGTTCCGTCGATCACGACACCCGGGTCAGATGCAGCGACGATCTCCCTCTGAAACAGCACGGCCGCGGCGACGCGTTCCCCCTGCGACCAGGCCCTCGTCTGCCATGCCCACCGGTAACCCGGACTGGTCGAGTGCCCTATCACGTCGTCCGCCATTGCCCATCTGCACTGACGCGCCCCGCCGTAGATACCGGTGCGCTGGACACCCAGTACAGCGTTGATCCCGAGGAACCATTGGACCGCGGTGGTTTCCCAGGTGTCGAAGTCGATATCCTCATCGACGCTGAAGAATATGGGGGCCAGATCGGGGCCGCCGGCGGCGTTGTGCAACCGCAGCGCTGTCGTAGCGTCGGCCACGCCACCGTCATATCCGCCGGTGTAGTCCGACGGCGAATTCGGCCAGCCGGGTTTGCCGTATTGGTAGCAGCTCACCACATGCAGACCGAGTGCGCGCAGACCGTCGGTGAACTCACGAGTGACCGGTTTGAAGTCGAACGTGGCACCGGGCCGCAATTCGGAGACGTACACCAGCGCCCCGTCATAGCCCGCCGCTTTGATCTGCTCTGGTTGCACCAACACGGTGGCGAAGTCGAGCAGTCGCATGCCGTCCGCGGAGGCTCTTGGCGCTGCTGCCACCGTTGCCGCCACAGTGGCCCCAGCCGCTAGAACCGGCGTGGCGGCCAGGGCGTATTTGAGAACTTCGCGTCGGGTCACGGGCGGGGTCACGCTAGCGAGCGTAGTTCGTGGAGATACTCCTGTTGCACCATTGACCTCGAAGCTCCGTATCCTGACTGTCATGGCCGTATCTCTGCCGGACGGGCCCGGCGAGCTCTTTAGCCGCCGCCGACTGCTTCAGGTGGCCGGCGTAACCGGTGTGGCGGTCGCCGCCACGGCGTGCACTAACCGGTCCGTCGCCGCGCCCGCATCCGATCCGGGTCCGGCCCCGCCGCCAAGCCCCGCTGCGCTAGCCGATCCGCTACCTGAACAAGTGCCCACGGTTGCGCTGGCGCCGATCGCTACCTCGGCGGGTCTGGTGTGTAGGGATGGTTGGGGGGCCCGCCCGGCTCGTCCCGGCGGCACACCACACACCATCTCCCGCATGACGCTGCACCACACCGCCGTGGCCCTCGGCGACAACCGCAACATCACCTCGCGCCTTCGCCAGCACCAGGCTTACCACCAGGACCATCAAGGGTGGATCGACATCGCCTATCACCTCGGGGTGGATCGCGATGGCAACATCTTCGAACTGCGCACCCCCGAGCTCGCGGGTGACACCGCGACGAATTACGACCCGACGGGGCATTTCCTGGTGGTCTGCGAAGGAGACTTCGACCAAGAGGCTGTAACCGAGGCGCAGCTACACGGAGCCGCGGTCGCGTTCGGCTGGGCGGCACAGACCTTCGGCGCCGCGACCGACACGTTGGCCGGCCATCAGGATTACGCCTCCACCACTTGTCCGGGCGCTAACCTGCAGGCCCACATCGCCTCCGGCGATCTCAAGCGCCGCGTCGATGATCTGGTGATGGCTGGCACGGTGGATCTGCAGCGGTTGTGTGGGCCCGATGCGGCCACCGTCGTGGCGGCGATCGAAGCCGGCTAGTCCTACCACCGACGGGCGAACCACCAGGCAACCCCAACAATGCACGTACCCTGACGGACGTGGCCGACCTGCATCCCGACATCGCCGTCCTCGCTCCACTTCTGGGTACCTGGGTAGGTCAGGGCGCCGGTGAATACCCGACTATCTCGCCGTTCAGCTACACCGAGGAAGTTTCCTTCGGGCATGTCGGCAAGCCATTCCTGCGTTATGACCAGCGGACGAAGGCCCTCGATGATGGTCGTCCGCTGCACGCGGAGACCGGTTACCTGCGGGTGCCGTCCCCGGGGCGGATCGAACTGATGCTGGCCCACCCAACCGGCATCACCGAGGTCGAAGAGGGTGCGCTGTCGATTGCCGGCAACAGGATCGAGATGGAACTCACCGCGACGGCGATCGGTGTCACGGAATCAGCGAAAGATGTTACTGCACTGAGCCGTTCGATTCACGTCGATGGCGACGAACTCAGCTACACGCTGCGACTCGGCGCGGTCGGGCTGCCGCTGCAACACCACCTCGCCGCCACGTTGCGCAGGAAATCGTAGGGGAGGGGGGCTCGGTACCCGATGGAAATTCAGTACCCGATGGCAATGAGGAGCTCGTCTGCCGGCTCGGCGTTGAGGAGGATGAGTACCGAACTTTGGTCGTTGGCGTCGTCGTAGGGAAAGCCATAGGCCAAGTTCTCCACGCCGATGTCGTGAAAGAGCTTGACGTAGTTGTTCCACCGCTGCCCCTCCGGAAAATAGGTGGCTACGTTGTTCCACTGCTCGGGATTGCTTGCCACACCGCGGTTCAGCGCGGCATCAAGCTCGGCGAGGAAGAGCACCTGCAGGCCCGCGCCGCCAAATGGGCCGTCTGCGGCGAAGACCTCCGCCGTCGTGGGCTTGGTCATCGTGTACGCGCTGGGCGCACCCCCCGGCGGGGTCACGGTGTATTCAAACAACTGCGAACTAGCGTCGATGCGGCCGCTCACTGTGTAGCCCGGGCCGTTGTAGCTGAACGTTTCGTGGGTGAAGGTCTCCCAGAAGTCGTTGACCGGCTCATCGAGCCAGCCGGCCAGCGCCCCCGGCTGCCTCGTGCGTGGAGACAGGATTCGCAGCGGGTTGCCCGCGGCATCGCTGATGACCAGTGGCTGGAACTCCGCCGGCAGCCCTTGCGCGAAGCTGCTGAACACGTCGCTACGCGACACGTCTAGGCCACGGGTAGCCGAGTAGCCGCTAATGGCCTGCTCCAGGGTGAACTTGATCGGCAGCCCGAATTGGTCGACCTGTGTCGTATTGCCGCCGAAAGGGACCTGGCCGTGGTCGTAGGTCAGTTCGAAGAAGTCATAGACCGTGCTGTAGTTGGGATCGAATTGGTAGGCGGGGTCGGGTCCGGCCCATCCCGAGTCGTCGGGGCTGATGCCGATGAAGAGCGGCTGACCCACCGAGATGTACATCCGGGTGCCGTGAATCTCCGGCGGAATCCGCAGGTTGTCGGCCTCTGCGAGGCTGAACGACATATCGGCGTAGTTCACCCCGTCCTTTTCGAGGTGGCCTGGGGCGTCGGCGGCCGTATGGTCGATCGGGTGAGCCACACCGGCCGCATCGACCCATGACCAGGTGCCCGGCGGCGCCTGGCCAAGGATGGTCAGGAAGATCTCGTCGTCGAGGAAAGCCCCGCCCGTGTCATTCACCAGCGACACCGGGAATGACCCCACCGCCACCGGCCCCTCAGGCTGCTCCGGCGCGGGAGGTGCCGGTGGTGATTGGCCATCCAGGGTTTGCGACACCGGAACGATCGCGAACTTCGACGCGCCGATCGCGGTGGCCGCACCCTCGCTGAACAGACCCCAGTGGTCGTCCCCGCCCTTCCACGCCTCGTCGGTGAAGTTGAAGTAGTACATCCCGTCGAAGCGGGTGTCGGGCCCGTAGGCGTATCTCGAGACCAGCTCGTAGTACTGCTGCTGGTTCGCTGGGTTGGTGACCGCCGGGTTGTAACCCGTGCTCTGCCAACCGGTCTCGCCCAGAATAATCGGTTTTGACCCCAGCCCGAGCGAGGCGAGTGTGTCAGCGAGCATCGTCTCGTAGCCCCTCACCGAAGCGAGCTGCCGTGCCGGCGTCCATGCGGGATCGTTGCGGTTGTCGAAAAACCCGCCGTAGTCGTGAACGCTCACGTAATCGAGTTCCCTGGCAAGGCCCGCGAGGTCTTGCCCCCACTGGCTGGAACCGGGCAGGAAAGTCGCCCCGGAGAAGTCATAGGTCACCGGCAGCGACGACAGGCTTTTGAAGTACTGCACCTGGTCGGTTACATCTGATGCGGTGAGCGTCGCCGCGGTGTTCCAGTCGGCGAGCTGCTCATTGCCCAGACTTACTCCGGCCACTTTGTTCGCGTAGGGCGTGATGATGGACAGGGCGGAGCCGATCTGCCCGCGTGCATCGGCGTCCTGGGTGATGTAGATGCCCGGCTGCACCTTGATCGGCAGGTTCAGCCGGGTGATCGCCTCCAGAATGCGGCCGGTGTACTGGTCGGTGCCCCAGGTGCGGATCGTGGTGAAGCCAAGGTCTGCAACCTCATTCAGCGCTGCTTCTAGCCGCGTCTGATCCTCCAGTGCCCCCAGCGAGCCCACCGAGAATCCCACCCCCCGCTCGGGAGCCCAGTAGGCCCGGTCAGCGGCAGTCAAGGCGCCGCTCGGTGTGGTGGGTGGCGTGGGTGGCGTGGGAGTAGTCGGCGGGGCGGAGGTATCGCTATAGACGTACCGTGTGCCTGCACCGAAAGTACCGAGGAAGAAGTTCTCCACCGCCGCGTTGCCCTCGACTCGCGAATCGCCCCATTCGGAACCCCATCCATGTGCGGGCCAATCGGAATTGATGTAGGCCAGAGCGGACACATCGTACTGTTGGACTACATCATTCAAGCGGTCGAGATATTCGATGAACAAGTTCGGATCGCTGGCGGCCGGATTCTGTGCCGTCGACTCTGCTATGACGATTTGGTGGCCTTGCCTCTGCACAAAATCCATGGACAAGGCGAGGTTGGGGTCGATTCGTTGGCCCGGCGCATTGGTGATTCCGTATGCTTCCATTCCGACATCGTGGTTGAAGACCGAGAAACCTACCCAGTCAACGTTTTCCGGTCCCGGATACAGCCACTGGGTGTCGTTCAAGCCCCGCACGGGATGGTAGCCAAACTCAACATTGCTGGCCTGGGACTCGATGCGATCAACGATGTGGTTGTAGGCGTCGATGAAGGCCGAGCGGTCGAGTTCGGGGTAGGCATCAGGATCGTCGAACACATTGATTCCCGCACTTGCTTTTTCGTTGAGCCAGTCGTTGACGTATTGATCGCCTTTGTAGGCGAACAGCGGGATGCCGACCTCGTATCCGACGCGGAGCAGAAACTGAGTGTCGGGACGGCTCGCGATGGTTTCAGCGAAACTGTCGATTTGTGTATCCCACGCACCGTTCCGAATATCGACCAACGCTTCCCAGGTAGCGTTCGAGTTGTAGTCGGCCGCATTCGGATTGATCATCTGTCCATAGCCGCCGGCCTGGACATTGTCTTTGAGGCTCAGAGCAACCATGGCGTAGTCACCCAGATCGTTCTCGCGGACGTAGTCCAAAAATTGGGCGTTGGGCCCATCGTCACCTTGCTCGATAGTTCCCCAGTAGAACGTGGCGTAGTGGGAGGAGCCGGCCGGAGTCAACCCCGTCCCGTCGATAAAGTCGGTGTACTCCTGCTCGAACGTCTGCCCGACGAGCATCAATGTTTGGCCGTCCGGCAAAGCGCCAAGCGGAGCGGGCGCCGCGCCGGGCTCTGGGTCGTTGACCACGGTGACGGTGAGCGTCACCGTAGCGGTGTTGCTCGTGGCGGTGCCGTCGGTGGCGGTGTAGGTGAATTCGTCGGTGCCGTTGAAGTTGACGTTCGGGGTGTAGGTGAACCAGCCGTTCGGGCTGAGGTCCACACTGCCGTGGGCCGCGCCGGCGCCAAGTGTGGCGCTGAGCACGTCCGCGTCGACGTCGGTGTCGTTGGTCAGCACGTTACCCACTACGGCGGTGTTCTCGCGGGCGCCGAAAGCGTCGTCGAGGGCTACCGGCGGGGTGCCCAGCCCCGGGGGGGTGTGGGCCTCGCCGTTTCGTCCATTTCGGCCCGCGCCGGTCACGATGACACCGCCAATACCGTTGACACCGCCACCTCCGCCACCGCCGGTACCGGCCAGGCCGCCGACCCCCGCTCTACCGGGTTCTCCGCCGGCACCGCCGGTACCGCCACCTGGGGTGACCGCATCGCCATCGGCGCCGTCGCCACCATCACCTGGTGTGCCGGCATTGCCGCCGGCACCGCCGTTACCTCCAACTCCAATGGCACCGGCCCCGCCGAACACGCTGCTGGCTCCCGCGCCGCCTGACCCGCCGACACCACCGGCCGCGCCGTTACCGCCGAATCCGCCGTCCTCGCCGTCACCGCCAGGAGTGCTGGCCTCCGCGCCGCCCGCGCCGTTACCGCCGTGGCCACCGGCCCCACCGTTGCCGCCCGCTCCTCCGGCGCCGCCTCCACCGAACCAGAAGCTGCCCGACCCGCCAGCACCGCCGGACCCGCCGGCACCGCCCCCAGTTCCGTCACTACCTGATGTACCCGGGGCGCCCGCGTCCGCGCCGTCGATACCATCCGCACCGGCACCGCCTGCGCCGCCGACCCCGCCGTTGCCGCCGAAAAGTCCCGCGCTCCCGCCGTTCCCGCCGTTGCCTCCAGCGCCGCCGGGGGTGTTCGCCGCCCAGCCGGCTCCACCATCGCCGCCGTTGCCAAAGTACTGCCCGCCGTCGCCGCCGTCGCCGCCGTTGAAGCCATCACCACCATCGCCGAACCACCCGGCGGATCCGCCCTGACAAGCCACGCCGTTCGTGCATACTCGCGCATCCCAGCTGAATCCGTTGCCCCACAACAACCCAGCATCGGGATGCTCGGCGGTGCCGTGACCAAATAGCCAAACCGTGTCGTCCGCGGCAAGGTCCACCGCAGCCGATCCAACAGGGCCTGGTGTCGCCGTCTGCGCCGCACCCACCGTCTGCGCCGCGCCCGTCTTGCCGGCCGCCTCGCTGGCGTCTTCACCATCGCCGACCTCACGACGTACGTAGCCCGCCGCCGCCCAATCAAGCGGGTCCGCCACCGGAGCCCCAGGATCATCAACCGAAGTCTGGCGTTCCAACCTGCTCGCCCTGCTCGCGGCATTGATCGGGGCCGCGGTCATTTTCGGTGCTGCCGGGAGTGCATCCGGCACCACATCGTCTGCGGCAGATAGTTCAGTGACAGATAGTTCAGCCTCCTCTGATCCGGTGAGGTCCGCTGAGCCCGAATCAGCTGAATCCGCAACCTCATCTGAGCCCGAGACGTCCGAGGGTTCGTCTGAACCAGATGCATCCAATGTCACGCTCGTCGATGTGCGCGCTGCATCCGAAGTCCCGCGCACCGAGTCCAAGCTGTCCGAGCTCCCGTGTGTCTCGCTGGCCGAGCCTGACGCCGTGGCATCGGAAGTGGAACCCTCTGATGAGGAGCCGCTCGGGGAGGAGGACGCCGCCCGCGACGACGGGCCTGATGAATTTGAACTCGGCGTATTCGAGCCCGTCGAGCCGCTTGAACCGGTCGTATCGGCCAATGCTACTGCCGGCATCGAAGCGATCGCCGCGCCAACACCCAAGGCGACCGCGAGCGCGCCCACCCGTCCCACATGGCTGGAATAAATCACGCGACTGTTTGTCACTCGACGATGGCACGCAATCTGGAGGAACATTCGTCCATCACAACAACGCACAGTGATCGAGTCCAACGACTAATTGAGATCTATTTCATCTAAATGATTAATAATATGACGAAGGTGGAACTGCGCCAGCGTGAGTACTTCATCGCCGCGGCAAGTGAGATGAACTTCTCCCGGGCTGCACAACGGGTCCGTGTCGTCCAGTCCGCACTGTCCACATCGGCGGGCAAGCTGGAAAAGGAACTCGGCGTCGAACTGTTTGACCGATACAGACAGCAGATCACGATCACTCCCGCCGGGGAACTGTTCCGTGAACATGCACGCCGCGTAGTCCATGCCGCGCGCCTGGCCAAGGACTCGACTAGCGACTACCGCGGCCAGCTGTCGGGGATTGTTGAGTTCGGCTCACTCATCTCGTTCAGCACACTGGATGTGCCCGAAGTCCTGGGCCAGTTCCACTGTGATTACCCGCTCGTCCAAATCAGATTACGAAACAGCCCGCCCGGGCGGGCGGCGCACCTCACCGCGATCTCTTCGTCTGTTGGTCCGACCACCGCCTCGCCCAGCGCGACCAAATCGACATCGCCGAACTTGCTGAAGAAGACCTCCTCGGTTTCCCGTCCGACGTCGGACTGCGGCGCGTAGTCCGCGTAGTCGAGGATGCTTTTCGCGCCTCAGGCGTCGCGCCCCGCACACCCTACGAAGTGCCCGTTGACTTATCCCTGGCTGCGCGCTTGGTACGACATGGGCTGGGCAGCATCTTCATGCCCGCCAGCGAAACTCGCCGTTTCCCGGATGTCAACTACCCGGTCCTGAAGGAACCGGGCTTGCAGCTGTTATCCCTGGCTGG
>ERZ888423.3333-NODE-3333-length-10722-cov-5.559483_pt1 | contig 10722 bp, 11 predicted proteins | sample MGYA00520523_ERZ888423 | MGnify/ENA primary metagenome ERZ888423 (study PRJEB32303, sample SAMEA104408611) | aquatic metagenome | biome: Brackish water; feature: Pelagic; material: water | place: Baltic Sea | collected 2014-06-08T10:24:00 | depth 30,27 m ...
GGGCTCATAACCCGAAGGTCGTAGGTTCAAATCCTGCCCCCGCAACCAAATTTTTCTGATTGATTTTTGTTCTTCAAGTTATTATCTTTTAATTTCAATCTTATAGTCTTTAATTTTTACTTGTTAAGTTTCAATTTAGCCAACCTTTTTAGGTTGGCTTTTTTGCGTGCTTCACATCCCTATCATCACAAAACCAAAAGATAAATTTAATTCGCAACAACTAGCCCGGTTCACTTATTAACTTTACCAAACCTTAAGTTATGGCAAATCTAAGCTATGTCAGGTATAGCGTAAACGCAAAAAAAATCTAAAAAACTCAAGCAGCGCTCTCACTCAAAAACAGAGGCGAAACTAAAAGGCTAAAAAATTATGATGTGTGAGGCGATGCATAACTAAAGCAGACATGAAAACATATATATTTAACATTACCAAAATTAGGCAATGACTCAATGACTATGGGTATCAAACTTTAATTTATGACGCATACAAAATGTGAAAAGCCTTTGAACAAGCGACAAATCACATCTTAGTTTAACTGAAACGTGACCTAATCAACAACCATTACGAACTTATTCAACAACATTCACGAGCATATTCGTTGCATTCATGCATAAAAATGCCCCAAAACGATACCTTTGCGCTAAAAATGGAGCATGTTTTAAGGTTTGTAGCAACAAATCAGATTTTTTTGCCTGCGTTAAAACATAGACGGCCGACACTTTAGGCTCTTGTTTGGTTAAAACCATCATAAAAAGACTTCTCAACGAGTCGGCTAAAGGTGACTTCAACGCACAACACAAGCACTGCCCTTCTGCCGTAAACAGCTCGTCATCTGGTAAATTCTTAAAACGCAGGTGTTTTGGGAAGTCTAAAGGGTGCTCGAATGGGGCCATGATAACCCTGGCTCGAGCCTCTTTTTCAGTGAAAGACTGAACCCAAGCATATATTTCAGCTGGGCTATGCGTTTGCAAGACATTCACCTCTATACGGTGATCTTGTCTAGATAACATAGGGCTGCCATTGGTTAGAATGCTCAACTAAAAAGCAAGTATTGTGTATGCAGTTTGTATTAGGCATTTGGCATTATCAATCTAACATTCTGAACATTCTTCATTGAACCAAACTAAACAAACGATGGCAAAGCAATCAAATATCATAACGTGGGCCGCTAAATTTGCAAGCTTAGCCCTACTTTGCTTGCTTCTAACCGTGGGGCAGGCTTGGGCAAACCTTATTGCTGAACAATCCTACTTTGAAGACAAAACCGGCGAACTGACTTTTGATCAAGTCAGCAAGAAACCGTTCAAAAGCTACACCGGTATTTTAAGCAAGGGTTTTAGCCCATCAGTATTTTGGTTGAAACTAAAAATTGCACAGCCCCATGATAAGTCAAACGATAATCAACCGATCGCTCTGCGTGTTCGCCCCCCTTACCTAGACGAAATTCAACTTTATGACTCCAAAATATTACCCCTAGTGTTAACAACAGGTGATATGTACAGTTGGCATGACCAAGCTTTTCAATCGGTCAATCATGGATTTATTTTAGAACCTGGTGCACAGCCAAGATTTGTATGGCTTCGCATAAAAAGCTCAAGTTCAATGATCGTTGGAGTAGATGCAGAAGTCTTAGATGTGATGATGGCAATAGAAAAAAAGCAACTTTACACCAACAGCATTGATGTGGTGCTTATGGTGTTTTTATTGTGTTGGAGCTTACTATTACTTATTTTTAAGATAGACAAAATATCTGTGGCATTCGTTGCTTTACAAGTCGCGTCTTTAGCATTTTCTTTAGCCTACTTTGGTTTCATAAGAATTTATTACAGCCAAATCATAAGTTCACATGCAGCCAACGAAATTTATTCATATTTATTTATATTAATGCCCGCTGCATATTTGTTGTTTTATCGCAGTCTGTTACAAGAATATAAACCACCGATATGGATGATGCGTGCTTTACTTACACTTCAATTTTACCCTTTGCTAGGGTTAATACTGATGCTGGCCCAAAAACAACAATTAGCACTTCATTTAAATGCTTTGATAGCATTAACCTCATTTGCAATACTTAGTGTGGCGAGTATCTGTGTCTTTAAAAACAGAAGAAAAATTGACCAAAATAAATTGATTCCACCCTTGTTAGTCGCGATAAGCTGTTGGCTTTTTACAGTTGGGTCTATAACTATCATTTTACCTGGGTTGGGTGTTGTTGATGCAAGTGATCTCTCATTGTATCGTTTTACTTTTCAGAGTTTTTTTTCAGCGTTAATTATTGGTTCGACGGTTTATTTAAGAACAAAAAAAATGGAACAGAGCACTAATCAAGCCTTGGCTCGGGCTAAAGAAGAGGCCTACTTTGAACGCAAACGACGAGAAGAGCAAAACGTTTTCTTTGCCATGCTCACGCATGAAATTAGAACACCCCTTACTGCAATGGCTTACTCTGTTCAGACAGCCATGCCGCAAAATGAATTAAAAAAACAAATCGAACGAGGGGTTACAGAAATAGACAAGATAATCGAGCACTGCAGTCAGGCTCAACGCATTGAAGAAGGGAATTACGTTATTGATCGAAATTCAATTCACTTAAGCGATCTCATCGCTACAGCAATTGAAAAATGTCATACAAATAATCGAATACGCACGGATGCAGTACCAAATTTAGTGATTGAAACAGATGCGGCCTTAACGCTAGTTGTTTTGAATAATCTCATTGAAAATGCGTTGAAATATTCTGACCCCAATAGTGTTGTGTCGATAACATGTGAAGTTGAAACGCTAAATAATCACACGGGTGCTAGCATCTCTATCACGAACCAGTTAGGTCAATTTGACTTACCTGACCCAAAACGATTGTTTGAAAAGTACTACCGTAGCCCTTCGGCTCATGCCATAACGGGTTCAGGTTTAGGGCTTTTTTTAGTAAGGTCTTTTGTTAAAGCGTTGGGGGGTATCGTTACATATCATCCAATTGAAAACAAGGTTACATTTAAAATATGGCTACCCCTTTAAGAATCAATATGGCTATCCCTTTAAAAATTGCTCTAGTTGAAGACCACGATAATCTTCGTGAAGTTTTAGCAAACTATTTAATTTCTCAAGGCCATGTCGTTCTGCAAGCTACCGACGCAGATGATCTGGAAGAAATACTTGCTATGCATGAAGTTGAAATTGTGGTGCTTGACTTAAACTTACCCGGAGAAAACGGCTTAAGTATTGCCAAACGGTTAAAAGTAGTTCGACCACACTTATTCATCATCATGCTCACTGCTCGCCAAAGCCCTGAAGACCGCTTGAAAGGTTATGAGCATGGCGCTGATGTTTACATTTCGAAACCCTCTTCTGCACTTGAGCTTTCTGCAGTCATCGATAGTTATGAAAAAAGATTACAAGCAGGGCCCCAAAAAGAACATACCTTAAATCTTTCTGTGAAACGACAAGTACTCATCGGGCAAAATGTCATAGCACTCAACTCGATTGAACTCACTCTGTTAAAAGCACTTAGCCAAGCGACTGATCAACAGTTAGAAAGCTTTAAACTGATTTCACTGTTTGATGACACCCTTGACACAAAAAGTAAATCGGCTCTTGAAGTACACATCACACGATTACGTAAAAAAATGATTGAGGTTGGCGCCGAAGCGCCGGCCATTCGCTCAATTAGAAACTTTGGGTATAAATTAGTACAGACAATAACCATCTCTACATAGTAATTTTGTGATTGATTCATTCGTTAATTTATTTTACGAGATAGATAGGGGTTAAATACTTTGGCAGACATGATGGATTTGGTTTCGAACATGTTTGAAGCATAGTCTGACTTCAAACATCAAAAATGCAACGCGTTTACCTAACATGCAAGCACCCACTTCATCAATCGCCTGCATATTCGAAAGCCATCTCAGCTGAGCGCACCGAGAGAAACCGCTAAAAGCATATTGGTCAAACCAAAAGTTCGTCAAGTCGAGTATTGTGTGAAAACCGATACGCGATTTGTGCTTGTAACAATTCGGCAGTTGCCAACGCATCGGTAACAGCATGGTGGGGTTTATACATAGGCAAGCCGTACCTTGCTCGACTGGCGGCCAAGCGAATTGAAATACTTTCAGATTGTTTTGTTTTGAATAATCGCTGCATCCAACTTAAAGTTGAAGGCTGGCGATAAAGACGCGCTTCGAGTTCCATTGTGTCAATCATCGGCATTTCAATCGTCTCATGAATAACACGCTTTAATGCTTGGTTGATAAATGAGCGTTCAATCACCCGACAATGCACCACCATGACATGACCAGACAGGGCTTGAAGTAACTCTTCTAAAATCATTTCAAAGGTAGGAGCATTTTTGACTTGTGAATGCGTAATACCGTGAAACGGCACAGACTCATCTACCAAGGGCACATGAGGATTAATTACCCAATGCTTAGCATAACTAGATTGAATGATTTGAGTGGACATCGGAATGATACCCACGCTGACAATACCGTCTACATTTGGGTTTAAACCTGTTGTTTCAATATCAAGCGCCATGAGGGGCACTTGATCAATTGGGGTATGACCTGCTAGAACGCCAGCACCATAAAATTTTTTTAACCGATGATCTTTAGCCGTGTTGCTTAATACTTTAAATCGAGCGTACCAATCGATGGGCTCAAAGTCGTCACCCTTCTTTATTTCCTTGAGATCTAGATGACTAACATGTAGCAAATTTGCCTTTCCTCTTTAAAAAGTATTAATTCAATCGACCCGATTGATATCTAAATTTAAGATACTTCTGCGCATGACTTAGAATTAAAAAAGCATCACGTAAATTTTTTCTTTCAAATTCTGACAACATTTCAGGTTCAATACTGTTGTCTGGCGCTTGACCGATCACTAAATCATTAGCTTGATTGCGAACTCGTACAATTGAAATAAACTCTAAAGCATCTTTTAAGTCTCGCCCTCTGCCTGGCGGCAAAACATTAGCCTTGATGATATCTTGCAGACGATCAAATGAATTTCGGTTGCGAGAGCCAATGGCTAAGGCATGCACCCGAATCAAATCTGTTAAGGGTGCCGTACCACGGCGTTTAAGATTCATCGCTCGGGAATGACGACCATCCGGTTCTAGTACAAAGTCTTTAAAAAACCCAATCGGTGGGGTGCGCAGCAAAGCATTTCGAGCCATGCTGGCTAAAAATCGTGCATTACCTTTTGCTTTCTTGGCGATCAAGGCACGTAACGTTTCAGCAAACTCGGTGCGGCCGAATACACCGTCTAAGTCGAAAAATATGTTGCTGGTTAAAAGTGATTCCGGTGTGGGCGAATCTATCCATTGTGTAAAGTAGTTTTGCCAAACTTTCAAAGGTTGGCGCCAACGAATATTGGTCGCCATAACGTCACCCGTGCAATAGGTATAACCACATTTCGCTAGGCCATCACACACAAATTTTGCTATTTTTTCAAAGTATGCATCATGCTTAACTGGGTCAAAGCAATTGTCTAAGATCATAGCGTTATCTTGATCAGTCACAATAAACTGCTCTTGACGAGCCATACTGCCCAATGCCAAAAAACAATAGGGTATAGGAGGCGGTCCATATTGTTGCTCTGCTAAATCAAGCAAACGTTGTTTATAACTGCGCCCAATTGCTGACATAGCGCTGCCAATCATGTGTGAGTTAGCGTCTTCTCGTGTCATGCGAACAAAACTTGCACGTACGTCTTCCGTCAAAGCCGCTAACTCATCAACTGTTAGCTGGTGAAAAATACGACTCACCACAAATAAACTGTTGCGAGATTCATAGCGCAAAAGATCTGATAGTGCCAAAACACCTACAGGTTGATGGTGTTTCAAAACAGGTAGGTGGTGCACATTGTGACGCAACATGACCAACAGAGCCTCAAATGCCAACTGATCATGCCGAATCGATACAGGTGAATCAGTCATAATTGATGCGATAGGTACATCAAATGACAAACCCTTGGCCACAGCTCGTTGCCGAATGTCTCGGTCGGTCACAATGCCAATTGATTGTTTCGCATCAAGCACCAGAATAGAAGACACACCTGCATCGCTCATACTTTGAGCCGCTTGTGACAAGGGCGTGTCTTTTGAGGTCATAACCGGTGCACGAACCAACAAGCTTTCAACTGAGGTTGACATCAGTTCGTTAGCTTGCTCACTTTTAGAAATGACGGTTCTCAAACGTGACTTGTCTTCGACTTCAATTAAATCTGCGAAAGCTTCATACGCATCGAATAGCTCAATAAACTTCAACTCAGGTATGACGTATAAAAGCGTGTCTTCAAGTGCTGTTGCTGAAAACCGCACTTGTTTTTTTTGCTGTAACAAGCCGGCCTCGCCGAAGTGACCGCCTTCGTTCAGGCGGTTGTATAACGTGCCATCTCGACGAAACACCTCCACTGCACCACTTCGCAATACCCACCAACACAACGCGGGGTCGCCGAACTTAATGATAGGTGAATCAGCTTTGAAATACTGAACATTGATAGATTGGGCAATACCGGGTAAAACGTCATCGGGCAACGACGTAAACGGAGAGTGCTTTTGCAAAAAGCTCAGTATTTCAAGTTGCTCAATTTCCATCGTTTTATGGGCTTTGGGGCTTTGGGTTTAATCACTTTAACTTTAGGAGATGCGACCAAAAACCACTTTGGTCGCATTCCACTTCGGTCACGATCTGGTGTACCAACTCAATGCCTACTTCGGTCTAGGTTCACTCATCAGGCCCTTAACGAGCGAAACCGTAGACACTAATAAAACGATTGTGAACGGAAAGCCAGTTGAAACAGCCATGGCTTGTAACGCAACCAAGCCACCACCTAAGATCAATGCTATTGCCACTAAGCCTTCAAACGTGCACCAAAATACCCGTTGTGGTGCAGGCGATTCAACTTTACCGCCTGATGCAATCACGTCAATAACCAAAGAACCTGAGTCTGAAGAGGTTACAAAAAACACAATCACCAAGATGATGGCGACAAAAGAAGTAATTTGAGCCAGAGGCAAGGCTTGCAACATCAAAAAGATTTGAAGCGGCACTTCACCTTCCGTAACCGCCATATACCCTTGGTTCACCACTTGCGAAATGGCAGTGTTGCCAAATACAGTCATCCAGAGTACACATGCCAATGACGGCACAATCAGAACTGAAACGATAAACTCACGTACTGAACGGCCCCGCGATACACGCGCAATGAACATACCGACAAAAGGTGACCAAGATATCCACCAAGCCCAGTAAAAGGCTGTCCACCCTTGGGTAAAGTTTGCATCTTCTCGACCAAACGGATTACCCAATTCTGGAAGATACTCTATATACGCACCTAGGTTAGAAAAGAAGCCCGTGGCAATGGCCAAGGTTGGGCCTACAGCAATCACAAAAACCAAAAGTATAACGGCCAGAATCATATTAATTTCTGATAGACGTTTCACACCCGCATCAAGGCCGGCCAACACAGAGGCCATGGCAATAAACGTAATACCGATGACCAATAGGATTTGAGTGGTTTCACCCATTGGGATGCCGAACAAAAAATTCAAGCCAGCGGCTGCCTGTGACGACCCAAAACCGAGTGACGTCGCCAAACCAAACATCGTTGCGAGCACGGCCAACACATCAATAACGTTACCTGGCCAACCCCAAATACGCTCACCCAATATTGGGTAGAAAACGGAACGAATGGTTAAAGGCAAACCTTTATTGAAAGAAAAGATGGCTAAACCTAAAGCTAAAGTTGCATAAATAGCCCAAGGGTGTAGACCCCAGTGATAAATGGTTGCAGCCATCGCTAAGCGTTGTGCGGCGACTGAATCGCCCGCTGCCGCGCCCAATGGCGCCCAATCTGTTCTAACACCATTTTCTAAAACTGTACCCCCCATTGAGGTACCAAAATGCGACAGAGGTTCAGATACTCCGTAAAACATGAGTCCAATGCCCATACCCGCCGCAAACAACATTGAAAACCACGCAGCGTAAGAATAATCGGGCTTGGCTTCGGTGCCACCGATACGCACACGGCCGAGGGGTGACACTGCAATGGCGATGCAAACCACAACAAAAATGTTACCTGCAGATATAAAAAACCAATCAAGGTTCGAGGTCAACCATCCGCGTAAATACGCAAACATGGGTTCAGCTTGATCATGAAAACTGAGCGTGAGCACCACAAAAGCAGTGATCAAAAGCGCTGATGTTGCAAACACTTTGTTATGAATATCTAGACCAAATGGCCCGACATTCATAACAATATTGTCTTGACCAACGGTATAGTCAGTATCGATGGAATTCACTTCACCATCTGGAATCATAGGGTCATTTTTTTGCTGGGTCACACGGTTCCTCTATGTATAGGTTTGGCTTTAGAAGATATCGTTTTAAGGGGGAGTAGGCTTGACGCAAAAAAAATACGTTGTCGCTCAATTTATATTCACCCCACATGGTTACCTTAACATGCGTGAATATGTGTGAAAAATTGGGGCTACTGTCTTCGATGCCGAAAATATGATGTGCCGTTAATTCCCTCAACAGCTTCGAAATTTTACATACGCCAAATAATGAGACTTAAAATTTGCACCAAATTTGCACTAAATTTGCACTTAAAAAGTGCTATTTTAGTGCACCAAAACAAGGAAAATGCACCATTTAAGACAAAAATCAATACATGGCGATTAGATACTCATGACTATCTTCTACAAAAAAATGGCACAAAAATTGCTATTATGAAAAACTTACTAAACAATATATCAGTAACTTTTTAACAACTACTACTATTTTTATAGGCAAACGTGCGTGTTTTTACAACAGCCTCCTCCTGAGTCCGTAACCTTTCGTGAGCCACAGCATGCGCACCATGCCAACACGTCTTGGCAAGCACAGTTAGACCTAAAATTTGAAGCCGCCGCAGACACGCACTCACAATCATTAAGAACAAACTTAAAGCATCACCATGTTGGACCTTTACGTATTCAGAAGGCGCTATACCCTGACGGACCTTCTTGTTGCCATGCACTCATTTTGCACCCACCAGACGGCATTGCCACCGGTGACAAACTTACAATCAATGTAGACGTTGACAAAGAGGCGCACGCTCTCATTACCACTCCGGGTGCCAGCAAATGGTATGGCGCCTTTGAGAGCGGTCTCGCTACACAGACCATCAATATAAATATTGCGGGCTGCTTAGAGTGGTTACCCACTGAAACTATTGTGTTTAATGATGCACACGCCAAATCACACCTTGATATAAAAGTAGAGCCTGATGGCAGTATGATCGGTTGGGACCTTTTGATATTTGGTCGTGCTGCGAAGCTTGAAACCTTTCAAAATGGCTGCTTTGATCAAACTCTATCCATCAAACTGGATGAAGTTCTGATATGGATTGATCGCCTTTACTTGAAAGGTGGCGACCCTTTATTTCAATCACCGGTAGGCTTACGCGGGCACTATGCAGTGAGTACCTGCTGGGCTGTCGCGCCCAAAGACTTTACTTTTAAAGAAGAACAGCTTCATGCCTTACGGTTGGCGGTACCAAGCATTGCCTTCACACTTGTCCACCCTCGCGTGCTGGTTGGGCGTCAACTATCTGACCCGATTTCTTTACGAAAAAGCCTAGAAATGGCGTGGCACTGGTTAAAAACTTGCTGGCTCAACAAGCCTGCTGTGCCGCCTAGAATTTGGTCAACTTGAATAAGTGAATACTTCTTCAAATCAATCAAATATAACGACAACTTAAAAAGATGTGAAGGATTAAAAATGGATTTAACTCCGCGTGAAAAAGATAAGCTACTTATTTTTACTGCTGGTTTATTAGCGGAACGAAGACTCGCTCGTGGCTTGCTATTAAACGTACCTGAATCGATTGCCTTAATTACTGCAAGTATTTTAGAAGGTGCCCGAGATGGCAAAACTGTTGCACACCTCATGAGTGCCGGGCGCGAAGTGCTGACCCGTTCACAAGTTATGGAGGGTGTTCCTGAGATGATTCCTGATATTCAAGTTGAGGCGACCTTTCCTGACGGAACCAAATTAGTCACGGTTCATCAACCCATTCTTTAATTTTCATTTAAGAGATATTAAATATGAAAAAATTTATATTTTTGATTTTGCCTGCACTGCTCTTTCAACATTCGCGTGCAATGGCTCACGAAGGTCATATTGATGCGGCTATGCACGCTGCACTTCATATGGTTGAAGAAAATGGCATGATTTTAGGGCTTCTTTTATTACTAATTATTGCTTCTCTCTTTTATAAAAAAATCCAAATACGTTTTAAGAAGCAATCAAATCAGCCCTCTAAAAAATTAATTAAATAAAGGTTTCACAATGATTCCTGGTGAATACAAAATTAAACAAGGCGAAATTGAGCTTAATGCAAACCGACAAACGCTCAGTATGCGCGTCACGAATACAGGCGACCGACCCATTCAAGTCGGCTCGCACTATCACTTTGCTGAAACCAATACATCGCTAAACTTTGATCGCGAAACAGCGCTCGGGCATCGCTTAAACATTGCAGCCGGCACAGCCGTCCGCTTTGAGCCAGGTCAATCGCGTGATGTTGAACTGGTACGCTACGCTGGCGATAGAATCGTGTATGGCTTTCAGGGTCAAGTTATGGGGAAACTAGCCATATGAAAATCTCTAAACAAGCTTATGCTGAAATGTTTGGTCCCACAGTGGGCGACCGAGTTCGGTTAGCTGACACAGCCTTATT
>ERZ888423.3335-NODE-3335-length-10720-cov-48.026348_pt1 | contig 10720 bp, 11 predicted proteins | sample MGYA00520523_ERZ888423 | MGnify/ENA primary metagenome ERZ888423 (study PRJEB32303, sample SAMEA104408611) | aquatic metagenome | biome: Brackish water; feature: Pelagic; material: water | place: Baltic Sea | collected 2014-06-08T10:24:00 | depth 30,27 m ...
AGCGAGGGCGACCTCTTCCGGCAGGCCTTCGTGGGCGATCACCGCCGCGACCGCAGCCACCACGGCTGCGATGCGCACCGCACTTTGGATCGCCTCGCGCGAGACTTCATGCTTGCGCAGCAGCTTTTCGTGCGACTCGATGCAGAGACCGCAACCGTTCACCGCCGACACCGCGATCGAGTAGAGCTCGAAGTCGAGTTTATCGATGCCCGGGTTGGCGATGACGTTCATGCGCAGCCGCGCCGGCAGGGTCTGGTACTCGGCATCGCCGACCAGGTGCAGGAAGCGGTAGTACACATTGTTCATCCCCATGATCGCCGCGGCCGCCTTGGCGCCGTTCACACCCGCATCGTCGAGCTCGGCGCGGGCGGCCGTCTCGATGGCACGGGCGAAAGCGGGCTGCCCGACGGCGACGGCGCAAGCGAGCGCCGTGCCCCAGAGCTGCCGGGGCGTGAGCCCCGGCGCGCCCTGCGGGGACAGCACCGAACCGAGGTTCAGCTTCAGGTCCCGCGCGTAGTCCGGCAGATGATCGCGGATCTGCTCGAGGGTCATGGTCAGGCCACCTTCAGGGTGTCTTCGCCCTTCTGCCAGTTGCAGGGGCAGAGCTCATCGGTCTGCAACGCATCGAGCACACGCAGCACTTCCTGCGGCGAGCGGCCGACGCTGAGGTCGGTGATGTAGACGAAGCGCACGATGCCCTGGGGGTCGACGATGTAGGTGGCGCGCTGGGCGACACCGGCGTCGGCGTCGAGGATGCCGAGCGAGGTCGTGAGTTCACGCTTGATGTCCGAGAGCATCGGGAACGAGAGATCCTTCAGCTCGTCCTTGCTGCTGCGCCACGCGAGGTGCACGAACTCGCTGTCGGTGCTGACGCCGTACAACTGCGCGTCACGGGCGGCGAATTCCTTGTTGATCTTGCCGAACGCGGCGATCTCGGTCGGGCAGACGAAGGTGAAGTCCTTCGGCCAGAAGAACACGATCTGCCACTTGCCGGCGGCGGTGTTGTTGTCGAAAGGCTGGAAGGCGGTCTTGATGTCGTTGCTGACGACACCGGTGAGCGCGAAGGAGGGGAATTTCTGTCCGATACCGATCATGATCTGGGCTCCTGAGGATCCATTGGGAAGAACGCGGAGCGCAGTGTCGGGCCTCGCACCTCGACTCTCCAATCGATTGATGCGATGATTTCGATAGACAGTCTGTATCGATCATCGAGGCAGGGGGGCTTCGTGGCCGACATCAAACTCAAGGACCTGCGCTATCTCGTCGCCGTCGCCGATACCCGGCACTTCGGCAAGGCCGCCGAGCGCTGCTTCGTCAGCCAACCGACCCTGTCGGCGCAGTTGCGCAAGCTCGAGGAGTACCTCGGCGTCGTGCTCGTCGAGCGTCAACCCCGGCAGGCGCTTCTGACCCCGGCTGGCGCAGAGATCGTGGCGCGCGCGCGGCGCATCGTCGAGGCGAGCGACGAGGTGGTGGAGATCGCTCGTACCCACCGTGACCCGCTCGCCGGCCGTCTGCGCATCGCCTTTCTGCCGACCATCGGCCCCTACCTCCTGCCCGGGATCGCCCCCCGCCTGCACAAAGCCTTGCCGCGCCTGGAACTCATGTTCTATGAGTACCAGACCGCGCCCATGCTCGAACGCCTGCATGCCGGTGATATCGACATGGGGGTGCTGGCCTTGCCGGTCGGCCTCGACGGCCTCGTCGCACAGCCGCTCTATGACGAGCCGTTCGTGGTGGCAGCGCCTGCCCGGCATCCGCTCGCCGCGCGTAAAGAGGTGCGCATCGAGGACCTGCGCGGTGTCACGCTGTTGCTGCTCGAGGAGGGTCACTGCCTGCGCGACCAAGCGCTCGATGTCTGCAACCGGGTCGCCGTGCAGGAGAACCAGAACTTCCGCGCCACCAGCATCGAGACACTGCGCCAGATGGTGGCGGTCGATGCAGGGGTCACCCTGCTGCCGGAGCTCGCGACCCGCGGCGCCTACGCCACGGCGCGCGGCGTCGTGGTACGGCCGTTCGCGAAACCTGCGCCGGTGCGGCGCATCGGTGCGATCTGGCGCAAGAGCAGTCCGCGCACCGCGGCGCTCACGGCGATCACCCGACTCATCGCGGAGCATGCGCTGTGAAAGGACCGACACTGCTCTGGCTGCGCCTCGACCTACGCCTCGAGGACCACCCTGCGCTGCAGGCTGCGCTCGCACGCGGGCAACCGGTGATCCCGGTCTTCATCTGGGCTCCGCACGAAGAGGCTCCGTGGGAGCCGGGCGCCGCGTCGCGTTGGTGGCTGCACCGATCCTTGGCCGCGCTGCAGGCGGCGCTCGTCCGCTGCGGCTCACAGTTGATCCTGCGGACCCTCGCACCGGGGGGATCCTCGCTCGAGGCGCTGCGATCGTTGATCCGCGAGACCGGTGCCACGGCTGTCCATTGGAGCCGTCGCTACGAACCCGCCGTCATCGCCCGCGACCGCACGATCAAGGACACGCTGCGCGGCGAAGGCGTCGAAGTGCGCAGCTTCAACGCCGCGCTCCTCACCGAGCCCTGGGATGTGCAGAACCTCAGCGGCAAGCCTTTCCAAGTATTCAGCCCGTTCTGGCGCAAAGTCTCCGCCACCCTCGAGTTGCCACCGCCCACGCCTGCCCCGCGTCGCATCCCCGCGCCCGCGCAGTGGCCGGACAGCGTGCCGCTCGACTCGCTCCGCTTGCAGCCCACGATCGCCTGGGCCGACGGATTTGCCGACGCTTGGCGACCGGGCGAAGCGGGCGCGGCTGCGAACCTCGGCCGTTTCCTCGACGGCCCCGTGGTGAACTACGGCGAGAGCCGCAACCTGCCCGGCATCACCGGCACCTCTCGCCTCTCGCCGCACCTGCACTTCGGCGAGATCTCGCCGCGGCAGGTCTGGCACGCGGCGCCGCAGTGGCGCACGAGCCAATTCATGGCGGAGATCGGCTGGCGCGAGTTCGCGCATCACCTGCTCTACCACTACCCCCACACCCCCGACGCACCGCTGCGGGCCGACTTCGCGCGCTTTCCATGGCGGGAGGACGCCGCGCAGCAGGACGCATGGCAGCGCGGCCGCACCGGCATACCGATGGTCGATGCCGGCATGCGTGAGCTCTGGCACACCGGTTGGATGCACAACCGCATGCGCATGGTGGTGGCCTCGTTCCTCGTCAAAAATCTGCGGCTGCACTGGCTGGTCGGCGCGCGCTGGTTCTGGGACACGCTGGTGGATGCGGACCTCGCGAGCAACACGCTCGGCTGGCAGTGGGCGGCGGGTTGCGGTGCGGATGCCGCGCCTTACTTCCGCGTGTTCAACCCGGAGAGCCAGGCTGCGAAGTTCGATGCGGCAGGCGATTATCAGCGCCGCTGGGTACCGGAGGCGGCGGCGGGTCCGCTCGGCGGCTATCCCGCGGCCATCGTCGATCTCAAGGCGTCACGCGTGGCGGCATTGGCGGCCTTCGCCGAGATGCGCAAGGGCTGATCCGGCGATATCCGCGCTCAGCGCAGCCACCACAGCAGCGCTCCGACGCCGAACGACGCAGCGTTGGCGATCAGCGAGGTCAGCGCCGCCGTCTTCAAGCCGATCGGCAGCAGCGCACGCAGCCACAGCGCTTCGACCGCGACCACCACCGACTCGATGATCGCGATGCCGAGCGTGTACTCGTCGGGTGACAACGCGCGCGCCGCACGCCATGCGAAAGGATGTGTGACGAGCGAAGCCAGCACGATGACGGTGACCGCGCGTGGCCACGCGACGATGACCGAAGCCCTACGCAACAAGACGATGACGACAGGCAGCTCGACGGCGAGCGTCAGCATCAAGGCGCTGCCTTGATCCATCAGATGCGGAGCACGGGACCGGACCGACGGCGGCTACACAGCGGGCAGCAGGCCGCACTCACTGCCGGACTTTCTGCCACCAACCGATGTCCTTGTAGCGACGCTCGATGGGTTCCGGGGAGACGCAGTTGACGACCTCGCGTTGAGCGATGTGCCAGCCGCGGAAATAGAAGCGCGGCGCGGATTCCGTGATGCGCGCGCAAACACCTGCATCACGCACCGGCGTGCCATCGACCGTGAGCAGGGCGGTGCAGGCGGCACCGATCCCGCGACCCTGACAGAAACGGTCGTGGGGGGGCTGCGCCGCAGGCGTGCAGCTGAAACCCCGACTGCGTGCGATGGCGGCACCCTCGGGGTTTTCGCAGAAATACGCCGGCAGAACGAAGCCCTCGGCGGGCAGACCACGCTCGAGGCTCACCTTCGCGGTGCGCTCACAACGCAGGTCGATGCGGGTGCGCGAACTGTCGATGCCGTTGCGACAGACGCCTGCACCACCTCCGGCGAGCGCGGTGCCCGGCATCTGACAGGCGTCGCCGACGCTTCGCCCGGTGCAGAACTGGTCGGCCCGATCGAAAGCCTGCGGATTCTCGCGCAGACGATGCTCGGTCTCGATGGCCTGCGGCGGCAGCACATCGGCCGAGGCGCCCGGCAACATGGCCGCGACCGCGATCACAGCCGCGAGCAGCGCCGACCGCAGGCCGCGCCGGTCAGACCAAGGCGGCATCGGTGTCGATCACGCTTGCGGCGCCCTCGACGACGACGCGCGACAACCCCGCAGCGCCCGGTAAGGCGTGCGTGGCGTAGAAGTGCGCCGTGGCGATCTTGCCGCGCAGGAAGTCCGTGTCGGTCGAACCCGCCGCGAGCTGGCGCGTGGCGATGGCCGCGGACTTCGCGAGCAACCAGCCGCCGAGCACGAGCCCGGTCAGACGCAGCAAGGGCACGGCCACGGCCAACGCGCGCTCCGGCGCCTGCGACCAGGACTGCAGCACGCTGCGCGCCGCGACCTCGAGCGCTGCCACGGCCTCGAGCGCGGCATCGCGCGTGATCGAGGCTTCGCTCGATGCGAGGTCCCGCTTCACTTCATCGAGCATCACGGCCAAGGCAGCGCCCCGATCGCGCGCGAGCTTGCGACCGACGAAATCATTGGCCTGGATGGCGGTGGTGCCTTCGTAGATGGTGGTGATGCGCACATCGCGGTAGGGCTGGGCGGCGCCGGTTTCCTCGATGAAGCCCATGCCGCCGTGCACCTGCACGCCGAGCGAACAGATGTCGATGCCGGACTCGGTGCTGCAGCCCTTGATGACCGGGATCAGCAGGTCTCCGCACGCCCGCGCCGCGGCTCGGCGTGCCTCGTCGGCGTGGCCGTTACCGAGATCGAGCTGATGGGCGCCGTACAGCGCCAGCGAGCGCATCGCCTCGATCTGCGACTTCATCGTCAGCAGCATGCGCTTGACATCGGGGTGGTGGATGATCGGCGCAGGACCCGTGACGCCGACCAGCGCACCGGGCGGCTTGCCCTGCACGCGGGTGCGCGCCCAGGACGCGGCCTGCTGGAAGGCACGGTCCGCGACCGCATAGCCCTCGAGCCCCACCGACAAGCGCGCGGCGTTCATCATCACGAACATGTACTCGAGGCCGCGGTTCGCCTCGCCGACGAGATAGCCGACCGCGCCGTCCTGCTGGCCGTAGGCCATCACGCAGGTGGGGCTGCCGTTGATCCCGAGCTTGTGCTCGATGGAGAGGCACTGCAGGTCGTTGCGCGCGCCGAGCGAACCGTCCGCCTCCACCATCACCTTCGGCACGATGAACATGGAGATGCCACGCACGCCCGGCGGCGCGCCGTCGATGCGCGCGAGCACCATGTGGATGGTGTTGGGCGTGAGGTCGTGGTCACCCCAAGTGATGTAGATCTTCTGACCGAAGATCCGGTAGTGCTCGCCATCCGGCGCGGCACGCGTGCGGATCGCAGCGAGATCGGAACCGGCTTGCGGCTCGGTGAGGTTCATGGTGCCGGTCCATTCGCCGCTCACCATCTTCGGCAGGAAACGGTCCTTCTGCGCCGGCGAGCCGAAATGCTCGAGCGCCTCGACGGCGCCCTGCGTGAGCATCGGACAAAGTTTGAAGGCGAGGTTCGAAGCGGCCCAGAACTCCTCTACGGCCGTGCCGAGCACGCACGGCATCCCCTGACCGCCATGTTCCGGCGCAGCCCGCAGGCTCGACCAACCGCCCTCGACATACTGCCGGTACGCGTCGTGGAAACCCTCGGGTGCGCGCACGCCGTCAGGAGTCCAGCGCGCGCCAGCTTTGTCGGCGGCGCGGTACTGCGGATCGAGCACGTTCTCGGCGAGCTTCGCAGCCTCCGCGAGCACGGCTTCTGCGAGGTCCAAAGAATACTCCGCATGCGCCGGACAGGCCTGCAGGCCGTCCTCGCCGATGAGTTCACGGAGGATGAAAGTGGTGTCCTTGACGGGTGCACGGTACATAGTGGAATCATTCTAACCTGTCGGTCGCCCGGCGAGCGCCGGCACCACATTCGCCGCGAGGAAGTCGACGAACGCCCGCACCCGGGCGTCCTCGGCGAGGTCCGCCGGGTACTCCGCCCGCAGCGGTGCCTGGGGCGGAAGCTCCCAGTCCGGCAGCACCCGCCGCAACTTCTGTGCAGCGAGGCCAGCCCGACAGAGGAACTCGGGCAACAGGCCGATCCCGAGGCCCGCTGCCGTGGCGGAATGCAGCAGCGCCGGATCGTTGACCGCGAGCTTGGGCCGCACGGTGAGCTCCGCGCGCCGCGCACCCTGCGAGAGCCGCAGCATGAAGAGCGGACCGGTCGGCGATTCAGGGGTCAGCAGCCCGTGGCGATCGAGATCTTCGGGGGCAGCGGGCGTGCCCTCCTTCTGCAGGTACGCAGGCGTCGCGCAGAGGATGGCGGGGGGTGCGCCGAGCACCCGGACGATCGGCTGCGCGGTGCCGCCGCCGAGACCGCCCTCGACGGGAGGCGGCGCATCGGAGAGCGCATCGGCGCGCAGCACAAGGTCGTAGCGTGCCGCCGTCGCGGCGCTGCCGATCTCACCGAGTTCGACCTCGAGCGGGATCTGCGGGTAGCGTTCGAGGAAGCGCGGCACGAGCGGCGCGAGCAGCACCCGTCCATAGGTCGCATCAGCCAGCACCCGCAAGGCACCGTCATGCTGGGTCGAGAGCACCGCAGCGCGCTGACGGACCTGCTCGGTGGTCTCGAGGATCGCGCGGCACTGCGGCAGCAACTGCTCGCCCGCCGGCGTCAGCGTCAGCCGACGCGTGGTGCGCGTCATCAGCGACAGGCCGAGTTCTGCCTCCAACTCGGCGATCGCCCGGCTGATGCCCGCCTTGGGCACCTTGAGCGCCCGCGCCGCCGCGGTGAAGCCATTGAGATTGACCACCTTGGCGAAGATCGCCATTCGGGCCGCAGTCCACATTTGAGACACCGGTGAACCCTCGAACGACCGAAGAGACCCGATTGTCCCACGGGGGAATCAAAAAACCCAGCGCGGACCCGTGCTCAGCCGTCGAGCGTGTCGAGGAACTCGAGCAATCGGGCGTCGAACAGATCGTTCCGGTCACCCACGACCATATGATCGGCGTCGGCCACATCGACGAACCGCGCCTGCGGCACCTGCGCCAAGAATTCCTCGACCGCAGCGTCGCTGACGAGCGCGCTGCGACGGCCCCGGATCAACAGTGTCGGCACCGTGACCCGGCGCGCCGCATCGAGCAACCGCTCGCGGTGCCGTTCGACCGCCGCCCATTGCGGTCCCCGCACGAACGCCGGATCCCAATGCCAACGCCAGCGTCCATCGGCGCCTTGTCGCAGATTGCGCGCGAGCCCCGACAGGTCGGTCGGGCGCGGTCGATGCGGGAGGTAGGCCGCGATCGCGTCGGCTGCCTCATCGATGCTGCCGAACCCCTCATCGAGCTGCGCCGTCATGAACCCGAGGATGCGATCGATGCTGCCGACATCGAGCGTCAGCGCGACATCGACCAACACCAGCCCTGCGAAATGTTTGGGCCCGTGCTGCGCGACCGCGAGCAAGGAGGCGATGCCCGATACCGACGCGCCGACCGCCACCGCGCGGCCGGGCGCGCAGCGCGCCACCACCGCCACGACATCGTCGGCCAAGGCATCGATACGGTAATCGCCCGCCGGATGCCACGCGCTGTCGCCGTGACCGCGCAGGTCGTAGCTGACCGATCGCCAGCCGCGGTCGGCCAAGTTCACCGCGGTGCGCTCCCAGGCGTGACGGGTCTGCCCGCCGCCGTGACCGAGCAACACCGTCCGCGACGCTTCGCCCCGGCGTTCGACGGCGAGCCGGATGCCCGGGGCGAGGTCAAGGTCGAGGCGTTCGTGCATGGAGCGTGGGCGGATGACGGCAGTCCGTAAGATGAATCGGGCATGATACGGCGCGAGCGACCGACGAGACAGACCACGCACCGAGGCCTCGAGCATGGATATCGAACGACGCATCCGCCGGTTGGAAGATCGGGTCGAGATCGGCGAGCTGATCGCCCGCTATGGGCTCGTGATGGACGATCGCGACATCGACGGCATGCCTGCCCTGTTCACGCCCGATGTCGTCATCCGCTCGGATGATGGCGTACTCGATGTGACGGGCCTCGAAGGCGCCGTGAAGATGTTCTGCGGCCGTTTTGCCGTGCTCGGCCCGAGCAACCACGTCACCCACGACCGCATCATCACCTTCGACGAGGACGATCCCGACCGCGCGAGCGGCATCGTGCTCTCGCACGCCGAGATGAACCGCAAGGGCAAGGCGATGGTCGCCGCGATCCGGTACCACGATGGCTACCGTCGGCATGAAGGCCGGTGGAAGTTCGCCGCGCGCCGCCTGTCGTTTTTTTACTATGTTTCAGCCACCGAGTACTCCGATGCGCTCGGTGCGGGCCTCGCGCTGCGCAACCGCGCTTACGAGCAGCCGTCCCCCGCCGACTGGCCGGAGGGCCTGGCGAGCTGGCAAAAGCATCATAAGAAGTAGAGTTACCGTTACTGTTTGACATCCAGTACCGTGTGCTTTATAGTATGCGGATGGACGATGACTCGCGCAAATTCCAACGCGACCTGAACGCCGGCCTGGTGTCGCTCGTGCTGCTCGGCGTGCTCGCGGCGACCGATGAAGACCTCTACGGCTACGACATCGCGAAGCGCCTGCAGCGCGCCCATCAGGGCGAGCCGATCTTCAAAGAAGGCACCCTCTACCCCGTGCTGCGCTCGCTCGCCGCTTCCGGTTGGCTGTCGAGCCGCATCGTGCCGTCCTATGCCGGCCCCCCGCGCCGTTACTACCGCATCACCGATGAGGGTCGTGCCGTGCTCGCGCAGCGGCGCGCCGTGTGGCGCGACACCCGCGACTTCGTCGACCAGTTCACCGGCCCCTCTTCGCCTACGGACCCCACGCCATGACCGCCGAGCACAGCCTCAACCCGCACCGCATCGACGACTACCTCAAGCAGTTGCGACAGGCGCTCGAGGGCGCCGACCCCGCGATGATCCAGGACGCGCTGAGCGACGCCGAAGAGCACCTGCGCGCGGAATGCGCCGCACGACCCACAGAGAACGAAGAGACGGTGCTGCGCACGATCGCCGGCAGCTACGGCTCGCCCGAAGATGTCGCGGCCGCCTACCGCGAGACCGAACGCACCGTGCAGGCCGCGCTGTCGCCGACGCGCCGCCCCGCCACAGGTACTGCGTCGGTGGCCGACGCCGCAGCGACACAACCCGGACCTATTCGCCGCTTCTTCAGCGCGTGGAGCGATACACGCAGCTGGACCTCGCTCGTCTTCATGCTCGTCACGCTCGTGACAGGCACCTTCTACTTCACCGTCGTCGTGACCGGCATTTCATTGTCGCTCGGCCTCGCCATCCTCATCATCGGCGTCCCCTTCTTCGTCGCCTTCATCGGCTTCACGCGCGTGCTCGCGCTGGTCGAAGGGCGACTCATCGAGGGCCTGACCGGCGAGCGCATGCCGCGCCGTGCGCAGCCGACGGCTCACGGCGGTTGGCTCGCCCGCATCGGCGCGATGCTGCGGGACCCACGCACCTGGACGACCCTCGTCTATCAGCTGCTGATGCTGCCGATCGGTACGCTGTACTTCTCCGTCGCGATCACGATCAGCGCACTCGGTGTCGGGCTGCTCGCGGGCAGCGTCGTGGGCGTGCTGCAATCGGTCGGTGCCGACCTGCCGGGCGGCTGGTGGACGACCAGCGATGCGGTGACGCTCGCCGTACCGCTCTCCGGCATCGAAGCTTTCCTGGTCGCCGCAACGAGCCTCGTCGTCGGCGTACTGCTCCTCACCGCACTGCTGCATCTTGCGCGGCTCGTCGGGCGGTTCCACGGCCAACTCGCCAAACGCCTGTTGGTCGCCGCCTGAGCGGCTGAGCCGGCCTCATGGCGGACATCGCGCGGGAGTAGAATCGCCGCTCCCCTTCCAAAGGTAGCCGACCCATGCGCCACATCACCTCCTTGCACGGCCTGCTTGCCGCCACCCTGCTGGCGACCGCGCTCACCGCAGCGCCCGCCCTCGCCGACGACGGCCTGCTCGGTCCGGCCGCCACCCGCGAGGGCGACGCCGCCGTCGTCTGGAACACCAAACTCACCTGCGGCACCACCGAGCAAGGCGTCACGCGCTACGGCATGTGGGAAGGCCGTATGTACAGCCGCATCCCGGGCGAGAAGGACCGGCATATCTTTGATGTGGTCGGCATCAACACCCGCCAGTGCGAGCGCCACAAAGACCCGGCGCGCGGCGAGGGTTACCGAAGCGTCTCGCGCGAGATCATGGTCTACCTCGACCCGGCGACGGGCGAGATCATCGACCAATGGAAGAACCCCTGGACCGGCGA
>ERZ888423.3336-NODE-3336-length-10720-cov-5.547492_pt1 | contig 10720 bp, 14 predicted proteins | sample MGYA00520523_ERZ888423 | MGnify/ENA primary metagenome ERZ888423 (study PRJEB32303, sample SAMEA104408611) | aquatic metagenome | biome: Brackish water; feature: Pelagic; material: water | place: Baltic Sea | collected 2014-06-08T10:24:00 | depth 30,27 m ...
CGCCTCCCTGGCCTCCGCCTCCCTGGCCTCCGCCTCCTTTCTCTCCGCCTCCGCTGCCGCCTCCGCTGCCTCCGCACCGAGCGCAGTCCGCGTGCACCTCCTGCAGCGCCGGGCACGCCCTCGCGGCCTCGGCGACGACCACCTCGGCGTTCAGCTTGACGTTGCCGTCGATCCACAGCCTCGTCAGCGAAGGGAGCACGGGTTTTTTCCTTCTTTCGCTCTTCCTCTCGCCGTCGTCGCCGTCGCCGCTGTCGCCGCCGTTGTCGAAGAACTCGAGCTTCTCGAGGTCGTTCCGCGACAGCCACAGCTCCTGCAAGCCCTCCATCCCTCCGCCTGTCGCCCAGCCTTTCGGCAGCTCTTTCAGCTCGTTGTCCCAGAGGGGGAGCCGAGTCAGTTTGGTGAGCTTCCCCCTGGAAAAAAGCTCGCTCGGCAATTCGGAAATCCCGTTGCCAAAGAGGGAGAGCGCCTCGAGGTGCGACAGAGACCCGAGGTCGGGGGGGAGCGAAGGGCCGAGCTTGTTCAGATGAAGAGAGAGCCTCGACAGCTTGGTGCAGTCTTTGAGACTCCCCTCCGGGAGCGACTTCAGCTTGTTCGAGTTGAGCGAGAGCCACTCGAGCGCCGTGCACCCGCGGAGGGCCTCTGCCGGGAAGGCCGCCGCGAGCTCGTTCGAGTGCAGCGAAAGGCGGGCGAGTTTCTTCAGTTTTCCCAGGGCTCTCTCCGGTAACGACGAGATGCGGTTGGAGTGGAGGTCGAGGCGGGTGAGGAGGCTGTTGTTGACGGTTAGAGAGGGGTGGTGGTGGCGGTGGCGGTGAAGGAACGAGGGGGGAGAGAGAGAGGATGAGAATGAGAGAGGACGGGATGGGGAAAAAAAGAGGGAAAAAACACGAAAGAAGGTTCAAAAGCTCAACAACCTCAAAAAAACGAACGCACGTCAGCTCCCCGATCTCCTCGGGCACCCCCTCCAGCGCGCACTCGGACAGGTCGAGCGTCTCCAAGTTCCTCAGCGACGCCAGGACGTCCCGGGGCCCGAGCTCCCCGGCCAAGGGGTTGAGCGCGAGGGACAGGTGCCTGAGCGAGCCGGCGACGAGCACCAGCTGCGGCGGCAGCCGCCGGAACGCGTTGTTCTCGAGCCAGAGCCACTCGAGGCCCGGGCCCCCCCCGCTCTCCTCTTCGACTTTTTCCCCCCCTCCGAGGTCGTCGGGGAGGTCCTGGAGGGAATTGCCGCCCAGGGAGAGCCGCTTGAGGGCTGGAAGGAGCAGCGGCATGACCCCGGGCGGCGGGAGGCAAGAGGCGGCCGCGCAAAAGGCGGCGGCGGAGGACGAGCAAGGGGTCGCGACGCCGGCGAGGTCGAGGGCGGTGATCTCCCCTCCCTCCGTCTCGACCCCCTTCCAGTCGCCGAAGTCGAGCGCCTCGGGGGAGGTCTCGTCGCCGTCGTCTATCTTCCAGCCCCAGTCGTCCCCCTCCGAGACGAGGGAGGGGGCCGCGTCAGCGAGCAGGGCCAGCGCGAGCGAGGGACCCGCCAGGGCCCTCCTCCTCCTCCGCGCCACCGCCTCGCTCCTCTCCCTCTTCGCTCCCTCCCCGGGTTGTGCTTCCTTTTTCCACTTCTCGAGCTCCTGCCTCTTTGAAGGACGGTCGTCGTCGCTGTCTTCGTCGCCGTCCTCCGCCCGAGGGCGATCGTGCTGCGGCTGTTTTGGAAAATTCCCAGGCAGAGGGAGGGGAGAGAGTGTGTCTCGAGGTTGGAGAGAGTGTCGAGGTTGAAAGCGAACGTCGTCGCACCTCCAATTGCATCATCTTTGTCCTTCTCTCTCTCTCTCTCTCGTCCTCTCTCTCCCCGCACCTTTTCGCCCGCCGCCCGCGCTGCAGCTGTAGCGGCCACGACGGCTTCCGTGTCCATCTCGAGGAGGTCTGCGAACGGGTCCATCGTTATACTCCGCGGCGTTTAGAAGGCGTGTCGAGGGATAGAAAGAAAAACTTTCCTTCTGAGAATCTCTGCTTTGAAAACATGGTTTTGCCGCTCTTATTTTTCCGTTCTCGGTGCAACGCCTGTCGTTCCTTTCTCCTTTTTTTTCTTTCCCTTTCTCTCCTTCTTCGGCCACATGTCGTGGTTCACCGCCGCGGCCGTGCAGCTGGTACTCACGAGCATGGCCCTGGGCGCGCTCAAAAACAGGGGGGTCATCTCGTGAGTGAAAGAGAGAGGAGGAGAGGGAGAAAACGAAATCAAAAAAACCTCGTCGCCGAGGGAGCATTGGTTTTTCCGGTCGCTGTTTTGGCGACTGCTTCCAAAGGCCTAGACGCTTCTGCTTTGGCGGGACGCGAGATGCGATGCGGGCCAGGGCAAGAGGAGGAGTCGAGCTTCCTTCCACTTGAATGGAGCACACACACGAGCTCAATCCGGGAAGAGAGAGGCCGCGAAAAAGAGCTTTTGTTGATTCTCCTGTTCTCGTCGCCCATCGCTTCGTTTCGTTCCGGCGAGGTGCGCCCGCTCCTCTTCCTCAACCTTAACCGCAACCGCAACCGCAACCGCACCCTCCCCCTCAACCCTCCTCCTCCAAAACCTCACCTTGATAACAACAGCACCGACTCCCGCAAGATCAAGAACCCGACCCTGCGCTCCTGCTTCGACGGCGCAGTCGACCTCGGGGCGGACGCCGCGGCCAAGGTCGAAAGGTTCTGGGAGAGCGTCTCCAAGTGAAGCGCTGCTTTTCGTTCCCCCCCTCGACTTCCCTTCCCAGCCCCACCCTTCCCCTTCCCTTTTCCTTGTAAAAACCCAAATCACTTTTTCTCATTGCCTCTTTCCGAATTACAAATTTGTGCAAAAAACCTATTTCTTGCCGCCCTTGTTCTTCCCTCCCACGGCCGCGCGGCACAGCTTGAGGCCGGCGAATGCCGGGCCCAAGACCGACTTTCTGTTCGGGCTAGCTGCCAGCGCCGTCGCCTCGTTTTCCGGTTGTTCCACCCACAGCTTGTGCGCGATCCCCGCCTTCTTCAGCGACTCCGCCAGCTCGCGCAGCGCCGCTTCGTTCTCGGCCTCGAGGACCACCTTGGTCATGCCGTCGACGGAGCCGGGGGAGCAGTACGCCTTCGTCTCTTCGGACTCGCGCGAGAGCCAGAGCGCGGCCGTCGCGGCGTGGGCTGCCTGCGCCGCGAGGGAGCCCAGCGGCCAGCCTCGTTCCTTCCAGAGGTCTGAGCGGAGGACGACGTACTGCATGAGGGGGTCGGCAGAGGCCGCTGCAGCGGGAGGAGGAGCCTCGCCGCTGGATCCTGCGGCTGCTGCGGTGGAGGTGGTTCTTGCAGCGGCGGCGGCGGCAGACGACGGCGACAGAGACGACATGGCTCCTCGAGCCAAGGGCACCGGAACGGCTCGTAGTAAAGCTGCTGCTGCTGCCTTTCTCCTGCTGCTGCTCGTGCTGCTTCGGACAAAGAGCAGGCGTCTGCTCGCATTCGCTGCTGCAACTGCCGACGCGGCGGCGACTACAGCCATCGGGGACGGGGGAACCGAGAGAACGATCTGTGAGTTGCATTTCTTTTCCACCGGCTAGATTTCACAAAACGTAGAAGAAGAATCGGGCCGCCGATTGCTTCCTCTCTCTTTTCCCCTCTCTCTTTCTCCGAGCGCCATGAAGCTCCTCACGCACAACATGCTTGCGTGCCACATCAAGGGCGTCACCAACAACTTCCCGCTCAAGATCGAGGCAACCAAGGTGAGACGCGAGTAGAAAAAAAGGAGATGGGAGAAATCGAATGCGAGAGAGAGCCGTCGAGAGTCCCCTTTTTTCCTTTTCCTTTTTCTTTTTTTCTCACCCACCTCGACTCTTTTCTCTCTTCCTCTGTCTTTCGCAGGTCGAGACCATCGAGGCCGACTTCGACCCGGACTTCCTCCGAGACATGCTTCCCCGCCTCGAGTGGGGCGCGCTCGCCGAGGCGGCCGCTTCCCTGGGCTGCTCCCCCCCCTTGCAGGAGACCCCGCCCACGGAGAAGGACCTGGGCGACGACAGCTTCCTGAAGTCGTTCCACCACGCCCTGCTCGAGGTGTGCCTGGTCGAGGGAGCGCTGGTCTGCCCCGAGACGGGGAGGAAGTTTCCTGTGGAGAAAGGGATCCCGAACATGCTTCTGACCGAGGACGAGTGTTAGAAGTTGAGGGAGAGAGAAGCTGAGAGGGAGGGAAGGGAGAGCTGTAACAAAAAACGAAATTAAAAACTTGAGAGAGCAAGAAGAAAACTGCGATCCTTTCTCTCTTCCTCTTCTTTCTCTCCCGTTTCCCCCCGCAGCATTTATACAATAGAATCTGCTTATTTTTTTTCTCTCTCTCTCGAGTAATTGCACAGATGTCGTCAAGAAATCAACATAAGAATGAAAAAGACGACAGCAAAAAAAAACTAAAAAACTCTCTCTCTCGTCCTCTCGTTTCAGGACCACCTTTTCGCGTTCTTCGTCACGCCGCCCTTCTTCCCTCCCGCTGCAAACTCCTTGGCCTTGGCCTTCTTCGCCAGCATCTTCTCGGCCTTGCTCATCTTCGACTTGGCCCGGATCGCGTCCTGCGACACCTCCTTGGCCTGCGCCTCCTTCTTCGCCATCGCGCCCCGCTCGCGCGCGTTTTTGTCCAGGAAGCGGGCGTAGTCGCCCTCGTAGTCCACGAGCTGGCACCCCTCGACGGCGACGACGCGTGTCGCGACCCTCCGCAGGAAGTACCTGTCGTGCGAGACCGCGATGACCGCGCCGGAGAAGCCCAGCAGGGCCTCCTCGAGCATCTCTTTGGACGGGATGTCGAGGTGGTTTGTGGGCTCGTCGAGCACGAGCAGCGTCCCCTTGGTGAGCATGAACTTGGCGAGGGCGAGGCGCGCCTTCTCCCCGCCAGAGAGGACCTCGGCCTTTTTGTGCATGGCCTTGCCGGCGAACTGCATCCGGCCGAGCAGGGCCTTGATCTCCTGTTTTGGATGATGGGGATAATTCGATTTTTGGGGGCACAACGGAGAGAGAGAGAGAGAAGAGAGAGAGAGAGATGGGTGAGTTTTTCTTTCTCTCCCGCACCTTGTCTTTTCTCGAGCCTCGAAAAGCAAAAGGAAAAAAAAACTGGACAAAGTAAAAAAAACCATCTCTTTACCATCAGCTTCGCGTCCGGGGCCGCCCTCTCCAGCGTCTCCAGCACAGTCAGCCGCCCATCCAGCGCCTCGGCCTGGTTCTGCTCGAAGTAGTTCGCAACGACGTTGTGGTTGCCCAGGGAGCACTTCCCGGCCTCGGGCGCCTCGCGGCCCATGACGAGCCGGAGGAGCGTCGACTTGCCGGCGCCGTTGGGGCCGAGCACGGCGACGCGCTCGCCCTTCTCGACCTCGAGGCTCGCGTCGTCGAACAGGATCCGCCCGCCGTACCCGTGCCTGAGCCCGTCGATCTCGAGGACCTTCTGGCCGGAGTGGTCGGCGTTCGGGAACGAGAAGGCGCGCTTCTTGGGCACGAACGGCTTCTCGACCCGCTCGCTCGGCAGGCCGAGCCGCTCGAGCTCCTTCTCGGCCGCGGCGGCGCGGCCCGACTGCGCGCCCCCGGCCAGCCTGTCGACGAGGTCCCGCTGCCTCGCCACCTCCTTGTTCCACTTCTCCCACGCGACCCACTGCGCCGCGGCGCGCTCCGCCTTCTGCGCGACGAATTGCGAGTAGTTGCCCTTGTAGCTCGTCGCGACGCCGAGCTCGGTCTCGACGATCTTGGTGCAGAGCCGGTCGAGGAACTCGCGGTCGTGCGAGACGACGACCATGGGCACGTCGCCGGCGCGCTCGCGCAGGTAGGTCTCGAGCCACTCGATCGCGCCCAGGTCGAGGTGGTTGGTCGGCTCGTCGAGGAGCAGCAGGTCGGGGTCCTGCAGCAGGATCTTCCCCAGGCACATACGCATCTGCCAGCCGCCCGAGTACGACGCCACGAGGCGGTCGTTGTCGTCGGGGCCGAACCCGAGCTCGGGCATCATCTCGTCGACCTTCTTGTCGAGGAGCGAGACGTCGAGGTCGGCGGCGGCCGAGGTCAGCTCCTGGAGCTCGTCGAGGAGCGCGCCCATCCGGTCCATGTCGACGGCGCCGCCAGAGCCCTCGCCTTCACCGCCGCCGCTGCTCGCCCCCATGGCCTCAAGCTCCTTCTGGACCTCCTCCGTGCGCCGCAGCACGTCCAGCTGGTCCGAGTACGCGGACATAAACTCCTCGCGGACGGTTCGCGTCGGGACGACGTCGAACTCCTGCGTCAGGTACGCGATGCGCATCCGCGCCGACTGCCGCAGCACAACGCCGTCGTCGGGCGTCAGCGTGCCGGTGATGAGCTGCAGCTGCGTGGTCTTCCCGGCGCCGTTGACCCCCACCAGGCCCACTCGGTCGCCCTTCTTGCACTCCCAGGAGACGTTCTTCAGGACCTGCGCGTTCTTGAAGGTGAGCGAGACGTTCTCGAGGCGGACTCCGGAGGGGACGGTCTGCGCCGCGGCAGCGGCGGCGGCGGCAGAGGCCTTGCCGCGGCCCGCGCGGGCAGAGGCCTTAGATGATTTCGAGGAGGAGGAGCTCGAGGGGGAGTCTTCGCCTTCGTCTTCGGCTTCTGCTGCTGCGTCTTCGGAGGCGGCGGCGGCGACCGGAGCAGGGGAGGGAGGCGGGGGCGCGGCGGCGGCCTTGCCCTGTGTGTTTTTGATGACGATATTTTGGATGAGGTTTTTCTTTGGTGAAAGGGGGTTGAAGAGAAGGTCGATGTCGTGGCCAAGCCGCCAGTCGCCTGGTTTCTTCTTCTTCTCTCTCTCTCTCCGATTCTATCCCCTTGTTCTATCTTTCTCGCTTACCTCCATGGCCGAGAGCGCGGCCTCGGCAGCTCTCTGCGCGGCCGACTTCTTGGGCTTGGCCGACGCGGCGACGGAGCGGGAAGCGGGCGGCGGCGAGCCTACAGAGAGGCGGCGGAAATGCGACGCCACCGACGGCGGCGGCAGCGGCGCTCGCTGCTGCTGCTGCGGAGCTGCTGCTGCGGCCACTGCTCTTCGCGGTGCGCCGAACGAGCTGCTGCTGGCGATGCCGCCGCGGGTGGCCACGACGACGGGGTGCTGCATCTTCAAGAAGAGACGAGCGAAGAGAACAAAGGGCTCTTGCCGGAGAAGCGGACCCCCCCCCAAGAAGAACCTCGACGAAAGCAAATTCAAGCCAACAGAATAGAATCGAATCCTCTCTGAACGAAAAAGAGAGAGACAAAAAAAAACTCCCAGTCTTCAAATGCGCCTCTCCCTGGCCTGCCTCGCGGCGTCCGCGGCCCGGACAGTCTCCCGCCGGGCCCAGCGGGGCATCTACGCTGGCAAGGACGTGCGGAGCGGCAACAAAGTCTCGGAAGACGGCGGCAATCGGTGAGGGATGATGAAAGGGGCGGCGGGAGGCGGCGGCAGCGATCGAACCTTCTTTTTTCAACCTTGACCCCTTCGCTCTCCCTCGCTCACTTCCCCCGCCACACCTCGACCCCGAACTCAAAAAACAGCTCCCGCCGCACCTGGAAGCCCAACGTCCAGCAAAAGTCCCTCTGGCTCTCCGCGGCGGGAAAGCATGTGCGCCTCCCCGTGACGACGACCGCCCTGCGCACGATCGACAAGGCAGGCGGGCTCGACTCTTTCCTGCTGAACACGAAGCCGGCGAAGCTGGACCCGGCGGCGAGGGCGCTGCGGGACTGGCTGGTCGGGTGGAACGCGGCCAAGACGCAGCTGTTTGGCAGTGGCAGAGGAGGAGAAGCGGCGGCGGCGTCGCCCCCTTGAGAGTCTTTCTCTCTTTCTTTCTTTCTTTTTTGTTTTCTCCTCTTTCCCCTCGTGTAACATCATTTCGAAACGAGAACTGCCGAAAAGAATTCGGAAAGAGATGGAGAAAGAACAGAGAGAGCCTCTTGTCGCTCAGTTTTAAACACGAATCAAAGAGAAAGAAGTGCGAATTGAAAACGAACTCTTTCTACTTTTTGCCGAGAATCGCCCCTAAGGTCTTGTTGAAAAACCCGACGACGCGCCCGACAAAGCTCGCGACACTGAAACCGAAAGTTCCCGGCACGGGGGCTCCAAGCGCGGCCATTATTCCGAAAACGGCTCCGAGCCCTTTGGTGTTGCCCACGCGGCGGTCGACGACGTACCCTCCGGTGAACGCGACGCATTTCCCCTCCTCGTTGAAGAGGTAGGAGTTGACCTCGGGCGCGCCCTGGACGGTCTTGCCCGTCGCCTTCAGAGTCACGTTGCCGAACTTCAGGTCCTTGGCGTGCGTGGCGCTGACCCTGGTCGTGAACCAGACCTATGAGAGAGAGAGAGGGAACGGGAAAGGAAATAAAGGGAGAGATAGAGAGAGCGGAAAAGGAGAGAGGAGTGAGAGTTTTCTTCCTTCTCTTCTTTCACGGTTTTTCACTTTTGCCGCGATACCTCGAAACCCGAAAAACCCAGAAATGAACAGTCACAGCAGAAACGCACCCTGTTTGGCTCGTACTTGTCCACGCGCCAGTCGTAAGGGTGCGCGTCGAGGTTGGGAAACGCGGACCGCAGCTGGAACGAGCGCACCGCGGCGAGGTACCTCTCCTTTGGCAGCGAGATGACGGGGAACTCGAAGCGGAAGTCGTCGGCCAGGAGGGCGTCCGCGCCCTCGGCGACGCCCGTGTCCGTCGCGAACAGCTCCTGCGCCAGCGTGATGAGGCGGTTGGCGGACAGCGGGAAGGAGGCGCGCGTGCCCTCGAGCCTGGCTGCCGGGACCGGGGAGAGGTCGAAGGAGGCTGCGGCGGAAGCGGAGGTTGCGACGTTCCGCGCCGACACCGACGAAGTGGGAGCAGCAATCGCGGGCCTTGCCGCCGAGGGAGGGGCAGGAGAAGATTCCGCCCTCTTCCCGCCGAGCGCGACGCGGCGCGTGACTTTGAGGGAGGAGCTCATCGATTGGGCGATGAAAAGGGGGAGTCGGAGAGGCGCGACGGAGGGGAGCGGGAAAGCTAGGTGGGTTTCAAATAGTCGGAATGCGGTGTGAGTGGAGCGTGGCGTCGTGGGCTGTCGGAGGATCAGAAAAAGGAACGCTCCGAGCATTCTCCCTTCCTCACTTTCTTTTCACCGTCCCTCGTCTCTTCCTTGCCCGCGCTGCTTCCCGGTTTCGATCCTCGAATAGCGTGCGACTCTATCGAAAAAGTCAGAGCTTGGAGTTACCCGCTTGCCAGCTCCGGAGCCGACAACAGTTACAGCAGAGGGGGTGCTGCGTGGCACTAGCGAACAATGCTTCGATCGCCGCCGACGACACTGGGGCAGCGAGCAGCGTGGCTCCCTCCCCACTCCGCCAGCGGAGGCGCCCTTCGCGCTCTCGCCGCTCCGCTCTCGACGAGGTCGCTTCGGACTGCACCCCGGCTCCGTCGCCCTCAGGCGACGGAGCCGGGGGAGAGCGTCGCGACCGCGGCGGTGCAAGCGAGCGATGTTCCTCCTCCGACGACGTCGGAAGCGTCGGCAGCGCCTCCTCCGCCCTCGACATCGACGTCGACCTCGTCGTCGACCTCGACCCCTCTCCGGCTCACCCTCGAGACCAGAGAGGCCCGCCAGACCCTCCGCTTCGCCGAGATCTGGGACGGCGAGGTGCCCGCGATCGTCGTCACCGCCGTGGCGAGCAGCTCCACGGCGGCGGAGTTCGGCGTGGTCGCCGGAAGCCGCCTCGTCTCGCTCCCGCACCCGACCCGCAAGGGCGAGAAGTGGGAGCTCAAGCCGGGGAGCGCCCCCCTGAGCAGGATCAAGGACCTGATCCGCGTGTACCGCGGGGTTCTCATCGACATGGAGTTTTCGCGGGATCCCATCTCCGACGAGGCGATCGGGGCGTGGGTGCGGGAGCAGGAAGAGAGGAAAGAGAAGAAGGAGGAGGCAGAGAGGCCCTCCTCGACGTCTCCCTCCTCGGCGGCGGCGGCCGCGGCGTTCAACCCCTCGACGACTCTGATGACCTCCTCCTACGACAGCGACGGCAACGGCGTCTCGTATTCCCCTGCAGCTGCTGCCGCGGAGCGCGAGGCCCGCGCCCTCGAGCGGAGGCTGCGGCTCAGGGCAGATAGGCTCGCGATCGACGACGCGCGCGACGACACGAAGGTCGTCGTAGGAGCGGCGATAGCTTTCCTTCTCCCCGCGGCGGTGATCCTGGCCATCGCTTACTTCTCAGGGTACCTGGACACGATGCAGGCGAATCTGACGTAGAGATAAAGAGACGGATCCGATTCGGTTGTTGGTGTGGGGGAAGATATTACAATAAATGAAAAAGAGACGAAAGATTTTGACGAACACAAAAAATTAAAAGATGAACTCTCTCTGGCTCTCCCTCTCTCATCTCTCCTTATCTACCTCCTACCTCTCGCAGCGGCGATGACGTCCAGCCCGCCAGCGCGGCACTGCACCGCGACCTTCTGCGCCCTCTCGCTCGGCGTCGGGTGCGTCGACAGAAAGGAAAAAGCTTTCACTCCAAAGGGCCCCGCGGCTGCGGCCTCCAAGGCGTCGAAGCACTTGAAGACGCTGATGGCCGCGGACCCGTCTCCCAGGCCCGCGATCCTGCAGAGCTCCACGCCGATATGGTCGGCCTCGAACTCCTGCTCGCGCGAGCGCGGGCGGAAGAGGCCCATTTCGAGCAAGGAGCCGAGCCCTTCGGCCTCCTCCTTGGTGGGGCCTGTTGAGAGAGTTGTTTTATTTTTTTGGTCATTTGGTAAGAGCTTTTTTTTGGGGGGGGGGTCAATTGCGAAAAAAGTGGGGGGAAGCGGG
>ERZ888423.3337-NODE-3337-length-10718-cov-5.073807_pt1 | contig 10718 bp, 9 predicted proteins | sample MGYA00520523_ERZ888423 | MGnify/ENA primary metagenome ERZ888423 (study PRJEB32303, sample SAMEA104408611) | aquatic metagenome | biome: Brackish water; feature: Pelagic; material: water | place: Baltic Sea | collected 2014-06-08T10:24:00 | depth 30,27 m ...
GCCGTCAGCACCAACCCGAGCCCGCCCGGTATCGACTCGAACGGCACCGTCAGCAGATCGGGCACGGCATCGCTGGTCGCGGCCGGTGAGGGAGCGGTCGGTGAGGGAGCGGTCGGTGAGGGAGCGGCCGGCGAGGGAGCGGTCGGTGGCGTCCCGGTCCGGGAGGGCGACGACCAACGCAGGACGACGCTGGCCGGCTGTCGGGGCGCCGACGCGGGATCGACCAGCAGCCCTGCGAACGCGACCGCCGGATGATCCTTGAGCCCCACTCCCATCGCTTCGTTGCCGAGACCGGCCGACAGCGTCAGGGCGGGAGATCGCAGGGCGCCACAGGCCAGCACGACATGACGAGCGGTCAGCCGTTCGGTCCTTCCCCCCGACGTCACCTCGACACCTCGTACGGTTCCACCACCGACCCGGCCCGATCCTCGGTCCACCACCAGGTCCGTCACCTCGACGTCGCCCCGCAGTTCCAGACCGTGGTCGAGGGGCAACAGCACCAGGTCGGCCACCGTGGCCCGCTTGCCGTCGGCCACCGCCAGATCAGCCTCGAGCAGGCCGTCGACGTCGAAGCCCATCGACGACGACCCTGACAGCGGACCCACGGCATCACCGAAGGCTCGGGCCAGTGGACCATGGGCAACGGTCTCGACCGGAGTCGCCGCGACCGTGGCCTCGAACGCTTCGATCAGCCCCGTGCCACCCCAGGCACGAACGTCGGATCGGTCGCCGGCCATGAGCAACATGCCGTTGACGGCACTCCCGCCACCGAGACCTCGACCCCGGAGGTCGGAGCCGGGCCAGGTCCAGCCCGGCTCGTCCAGGGCAGCGATGAGATCCAGGCCGAGCACGGCGGGCGGCGGATCGAGTGGGCCAGCCTCGAGCAGCACCACCGACAATCCGGCGTCGACCAGCCGCCGCGCCACCACACAGCCCGCCGCGCCGGCACCGACCACGATCACGTCAGGATCGGCCACCGAGATTGCTCAGTCGCCGACGACGAGCGGCGGAGGCGTGAACCGGGCACCCAGCACCGACGCGATCTCCTCGCATCGCGCCAACAGCGCCATGTCGCCCCAGCGAGGGCCGATGACCTGCATACCCACCGGCAGCGACACGCCATCGGGTTGGACCGCGGACCCGACCGGGAGCGCCACCGACGGGAGCAGAGGCATGGTGGCGATTCCGGCCCAGAACAAGATGTTGCGGTAGGGAACGTCGGCCCCGTTGACGCTCAGCGTGCGTTTGCCGTAGGCACGTTCGTGGTCATGGAGGAAGGCCGGCACCGGTTGCACCGGCGCCAACATCACGTCCACCTCGTCGAAGACGGCGGCCCATGCTGCCTGGGCCTGGGCCCGGAGCTCGTCGGCCAGCAGCCAGTCCCGATGAGGCAGGGTGCTGGTGCGGGCGAAGGCGAGCCGTACGTCGTCGGTGGGCTCGTAGTTGCCGGCCGCAGTCTCGACCAGATCCTTCCACAGCTCGTTGGCCAACCCCGTCGAGAGGGCCGAGTTGAGCAGCCGTTGGTAGACCTCGTGCAGTTGCTCGGACGCCATTGCCGGACGAATGTCGGTCCGAATCGTGGCCCCTTCGGCTTCGAGCCGAGCCGCGGCGTCCTCGATGACCGCCTTGACCGAGCCATCCACCGGCGAGACCGGATCGTCGGACCAGACACCAATACGCATGTCGGCGATGTCGGGGGGTTCGGGCAGGTACTGCAGCGAGGCTCCGGGCACGCCGCCGAACGCAGTCCCCGATGCCGCCAACACCTCGAGCAGCAACCGAAGATCGCCGCAGGATCGTCCCATCGGACCGAACACGCCGAGGTCGAGCACGCCCAGCGATCCCGGGGGCCCGGGGATGTGACCCCGGCCCGAGAGCAAGCCGTGACTGGTCTTGAGTCCGAAGACGCCGTTGAGGGCCGCTGGTTGACGGATCGAGTTGCCGATGTCGCTTCCCACCTCGGCAGTGGTGAACCCACAGGCGATGGCCGCGGCGGCACCGCCCGACGAGCCACCAGCGGTCCGGGCGAGATCCCACGGGTTGTTGGTCACGCCGTACACGTCGTTGTACGTCTGATGGTCTCCGGCGTACAACGGGACGTTGGTCTTGGCCCACACGATGGCACCGGCCCGTCGAAGCAGCCGAACCAGGTCGGCATCACGTTCGGGCACGTGGGCGGCCAATTCGGGTGCTCCGGCCGTGGTGACCAGGTCCAGGGTTTCGTAGCAGTCCTTGATGGTCATGGGAAGACCGTGGAGCGGTCCCCGTTTCCGGCCCGACACGAACAGGTCGTCGGCCGCCGTGGCCTCGGCTCGGGCCCGTTCCAGATCCTGGGCCACGACCGCGTTGACCAGGGGATTCCACCGCTCGATGTTGGCGATCATGGTGTCGAGAACCTCGACCGAGGACACCTCGCCTCGCTGGATTGCCTGGAGCACGATCAGGGTCGTATCACGGGAGAGATCAACAGCCATGGCCTGGAGGCTAGCGATCACGACTGACACCTGCGGGAAGTCGCGGGCCCTGTCGTCGGTTGAGGGTTCCATGTCACGCCGAACGAGTTCACTTCTCCTTGCACTGACGCTCGTGGCTGCAGCCTGCAGCGCATCGGACGACCAGCCGGCGGCCGAGCCACTCGCCACGTCGGATGCCGCCGACACGGACGGCACGGCCCAGGCAGACCGCACGGCCCAGGCAGACGGCACGGCCGGGACCGACGGCGACGCAACCACCATCGCCCAGCGGTGGCCCCGTCCCGAGGTACCGACGGGTCCGATGTCCGAGGAGCTGACCGAAGCCCTGTCCGAGGCCGTCGCCACCGCGGGAACCGGCATCGCCGAGGAAGTCTTCTCCGCCATTGCCGACAGCGGCGACCCTCGCGCGGCCTGGCTCGTCACCGACCTCCTCCGGTTCATCCCGGGGCCGACCAATGATCGTCTCATCGGCGTCTACGTCGATCTCACCGGGGCCGGGGTCGACCCGTTCGCGCCGTGGCCCGACGCCACCGACCAGTTGATCGCGTGGGACATCCCAGCGCCCGACGGCTATCTCGAACTGAAGCGGCAACTCTTCACCCTCGTCGAGCCGGACTGGGCCCCCTTCTTCGAGGGGGATACCGTCGACTGGCGCCACGTCAGCTGGGGCGGCGTCCTCATCGACGACCGGCCGCTCGGCGATCCCAACCCGTGCGTCGGCGGCTGCATCCCGGCTCTCGACGATCCGGGCCTGACCGATGCTGCCGGCGGCGACTGGTACCCCGACGATCGGGTGGTCTTCGGCGTTGTCGTCAACGGTGAGGCCCGCGCCTATCCGAAGAACATCATGGAGATCCACGAGATGGTCAACGACACCCTCGGTGGGAGAAGGATCGGCGTTCCCTACTGCACGCTGTGCGGGTCGGCCCAGGCCTACTACCTCGACGATGTCGAGGGTTTCGAGCCCGTACTGCGCACCTCGGGCCTGCTGATCCGGTCCAACAAGATGATGTACGACCTGTCGACCTTCTCGCTGGTCGACACGTTCACGGGACAGGCCAGTACGGGCCCCCTGGCCGAGGCCGGCGTGACGCTGGAGCAGGTCTCGGTCGTCACCTCGACGTGGGGAGCCTGGAAGGAAGCGCATCCCGACACCACCATCGTGGCATCCGATGGCGGCATCGGACGGACCTACAGCATGGACCCCCTGGGGGGCCGAGACGACGATGGGCCCATCTTCCCGATCGGTGACCCCGACCCCCGGCTACCCGTGCAGGAACCGGTCTTGGGGGTGGTGACCGACACCGGCGCCTTCGTTGCCGTCCCGGTCGAGGCAGCCCGAGCGGCCCTCGCCGCCGGCGACGAGATCACGATCGACAACCTGACGATCATCGCCGACGCCGGAGGGATCCGGGCGGTGCGACCCGATGGTTCCGACGCTGGAAGCCACCAGGCGTTCTGGTTCGCCTGGAGCCAGTTCCACCCCGACACGTCGATCTGGTCGGCCGAGTAGATGAAGCGGTGAGCCGTCCCGCTCGGGGTCAGCCGACGTGGGGAACGACGTCGGTCATGAAATGCTGCAACGCCTCGAGGCGTCCACTCGGGCCGCCCGGAGCGGTGATGTCGACCAGCACATGGTGGGTCCCGATGGCCGACCAGGCGGCGAGTGTCTCGATCATCTGCTCGGTCGAACCGGCAACCGAGACCGAGGGCTTCATGTTGCCGGCCGGGTCGAGATAGAGACGGATCGACAGCGTGACGTCCTCGACCGGCCGGCCGGCCTCGACGACCAATTCCTGGATCCGAGCCCACTCGGCCTCCACCGTAGCCAGCGGCTCGAAGGCGGCATGGAAACAGTCGCCGAACCGGGCGGTTCGACGAAAGGCGGCTTCGGAGGCCCCGCCGATCCACACCGGGATTCGTCCCTGAGGCGGTTTCGGCTCGAACTTGATCTCGGGGAACTGGTAGTAGATCCCGTCGTAGGAGGGAGTCGACTCGGTGAAGAGCTTCTCGAAGATCTCGAGCTGCTCATCGGCCCGCGCTCCCCGATGATCGAACGGCATCCCGAGGACCTCGAACTCCTCCTTCATCCAGCCGACGCCGGCGCCGAGAATGGCCCGACCTTCGGAAAGGACGTCGAGGGTTGCCATCAACTTCGCGGTCTGTATCGGAGGCCGGTAGCCCATGATCAGTACGGTCTGGCCCAGCTTCATGGTCTCGGTCACCGCCGCCACGAACAGCAGCGTCCCGATCGGATCGAGCCATGCCATGTCATTGGGCGCAGGAAACGAACCGTCCTCGGTGTAGGGGTACTTCGATTGGATGTCGTTGGGCCAGGCGATGTGGTCGCTGACCCATCCCGAGTGCACCCCGAGGCGTTCCGCCTCGACGCAGAATTCGACGAGAGCGCTCCGACTGGCGCCTCGACCCAACTGAGGAAGATGTACTCCGATGTCCATGGGTCGAACGTAGAGCGACCGAGGGGCGATCGCCAGTCCGAGACTCAGTTGGGGCGATCGAGCGAGAAGATGTCTCGGGTGGACGCGTAGTTGGTTCCGGCCAAGCGCCCGAGCGCATCGAGAGCGACCGGATCGATACGGGTGCCGTCGAGCACGCGATCATCGATGTGGAAGGCCACGACCTCACCGAAGGTCACGGCATGGGTCAGTGGTTCGCGGCCGAGCACGATCTCGTTGACCACCCGGCACTCGAGGACGGCCTTGGCCTCGGCGACTCCTGGAGCTGCCACCGTGCCGAAGTCCTTCGCGGTCAGGCCGGCCAGGCCGAACTCGTCGACCGAGGGGTCCACCTCGGCCGCGGTCTCGTTCATGGCGACCGAGAGATCGTGGTCGACCAGGTTGGCCGTGAACACCCCCGACGACCGAACGTTGGCCAGGCTGTCCTTGGCGTGCCCCTCGTTCATGCCGGTCGAGAAGACAAGGACCGGAGGATTGGTTGCGACCGCCTGGAAGAACGAATAGGGCGCCAGATTGGCGACGCCGTCCGGCCCATAGGTACCAATCCACCCGATGGGGCGGGGAACGACCAGACCGGTCGTCAGCTTGTAACAGTCCGCCGGGCTGAGATCGGCGACTTCGAACGTGGTCATGGAACGAGGCACGGCGTGATCCTACTGCCCTGCAACCCCACAGGCCTTCTACCTGTTTCGGGCGCTGCCGATGTTTTGCTACGTTGATCAGCGACGGAGGGCAGACGTGACAGACCGACCACTGCTCGATCTCGGGATCGAAGGAATCAACAACGCACGGCACATCGGGTCGGGAGGCGCGGCAGATGTCTACCAGGCTGAACAACCGCGTCTGGGGCGCACCGTCGCCGTCAAGATCCTACGGGCCAACACCTCGCCGGAGAACCGCGCCCGCTTCGAACGCGAGGCGCAGACGCTCGGCCGACTGAGCAACCATCCCGGCATCGTGACCTTGCACGAGGCAGGCCTGACCGCCATTGGTCAGCCGTTCCTGATGATGGAATTCTGCGCCGGCGGCACCCTGGCCGACCGGACCACCCGGGAGGGTCGCCTGCCGTGGGTCGATGCGTGTCGCATCGTGGCCGACGTGGCGACGGTCGTCGACGAGGCCCATCAGGCTGGAGTGCTCCATCGTGACCTCAAGCCGGCCAACATCCTGATCGATCGACTTCGAAGGTCGTTTCTTCAAGTCCAGGGGGCCACTCAATGTCGTGCGATCACCCCAGACCGGTCCCGCCATCCTGCAGGCCGGCACCTCGCCCGAGGGCAAGGCGTTCGCAGCACGACACGCCGACGCCATCTTCGCCATTCAGCCCCGAGCCACCGACGCCGCAGCGCTCTATGACGACATCCAGTCGCTGGTCTCGGACTTCGGACGTGAACCCGACCATTGCCGCCTGCTCTTCGGGATCCAGCCGATCATCGGACGCAGCGAGGCGCATGCTCGGGAGTTGGAGGCCGAGCACAACGGCCTGGTCCCGCTCGAAGCCGGTATGACCATCCTGTCGGCCCATCTCGACTTCGATTTGTCGACGCTCGACCCCGACGAAGCGATCGCAGACCGGACCGAACCCGAACTCCAACGGCTGCGCACCCGCTATCTCAGGCCCGATGGCTCGTCGATGACGGTCGCCGAGGTGGCACAGAAGCACGGCCAGAGCGTGGGGATCCCGCAGATGGTGGGCACACCTCAGTCGGTCACCGATCAACTCGAGGCCTTCATCGACGAGGCCGGTGGCGACGGCTTCATGCTGTCCCCCATCTCCTGCCCCGGGGCCATCGAGGACTTCGTCGAACTGATCGTTCCCGAACTTCAGCGCCGCGGCCGCTACCGATCCTGCTATCGGGGGTCGACCCAGCGGGATCATCTTCGCCAGAACGACTGAGCCGTCCGACTCGTCGATCTTGCGGCCGACTACGACCTCCAGCAGGATGTGACGAACGCCCTCTGCATTTTCGTCGAAAGGCCACCCCCTATGCCCCCAGCAACGCCCTCGGTACCCTTGCTTCCCGGACGACTCGGCGACCGTGCCATGGCCATCGGGGTCGATCCCCGGGCAGACCCTCGACTGGTGGCCGCAATGGCTCCACTGGGCATGGACGTCACGCCGCCACCGACTCCGGTCACTGCGGCGTCTCCGATCGAGGACATCCTCGCCCACTGTGTCGCGGCAGAGGCAGGCTTCGGGGCACTCGGCGGGATGATGGCGGCCAACACCCCACCGGTCACGGGAGTCACCTCGTCGACCGAAGTGATCACGGGGGTCGACGGCAACGACATCCGTCTCTACATTCACAAACCGGCCGACGCCGACGGTCCTCTGCCCTGCATCGTGCACACACACGGCGGGGGCATGGTCATCCTGGAGGCCAGCGGTCCGGGCTATGTGAGGTGGCGCGATGAACTGGCCGCCACCGGACTGGTCGTCGTCGGTGTCGAGTTCCGCAATGGGGCAGGAGTCCTCGGACCTCACCCCTTCCCGGCCGGTCTCGACGACTGCGCCAGCGGCGCTCAATGGGTCATCGCCAACAAGGAGACCTTGGGCGTTTCGTCCGTCATCATGTCGGGCGAGTCCGGCGGAGGAAATTTGTCGATTGCCACGGCGCTGAAAGCCAAGCAAGAGGGTTGGGTGAACGACATCGACGGTGTCTACGCCCAATGCCCGTACATCTCGGGTGCCTACGCCGACCCGCCGGCATCCTTGACGTCACTGTTCGAGAACGACGGCTACTTCCTGAGCGTCGAGAACATGGGAGCGCTGGCCCGGGCCTATGACCCCGACGGCGCCAACGCGACCAACCCGCTCGCCTGGCCCTTCCACGCCAGTTCATCGGATCTCGAAGGGTTACCCCCTCACGTCATCTCGGTCAACCAACTCGATCCGCTGCGGGACGAGGGTCTGGCCTATTTCCGCAAGCTGCTCGACGCCGGCGTCAGCGCCGTCAGCCGGACGGTGAACGGCACCTGCCACGCCGGCGACTGCATCTTCCTCGACGCCATCCCCGACGTCTACCGAGCGACAGTGCGCGACATCAAGAGCTTCGCCGATTCGCTCTGACCGGCCAGGATCGCTCCACCATCTGACAGCGCCGGCTTGCGCCGCGACCTCACACCCCCGCTCACACCCCCGGAACGGGACGGGTCGCGGCGCGGGCGTTGACGTACATGGCGTACAAGCTGGTGGTTCCGCAGATGTAGAGGCGATTTCGTTTCAGCCCACCGAATTCGACGTTGGCGACGACCTCCGGGATGCGAATCTTTCCCAGAAGCGTGCCGTCCGGAGCCAGGCAGTGGACGCCATCGCCGGCCGAGGCCCAGATGTTGCCCTCGTCATCGACCCGGAAGCCATCGAACACGCCTTCGGTACAGGTCGCCACGACCGACCCCTCACCGGCGATCGAATGTCCGTCGGGGGAAAGGCGATAGGACCGCAGGTCTGGTGGGCAGTTCTTCCCCAGATGGGAGATTCCCGTGTCACAGACGTAGAGCACGGATTCGTCGGGTGAGAAGGCCAGGCCGTTGGGCCGGACCATGTCGGTGACGACGGCCGTGATGTCGCCCCGCTGACCTGGAGCGCCCGGTGTGCCGATCCGGTAGACATGGGAACCGGACTGTTCCGACAAGGCCGCGTCACCCTCGTAGTCGGAGTCGATGCCATAGGTCGGATCGGTGAACCAGATGCTGCCGTCGGATTTGACCACGACATCGTTGGGTGAGTTGAGCCGATGCCCCTGATGGGCGTCGGCAAGCACTTCGCGCCGACCGTCGTGTCCGATGCGACTCACGGCGCGACCTCGATGCTCGCAGCTGACGACCCGCCCCTCGAGATCGAGGCAGTGACCGTTCTGGTTGCGGGCCGGTTGTTCGAAGACATGAACCGAATCGGTGAGCTCGCAGTAGCGCAGCGTTCGATCATTCGGGATGTCGGAGAAGACCAGCGAACGACTGGCCGGCACGTACACGGGTCCCTCGGTCCAGCGGCCACCGGTCCAGAGACGGTCGATGTGTGCATTGCCGATGACCAACCGGTAGAAGCGCTTGTCCATCACTTCGATTGCCGGGTCCAGCGCCATCACGACTTCCTAGCCGGATCCACGGCAGAAATCCCGTTCGATGTGTGTGCTGCGGTTGGTAACCTTCATCGGCAGCGCTAGGAACAGATCACGGAGAAGGTGCCCGCTTCGGGCATCTTGGGTACCCGACAGCGGGTCGGGAGAATCAGGAGACCATGGCGATCAAGACGTATTGGACGAGAACCTTCGTGGCCGTCGCCACCACCGTCATCCCGTTGGGCCTGGCCGCTCCGGCGTTGGCCCAAGCTGCGCCCAGTCCGTTGGTCCAGGTGGCCGATATCGCCATCGACTCGATCAACACCGGGAACGAGGGCGACGTCGTGCTGATCACCACGGTCGCCGTGCCGTCGGAATCCGTGGGGCGCACGTGTGAAGTCGTCGGCGAGACCGACAATCAGGAATCGGTGCACCCGGGCAACGATCTCCTCATCGTCTCCGGTGGACAGACGCTCGTGGTGCCGGACTTCGAGGACGCGGGCTACATCATCCACCGAACCATCGACATCGAAGCCGTCGGTGACACCATCGAGGTGTACATCCGGTTCGGCCCCGATGGTGTCTCGAGCGGAGGATTCCGGGTCTACATCGATTGCACCATTCCGCAGCCGGGCGAGTTCATTCCGGTGCCCAGCACCGTCGCTCCCCCTGTGCCCCCGGCAGCACCGACCACCGTGCCGACTGCACCGACTACCGTGCCGGTGGTGGCTCCTGCTCCCACCTCGGTGCCCGTGACCGACACCACTGCTGCGCCACCGGCGGGACCGATCGCTCCCGCGCCGGCACCGCCACCCGCGGGCCCGTCGCTACCGGTCACCGGAGCGTCGACCGCTCTCATCGCGCTCATCGGCGCCTTTCTCCTGGCTACCGGCATCGCCGTTTGGGACCTCGGCAAGTCCCACGACATCGCCGGTTTCGATCGCTGACGTCATCTGATCCGATCCTCGGGTGCGCCCGTCGACGACGGGTCGGGACCCGATGGCGGCCTCGGTCGAATCCTCGACCGAGTTGTGGAACAATGCCGAACGATGGTCACTACGCACGTCCCGGCTGATGGTGCCGCCGCCTTGCCCGACGCCCTCACCGAACCAACCCCACCGGCTCGACGCGATGCCGTACCCCTGGGCGATGCCGTGGTCCAGGGTGATGCCGTCAACGGACGGGCCTACACCGATCCGGCGATCTACGAGCGGGAGCTGACCAAGATCTTCTCCAACGGCTGGGTCTTCGTGGGCCACACCTCGGAGATCCCGGAATCCGGCGACTACGTGACCCGGCACCTCGGTCGCGACCCGGTGATCATGGTGCGCGACCGGGCCTCCGCCGTCCATGTCGTAGCCAACCGGTGTGCCCACCGCGGCGTCAGCCTGGTCCAGGGCCGAGCCGGAAACGTCGGCTCCTTCCATTGCATCTTCCACGGCTGGACCTACGGTCACGACGGCTCCCTGAAGGGCATGCCACAGCCGGGTGGCTTGTCCATCGATCGAGCCGACTGCGCGCTCGACCGACCGGGGCAGGTCGAGACCTACCGAGGGTTCGTCTTCGCCAACCAGAGCGGCACGGCCGGAGCCTTGGTCGAACACCTGGGACCCGGAGGTATCGAGCTGCTCGACTGGGTCTGCGACCTCTCTCCGACGGGCGAACTGGACCTTCGGGCCGGCTGGCTGGGCCAGGAGTCGGCATCG
>ERZ888423.3338-NODE-3338-length-10716-cov-8.536066_pt1 | contig 10716 bp, 9 predicted proteins | sample MGYA00520523_ERZ888423 | MGnify/ENA primary metagenome ERZ888423 (study PRJEB32303, sample SAMEA104408611) | aquatic metagenome | biome: Brackish water; feature: Pelagic; material: water | place: Baltic Sea | collected 2014-06-08T10:24:00 | depth 30,27 m ...
TTCTGCCGCGATGGCATCGGAGTCAGCGCTCGTGATGCCATCGGAGCTAGGCAGCGCGACTAGCCGAGTTTGGGCAGGGCGCGCTTCATGTTGCGCACAGCCTGATTGATTCGCTGTTCATTTTCGATCAGGGCGAAGCGGACATGTCCCTCTCCTCCAGGGCCAAACCCCACGCCTGGAGAGGTCGCTACTCCTGCTTCGCGAACCAAGAAGGAACAGAACTCTACCGAACCCATCTCTCGGTACGGCTCAGGAATCGGCGCCCAAGCAAACATGGTTCCCATGGGCGGTTCCATCTGCCATCCGATGCGAGACAGGCCAGAACAGAGTGCATCACGGCGTACCTGATAGATCTCGTTGACCTCGACGGGATAGTCCTGCATCTCGTTCAGTGTGACGGTGGCAGCAATCTGAATCGGTTGAAAAGTTCCGTAATCCAGATATGACTTGAGCTTGGCAAGAGCCGCTATGACTTGCGGATTACCCAACATGAACGCCATGCGCCAACCGGCCATAGAGAACGACTTCGTCATGGAGTACAACTCCACCGCTACTTCCTTTGCGCCCTCTGCCTGCAAAATGGATGGGGGTCGATACCCATCAAACCCCAAGTCGGCATAGGCATTGTCGTGAACCAAAATGACGTCTCGTTCGCGGGCAAAGTCAACAACACGCTGCATGAACGCTAGGTCGACACAGGTAGTGGTTGGGTTATGCGGAAAGGACAACACGATGACTCGCGGCCGCGGGTAGGAGTACTCCCAAGCCTCGACCATGTTCTCAAAGAATTCGTCTCCCGTTCCCAACGGGATCTCTCGAACGTTTGCACCTGCGAACAACGGCCCGAAAATATGGATCGGATAGCTCGGCGAAGGTACCAAGGCGGCATCACCGTGTTCGAGTAGCACCCACATCAGGTGACTGAACCCTTCCTTTGCGCCAATCGTGGTGATGACTTCGGTATCGGGATCAATATCAACATCAAAACGATGCTTGTAATAGCTAGCTGCAGCCTGTCTTAGTTTCGGGATGCCGCGAGATGCCGAGTACCGATGGTTTTTTTCGTTCTGCGCTGCTTCGCAGAGCTTCTCTACTGCAATCGCAGGTGAGGGGAGATCTGGGTTACCAAATCCAAGGTCAATAATGTCCGCCCCGTCGCGACGAGCGGCGACCTTGAGCGAATCAATAATGGTGAACACATAGGGGGGAAGCGAAGTAATTCGACGGAACTCCATGCCCTCAAGCTACTCCCCTGTGCGAAGCCTTCTAGGAACCTGAGCGGCCGAGCATCTTCGCGGCTAGGAGTGCTGCTCCGAGCGCCCCCGCCTCGGGGCCGAGTGGCGCAGAGAGAATCTGAACATCTCGATCTCTTGAGGCTGCCGGAAACCGCTGTAGTAGGTCAGCTTGAACCAGAGCAGTGAGTTCCTCACCAAGTACAGCGAGGCCTCCACCGATCACAATCACTTTGGGATCGAACAGCAGCATGAGGTTTGCTAGACCCAGGGCGACATAGCCGGCGAACTCAGTAAAGATCCTGACTGCGCCGGCCTCGCCCTGCTCCATAAGCTCAGTAACAATCTCGCCGTCAATGCGATCCAACGAACCCGCGCGAGCCAAAATGGCTTCGGCTTGACCATGTGCGGCGGCAGTTCGGCCGAGCCAGCCCAACCCCGAGCCAGAGGCATAGCGTTCCCAACAACCTCGTTGACCACAGGGGCACTCGGGGCCCAACGGATTGATCACCATATGCCCCGGCTCTCCAGCAAACCCATGGGCCCCCCGGTAGAGCTCGCCGTCGAGGACGATTCCGCCACCAATACCCGTTCCAAGAGTCACGGCCAGAATCGAAGAACTGGGAGTCCCAAACATGGACTGCGCTGCGACGGCTACGCAGTTGGCATCGTTGTCGATCACTACAGGAACCCCAAAGCGATCAGTCAGCGCAGCTGCGACGTCAACGCCAATGAGCCCCGGGGCATTGGGTGCCGAGCGCGCAATGCCATCTAAGCCAATGAATCCGGCGAGTCCTACGCCGATTGCATCAACTCGCCGGTCGGAGCGGTCAAGCAGCGCAGCGACAGCATGCTCAATCTGAGTGAGCACGGCCTCCTCATGAGAGGAGGAGCCTACGAGTTCACGGTCCTGCACCGAGGGTGCCTCGGCATGCACAGGCTCCGAGGCTTCAGAGGCCACCGCCTGGTCTTGGCCTGAGAGCGGCAGGAGCACACGCGCTGCAAGCGTTTTCGTGCCCCCGACGTCAACCCCAATGACATTTTGCGTGTGCTGATCCGAAACCATTGCGGTGAAGTGGATCACAGTCTGACTATCTGGGCCAGTACAGCGGGTAATTGTTCGCCAAGGTCCCGTTAGAACTGGATTGCAGAGGCTGCGAAGCTTCCTGACTGCGCCTGATCAAACAACCACTGGTTTTCGCTCAGAATGACCATTTGCACGATGGCCGACATCTCCCGTGCACGCTCAATTATTTTGTGCTGGGCGAGCGGATCACTCGGAAGAGAGTCAATAAGGAGCGGGATAGAACCCAAAAATGATATCGCCCGCTGCTGAGCTACCCGTTCGATCAAGGCCCATTCGCAATCATCAGCGGTTGATCGTTGATGAACCCCGCCAGAACCTGATCGATAGGTTGGGGGCAGTACCTGATTCGAGGCCGGCACTTGCAGCGCCGGTGCCTGAAGTTGTGCCTGAACTTGGGCCTGCTGCAATTGCGTTTCTGCCTGGGCTAAAAATCTGAGCAGTTCGCTCTCTTGGCTTCTGAGCTGCAATTCCTGATCTCGCAGTTCAGCCAACTGCATCATGGCCTGATCATGTTGAGCGGACCGAGTCTGAGCCTCGATCATCTGGTCCATGACCAGGTCTAACTCTGCTTCAACCTGCGCCCACTCGCTCAGGTCGCCCTGGTGAAGTTCTTCGGCCTCTGCGTTCGAAATCTGCGCCCGAAGGTCGTTGATCTGAGATTGGGTGCTCGCGACCCAGTCAGCGGGATCTTGAAACACCGCTAGCCAAAGATCGACCCCACGTAGAAGGTCCTCTGGACTCTCGGTTGAGCTCTCAGCATGCAGCCATGTCTCGTTCAGGCCCGGGCCGGCAGCTCGCTCTACGGCCTGACGGAGCCTGTTCGCAGCTTGGAGTACTTCACTGCTATCAAGGACTACTGCTGCCACCTTGCGATCCCGCAGAAGCGCAACCACCTCTCGGACATTGTCAGCGCGTTGAGCATCCGCAGCAGCAGCTGAGGGCGGGCCAGAGGCTGGGGCAGGCGGAGTTTGGCCGCCGGGTTCTGCAAGCCCACCCGTTCCTAACAGTTCCGCTGCAGTCTGCAGCATCACCGAGAGTTCCATCTCTGCAAGCTCAAGGTCTTGCGGATCAGGCGACCCTTCAATCAGACCCTGCAGTTCTTGTTGCACTTGCTGTACTCGCAGCACAGCCCTTTCGCGCCGCGAGGCACGCTCTAGGTCTGTCTGCACAAAGGGGATCCCGCGGACGTAGGCGCTATAGGACTCGTACCCAAGGCGCTGCAGCAGCGCTGACTCCTCTGATCGAAGCTCCTGAAGTGTGAGTTGCGGCCTCGGAACTTGAGGGGAAGAGAATGTACTCGGGTACGAGAAAATCTCGTTGCGTAACTCTTCGAGTCGCTCTAGGTCAGCTTGACTTGGCAACTGCGACAAACTCGCAGAGGTGCTCGCGATAAGATCGTCTTGAGCTGCATCTAGGTTCTGCTCGGCCTCGATTCGGCGTGAAGTTGCAGCCACGGCCAAGTCAGTGATCTCACGCAGATTTCGCAGCGAGTTGTAAATGCGAAGCGCTAGTTCCTGTGCCACCGGATCTGGGACCAAGCTGGCTGTCAGCAAGCTCTTGAGCTCATCTCGAGCAGCGCAAACTGCTTGCAAGTCAAGCAAGGCAACTATGTCGAGTTTCTCATTCAGCAGGCTGATCTCCTCAAGCAATTCCTCTCGGCGGTTCTGCAGAAGTTGCCGATCATCTTCCCACTGCGCCCGGAGATCCAAGCGTTGTGATTCGAGGATGCTGATCCGAGTTTGAGACCCATCAAGATCTAGTGCCGCTGTGGCGTCAAGGCTTGTCCGAGTCTGCTCCATTCGCTCAGCACAGCTGCTCAGGCTGAGAACAATCTGCCGAAGCTCCTCACGATGCCCATCTACCTGCTGCTGAATTCTTGCCACGGTAGATTCGGATTCAGGGCTCGCCCAGTTCGGGCTAGCTGTGCTCGGGCTGGCAGGGTTCCAGTTCAGGACGGCGTTCACCTTGGGGTCAAGGTCGAGTCCCTGCAGAGTGAGCTGATCAAGGGCGAGTTGCACGCCGCCAACCTCGATCATGCCCGCGCACTCCAAGGTCGTTGGGGTAGAAAAGGCCCGAAACAGATCGATGAGTTTGCGCCGCATCTCTGGGGTTGCACCGCGCAAAACCGTCAGCTGAGGGTGCAGCTGAATCGGTGCTCCTTGTGGAGCTAGGTGGTCGATGCGTAAGAGTTTCATCAGATTCTTATGTAACTATCGGCCGATTCCTGCTGTGACTAAATATTGCAGTTCAACTAATTTTCGAATGCGCCAATCAACTAGCGCCGTCTACGGCGATGCGGCGAACTCGTGAAGATGGCGGAGTCCTCTTCGAAGGCGGCGGAGATTCAGGCTCTTTCATGGGCGCCGAGCCGGACTCAGCATGAGAATCAGACTCCGAATCGGCCTCAGACTCAGACTCTGAATCGGTCTCGGTCTCAGTCTCAGTCTCAGTCTCACTCTCAGTCTCAGTCTCGGAATCAGTCTCTGAATCGGTCTCTGACCAGGCGCTGCGCTCCCATGGCTGCTCTGGCTTGCTAAAGCTGCCCTTCACCATGTCTGCCACCGAAGCGGCGGCCTCGGTAATTCGATCCGGGTCATCCACAACTTCTTCGACTAGATCCAAAAAGGATCGAGCAGCCTTGATCATTTCGCGAGCAGCGCGCTGCACATGCTCCACACCCTCTGTCGAAAGAGAGGCTGTTGAACGAGAGTCGGTTGAACGAGAACCTGCCGAATGAGAATCTGCTCCCGAGGAATCTTCCATCCCTCAATGATTGCCGTTTTGCAGCGATTCGTCAGATTGAGCCGTTTTTGGTTCAGCTCAATGTCTAAGTTGCATCGACAAACTTGATTGCAAGGCACCCATCCTGCAGCGCCGCTGAACTGATCTCTCGGCGAGACAACGAGTCCGGAAGGGTCAGATTGCGGCGGTGAGGCCCAATAGAAATAAAGAGCTCACCCCCCGCCCGAGTCAGGTCCAGATCGGATGAATCCGCAAACGGCAACTCAAGGGACAATACGAAGTCATCTCCCTGACGGTCTACGCGAAGTGGCCGACCTGCGACTAACCGAGCCGAAGGGTCAGCCTGCCCCCAGAGCCCATCAGCGAAGCTCGCTAGCGCCTCGAGTCCGACTACTTCACCACCCACGTGTTCTGCTCGAAATACCGGCAAGGCACCAAAGCTTTGCTCAATGGTCTGCAAGTGAATCTGCTGCTGCTCTCGCCACTTTTCAAACCACGGGTCGAGCGCCAGCTCAGGCAACATTCGATTCACAATCACGGCATCAACCTGATACCCGAAGAGCGACAGATACGTGTAGGTCCGACGCGCCTCTGCAATGACCATTGCTTCGGGGTTCATCACCAGTCGCGCAGAGGTGATCTTTGGGTCAGCAAGTATCCGCCGCACCGAGTCCAACGAATCGTACAAACGCTGACCAGCGGTGAACACTGCGTCGTCTGCAACGGGGAGCGAGGTCAACCGAGAGAGCAATGGGGAAACCAGTCGGTTCACCCTCCGAGATGCCGGGTACAACCGCTCCATGTACCAGCTCAAAATATCGGGTAAGGACAACAAGCGAATGGTCTCTGCAGTCGGAGCGCAGTCCACTACCACCACGTCGAAGAGTCCTGATTCACAGAGGGACTCGACCTCGGTCAGCGCAAAGAGTTCATCTAGGCCTGGAATAACAGAGAGCTCTTCGGCTTCGATGCCCTCGACGCCAGCCCAATCAAGCACCTCCATCATCCAGACACGAATCTCGCCCCAGTTCTCTTCTAGGCGTTCACGCGCATCCAGCTGTTGTGCCCAACACCTCGGAGCTATCTGAATGGGCTCTGTTCCAAGCTCGATTCCCATTGAGTCGGACAGCGAGTGAGCGGGGTCTGCCGAGGTCACAATGACGCGTTGGCCCTGCTCGGCTATTCGCAGTGCGGTTGCCGCCGCAGTGGTTGTCTTTCCCACTCCACCCTTGCCAGTGAACAACAGAACTCTCATGATTTACGCCGAACGGGCTGTTGTTGTTGAGCAGGGAACAAGCCGTAACGAACCGCCCAGAATCCACAGAGCGACAAGCCCAGCACTGGGACCAAGATGCCAAAAGCAAGCGGAGTGAATGGCCGAGCTGCTGCCCCACTGCATGCAATCACTAGCTGCGCGATCAACGAACCCAGCAGACTCAACTGCACTGATCGGGGTGCGCAGCCAGACAGAAAGAACAATCCGCCAATGCCCATCAGGTCGTCTCGGCTTCGAGCTGCCGCAAGTGCAATGTCGACAGCAAACAACAAGCTCCCGGCAGCAAAGAATCCAACTGCTACCAGAAAAAACTCGCCAATAAATTGCTCCGGATTGATGACTGCAGCAGCAGTAACCACTGCAAATACAGCTGTTGCGGACCAAGAAATAACACCGATCGCCCGCCCAGGAATGCCCGCTCCGAACGCTGCATCCATACGCTCTCGCCGAGCCTCGGCCGATGCTGCTCGGTTGGCCTCGAACTCTGCTCGAGCCTGCGCCGCAGTCTGTTTTGAGGGAGTTTTCTCCTCGGGCGATGAGGTCATTGACCTCTATCATGGCGGCGCTAGCAGGCCGAAGCACGTTTGAGAGCGCTCAGTCGCCCAGTTCTGGACGCACCGAGATGGCGATTCGTTGTTTCTCTGCATCGCAGTTGGCTCGCTCAAGCTGTATCGCCGGGCGGGCTGCTCGAGTTGGCTCATCAAGGAGTTCCACTAGCCCAAGGCGCAGTGCAGCCCAAGTGGCATGGCCAACGAGCAGGTCATCTGTATGGTCCAGATAGTCAGCCAAGAGCAGTTGCAGACCGGAGTTGATCGGTTGCTGAGCGTTGCCGAGCACAACCAGAGCATTCCGGCGTACATACCGCGGCTCACGTGCGGGGATGTACCAGCGTCCAACCTGGCTGAGTAGTTCCTCGTCGCTTGCCGACAGCAGCCAGTGCAGATCGATCCAGGAGCCAGGGCCCGGCTGCGGCTCGCTCGCTGTTGCCTGCAAGGGTTCCGTTGTAGGCAATGACTCTGGTTGTGGACTCTCGATGTTCCCCGCTGTATCGGCCCGGCGGCTTGGAGGACACACCTCTTGGCATTCATCGCAGCCGTAGATACGGTCCCCGAGCGCTTCACGAAACTCGCGAGGAAACTCACCTTGGGCCTGAAGAAGCCAGGCCAAGCAGCGTCGAGCATCGAGGACCCCCGGGGCAATGATTGCCTGAGTAGGGCATCCGTCAATGCAGCGCGAGCAGGCACCGCAGCCGTCTTCGAGTGGTGTACCCACGCTCGGCAATTCGGCATCAGTCAGGACTGATCCGAGCAAGAACCAGCTTCCCTCTCCGGGGAGCAGAACATTTGAGCTCTTGCCATACCACCCAATGCCAGCCCGAACCGCTGCTGCACGATCGACGAGCGCATTGTCATCGGCAAGAACAATCGCACGGTAACCCGCTGCGACGAGCTTGTCCGCAACTTTCTGCAATGCGAATCGAAGCTGCTCGTAGCTATCGGCCGTGGCATAGCGTGCCACTCGCGCCGCTGGCGCTGATGGTGGATCGGGAACTGCTGTTTCGTAGCGAAAGGCCCCCACCAGCATGGACTTCACGCCCGGCAGCGACCGAGATGGATCAGTAGAGCGAGCCGGGTTTCTATAGGTGAATGCCATGTCTGCGTTCAGGCCTTGATCACGCCGCTGTTCAAGAACCAGACGAGTCTCTACAAACGGGTCAGCATCACACACACCAATTGCCGCAAGTCCATGTGAACGACCCAACGTAATGAGCTCGTCGCGTAGCTGGGCGCCACTGTGGGTGTTCAGACTTGTCACCCCACCATCGTGGCCCACTCGATGGCAGAACGCATTACTTACGGCGGATCAGGTTCGAGGTATTCGCGAGCAGCTGTTGCCGCCTGATGATCAACAGGACCACGTGTGCGTGGGTCGATCCCGCTCCGCAACAGCACTAGGGCTGCAACTGCTGACAATGCCGCCAGGCTGAACCCTGCTCGATAGCCACCCATTTTCACTGATACGCCCAGCACGGCTGCACCGATGCCCTGAGACAGGTCGAAGAAGCTACTAATAGTGCCGACCGCCGAGCCACGCTGCGAATCAGGCACTCCCGTGAGTGCCAGAGTCAGAACAGAGGGATACAGCAGGGACATGCCAATTGAGAAAATGATTGTGCCGAGATACAGACCGACCTTTGTTTCTACGAAGGCTATGACGATGAGCCCAGTAGCTGCCGCTGCTGTAGACAACGTGCCTGCTCGGAGTGGCCCGATTCGGTCGGGGATCTTTGCTCCGAGAATTCGGACCAACAAGATGGTGCACCCGTACAGCAAGAACACGCTGCTCGAGTCCTCAAGGCCAACATCGCTCACGTAGAGAGGCATAAAGGCAGCGAACCCTGCCAGGCCGATCATCCCAAGAAACAGAACAAATCCAGGCGTGAGCGCAGCCCGGTTGATGAGCGGTGCCGGTTCGCCACCAGCGGGTGCGGGGACCACCGTTTCGGTTGTAAACATTCCAAAGGCTGCTGAGAGCAAGGCGAATACCAGTGCTACCGCCCAGACCCGATTGAAGTGAGTCTCGTCAAGAACGAACTCCCCCAAAGCTGGGCCAAAAGCCAAACCGCTATAGACGGCGACTGACCAGTAGCTAATCGCTTCGCCACGCCGAGACGGCGGCGCAAGGTCGGTAATCATCGTTCCAGCGCCCACAAAGAATGCGGCCTCCCCTACTCCGCCTATGAGTCGGGCAGCCAAGAGCATCTCTGGGCCAGTCACGAGAAGGTAGAGACCCACCGAGATAGCAACAACAAGTGCACCACCAACAATGAGAACTTTCCGACCCATTCGGTCGCCGATCCGACCTGCGAACGGTCGGATCAGTACGGCCCCAATCGAGAACGACCCAACAAGGATTCCAACTGCCAGCTCACTGCCACCTAGTGGGCCAGCTACGAACAGCGGCACGATTGGCAGCAACATTCCAAGCGAAAAAAAGTAGAACAGGCCGGCCACTACGACTGTCAGAAACTGCCGAGTGATCACACGGTCAGGGGGTTGAGGGGATTGAGGGGATTTGTTTGTCAGCACGCTAGGAGCAGAACCCAACAAGTTGTTCCGGCAAAGAGAACCGTCCGTCCGCGTCGCACGGAAAACTGATCACCTGCGTAACGGCATCTGTGTTGAGAGGTCCATACAAGTGAGGAAACAGCAACTCGTCCTCGGCAGGCACCCCGAGCTCCCAGCGCAACTCGGAGTTCAGCAAGCCCTGCTCAATCACCAGCAGAACCAGATCGCTACGCCCTAGATAATAATTGTTCGCAGGAATGAGCACCAGGTCGGGCGTGGACAGATGCATAAAACCAACTGCGTCTTGATCCGCTGCGGTGTAGCCCTGTTTGGAGTGCTTGGACTGCTTGAAGCGTTCCACCTCGGCCTGATCGCAGATATGTAACAGCGGCGCCGGCGAAGAGGTCATGAGTTACGTGTTAGCGCCAAGAGTTGGCCCGATGAGACCACATTGGCCCCAAGTCGACGCGCACCATCTTGAACACGGCGATCAGAACTCACCACTACCACTGGCTGGTCTGTCGGCAGGCCGGCCACCATCTCCAGGATCAGATCATCTGCCTCGACCTCGGCCTTAGAAAAGTGAACCCGCACGGCGAGCGGTGCGCCTACCGCTGGTCGGCTGCCAGTTCCCTCGCCATCAAAGACAACATGAACCAGCGCCGATGTGCGCGCCTGAAGCGCAGAGAGCATGTTGAGCAGAGAACTCCTTTGCGCCGAGCCGTCAAGCTGCGGCCATGCCTCCATAGAGATGTTGTAGCCATCTGCAATGAGGATGACCTGCGGAGTGAACAGCAGTTGCTCCACCCCTTCTGGCGACCCATCAATCACTCCTCGCAAGAGCCGCAGCGGGGTTCGACGCGGTGGCCTCTGAGCCGAGCTACCAGAGTCCCCGTCGCTGCTGTGCGTATCACGGCTTACATCGAGGATGCTATCTGTGTGTTGATCGCCATCGCCTTGCTGTAAGGCCTGGCCTGCTTGCTCCTTGAGGCGAGCTACTGCCGGGGCAACGCTTTGCGCAACAACTGCCAACTGCTCCCCAAGCAAACTCGCAGCTAGTGCAGCCTGGCGAACTGCGGCCTCAATCCGGGTTGGGTCAACGCCGTCCCAAGGAGAAGTAGCAGTGGGGTGCGAACTCTTCGCTGCGGGGTCCTCCGCGGTTGGTTCGCCAGTGGGAGCCTGATCGGCAACAGCCTGCTCAGCTGCGGAACTCTGCGCGAGAGACAACTGAGCTTCGAGTTCGGCTATTTGCTGGGCATCCGCTTCGGCTCTGCTAGCTGCCTGACGGGACTCTTCAAGACGAACCGCAGC
>ERZ888423.3339-NODE-3339-length-10711-cov-5.178960_pt1 | contig 10711 bp, 12 predicted proteins | sample MGYA00520523_ERZ888423 | MGnify/ENA primary metagenome ERZ888423 (study PRJEB32303, sample SAMEA104408611) | aquatic metagenome | biome: Brackish water; feature: Pelagic; material: water | place: Baltic Sea | collected 2014-06-08T10:24:00 | depth 30,27 m ...
TTGTGTTGTCAAAGCTGGGCATATCAGGGTTTTGGGCAATGCCTGCGATGGCTGCGTGGGCCTCAGCCAGGGCCGCATCAAAGGCTGGCGCGAAATCGGCATCGGTAATTTGGTCAAAGGGCGGCAGGGCAAATGGGCCTGTCCATTGTGCCAAAAGCGGGTTGGTCATGGCAAACTCCTTAGTGCGCAACCGCGGCGCGGTGCGCTTTGGTCAGTGGCAGGTGGTTTGGGTTTAAGCTTGCGGTTCCGAGCCTGTGACGACGGCTGCGAATTTTGTGAAAAAGCTTTCAGATAACTTGCGTGCGGTTCCCATGATCAAGCGGCTCCCCAATTGCGCAATCTTGCCACCAACATCGGCTGTGGCGGTATATGAAAGCTGGGTCTGGCCATCTTGTTCTTCCAAAGTGACGCGCGCGCCACCCTTGGCAAAGCCTGCCACCCCACCCGAGCCTTCGCCCCGCAACGAAAAGCCACCGGGGGCATCGGATTTATCCAATGTGACCTTGCCGTTGAAACGCGCTTTGACCGGCCCAATTTTCAGCACAACCTTAGCTTCCAGTTCGGTGTCAGAAATCTGCGTCAGTTCTTCACAGCCTGGGATCGCCTGTTTCAAGATCTCTGGATCATTCAGCGCGGCGTAAACTTGGTCACGTGGGGCATCAATCAGGATCGAATCGTTTAGTTCCAAGGCCATAGTCATTCTCCAAGCAGGGCGTTTGCAACGTCACTGGGCGGCGCGCAGGTGTTTTGATCTTATGACTGTATGACAACAGGAATTGCAGCACAAAGCCAGCCCGAACTGTCAGTTTGTTTTGCGCGTTGGGATGAACGGCAGTGGCATCACGGGCACGCCATCTTCAACCAAAGCGCGGGCTTCATCTGGGCGGGTTTCACCCCAGATGGCGCGGCTTGGGGTCTCACCTTCATGCATGGCGCGGGCTTCGCGCGCAAAATCGGTACCGACGTAATCGGTGGTTGCTTCCACTTGGCGCTTAAAGGCGGCCAGAGCCTCTTGCATTTGGTCTGATGGGACGGCCAAAGGGCGGGTTGGTGCCGCGGCGGTTGGGGCCGCTGACGCACTGTGCTGATCAGTGTCTTTGGGCATGGCTGGTGCGGCAGGCTGTGTGGCAAGCTTGCGTGCCGGGCGCACATGCGGGGCCATCAGCTCTTTTTCAACGGTGCTGTCGCCACAGATCGCGCAAGACAAGTGGCCTGCCCGTTTCAGCGCATCATAGCTGTCATAAGATTGGAACCAGCTTTCAAAGCGGTGGTCTTTGGAACATTTCAATGCGTATTTGATCATATCGCCCTCGGGTCTGAGAACAGACATACGCGGTTTTGCGGCGAATTCAATCGTGCCGGTATCACGTCTTGGGCAGTGGCGGGGTGAAGCCCAGCAACAGCTTTGACAATGCAGGTTCTTGCACCATCTTGGCGGCTTTTTTCGGCGATACCCAACGTCTGCGGCGTTGTCCCATTTCTGGAAATTTTTCTTTGATATCTGTCAGATGCATCGCGTGGACGGCGACCTGACAGGGCAGGGCATCGCCAGATGACAAAATTTTGTCATAGGAAAAATGCCCCAATGGCTGATCAACGGTGCGGCCGACCGCGCCTGCTTCTTCCCATGCTTCTTGTGCGGCAGCATCTGCCGCTGTCATGCCACCCATCATCCAGCCCTTGGGCAAAACCCACCGCCCGGTATCACGGCTGGTGATCAGCAAAACGCGCACGGCTTTCTTTTCAAACCGATAACAGAGCGCTGCCACCTGTTGGCCCTCGGGGGCCTGATTTGGTTTTGATCGCCCTGACTTTAGCGTGAGCGCCTTGGATAATCCCTCAATCGACATTTGTTCCCAACCCTCTGCCCTTTTTTATTTTGATGGGCTTTGGGATTAATATAGGGGCCTTTTACCAAAAATGCGAGTGTTGGCACAAAAAAGCACAGTTTTGCACCAACTGCTTATGGTTTGGGCAGCTTTTTACGTTTTGGTGCAAACCTAAGGCAGACGTTAGTCGGGGTGTTCTGATTTGCGAAAGGGGCCATAGGCGGTCAACACTTCAATCTCATGATCGACAGCATCCCGCTCGGCCGTCAGAAACTGCGATACCGCTTGGCGAAATCCTGCATCGCGGATCCAATGCAGTGAATGTACTGGTCGGGGCAAATAGCCGCGTGCCAGTTTATGTTCACCTTGGGCGCCCGCCTCGACCCGCGCCAGACCTTGGGCGATGGCAAAATCAATGGCGCGGTAATAGCACAGTTCAAAATGCAGACAGGGATGATCTTCGATTGCGCCCCAATAGCGGCCAAACAGCGTGTCGCGTCCGATAAAATTCAGCGCACCTGCAATGGGCTGCCCATCGCGCAGGGCCAGCACCAGCAAGATGTCGTGGCGCATATGGGCTTGTGCCTCATCAAAAAAGTCACGTGTGAGATAGGGCGTGCCCCATTTGCGCGCGCCCGTATCTTGATAAAACTGCCAAAATGCATCCCAATGCGCGGGCGTGATGGCATCGCCCGTCAGCGCAACAATATCACCGCCAAAGCTTGCGGCCGTGTCGCGCTCTTTGCGGACAGTTTTGCGTTTGCGCGAGGATAATGCCCCCAAAAAACCGTCAAAATTTGCGTAATTTGCATTTTGCCAATGAAATTGTTGGGTGATGCGGTGCAGAAAACCCGCCTGCGTGCCGGCCTGTGCCTCATCTTCGGTGCAAAAGGTGATATGGCTGGAAGACAGATTGTTTTGCTGCGAAATCTCAATCATCGCGGCCAAAAGTGCGGTCTGACCTTGGTTTTCGTAGCCCGGTTTGGTCAGTAACCGCCGCCCCGTGGCGGGCGTAAAGGGCACGGCGCATTGCAGTTTGGGGTAATAGCGCCCACCGGCGCGCTGCCAAGCGTCAGCCCAGTTGAAATCAAAGATATATTCGCCCTGACTGTGGCCTTTGGCATAAAGTGGGGCCACAGCGATAATCTCTTGGCCCGCCCGTGCGACCAGATGATGTGGGTGCCACCCCGTGCCCGGCCCGACCGAGCCGGATCGTTCCAGTGCGTGCAAAAAACGATGTGTGGTGAACGGGTCATTGGGCCGGCCCGCGCCCGCCATGCCTTCAGGGCAGGCGCAGGCATCCCAATCGTCAGCGCTGATCTCATCAAGCGACGCCAACGCCATGACATTGATATCAGACATCGCGGCCCCGTGGCGTGTTCGCGGGGGGGGTGGGCAAATAGCCCTCAAAGGTGATGGTGTCGGCGATTTGACGCGCTTGGGTTTCTTTGGCGGCAGACTTGATTGTCCAGCAGTTGATCACGGCACCGCGGGCTTTCAGGGCGCCCACTCGTGCGTTGCCCAGATCATTGGCTTGGTGTGAAATGAAACTGGCCCCCAGCCGGTCATAATCTGCGATTTGGCGCAGTTCTTCACAGCGTGCGGGCAAAATATGTGGCCATTCCGCGGTGGGATAAGGGCAGGTGACGATGCCGCGTGCAATCTGTGGGCACAGCGCACCAAATGCAGCAACAACATGGGGGTTAAACGACATAACAGCCACTGCACCGCTATAGCCTGCGAGATCAGTGGCCACGGCCGACCCTAGGTTTGATGGTGCCGGGCCCAGATCGCCGGATTGATCCTTTATTTCAATCAGCAGTGGCACCCTTCCTCGCACCAATGTCAGCACATCAGCCAATGTTGGGATGGTTTCTTGCATGCCTGACAACCGGATTTGGCGCAAATAATCGGCTGTTTGCGCGCGCAACGGTCCTTTGGCATCTGTCAGCCGGGCCAGCGTATAGTCATGAAACACCATGGCGTGGCCATCGCATGACAGTTGGACATCAATTTCAATGCCAAAGCCCGCGTCTATCGCCGCCGAGATTGCCGCAGGCGAATTTTCCAACCGTCCAGCTGCGCGGTCATGCAATGCGCGATGCGCGATGGGCGCACTGACAAATCCGCGATCAAGCGCCACACGTGGCAGAGCAGGCATTAGGTTGGGGGGCAGGGGGGGGCTTTTGCCTGACATCACCGCAACTCAAACACCGCTTCGATCTCAACAGCCACCCCCAAGGGCAGGGAATTGGCAGACACAGCGGCGCGCGCGTGCCGCCCCGCAGCGCCAAACACCGCAACCATCAGATCGGAACAGCCATTGATCACCTTGGGCTGATCGATGAAATCTGGGGTGGAATTGACAAATCCAGTCAATTTGACCACCCGCATCACCCGGTCCAGATCGCCACCACAGGCTGCGCGGGCCTGTGCAATCAGGCTGAGCCCACAGGCATGCGCCGCCTGCGCCCCAGCCGCGACATCCATATCGTCGCCCAAGCGCCCTTTGATCAGCCCATCCGGCCCCTGTGAAATCTGCCCTGATACAAACACCAAGTTGCCGCTTTGCACAAAGGGCACATAGTTGGCGGCTGGGGCCGGGGCATCGGGCAAGGTAATCGACAGTTCGGTCAAACGGGTGTCAATTGTTCCGGTCATTGCGGGGCTCCTGTGACTGATTTAGGGCGAACCTAGCCGCTTGGCCCCGTTGCGGGAAGCCCCGTTGCCGGTGCTTTGGGCATTATCTTTCGCGAAAGGCATAATTGAAATAGTCGGTGAACGGCTTTGTCAAATAGGCCATCGGGGTGCGCGGGCTGGTTTGAATGAACGCCTCAACCGGCATGCCAGGGATGAGCACCAGATCTGCGATTTTTTCCCGATCATCGGGGTTCAAAACAATTTCGGCGCGGTAAAAACTGATGCCTGCATTGGCATCGGTAAAGGCATCCGCCGACACTTGTGTGATCGTGCCATGCAATTCGGGTGTGGTGCGCCGGTTAAAGGCGGGGAAGACCAGTGTCACCTCTTGGCCGACATGCACCTGATCGATGTGCAAAGGATCAACCCGGGCCGCGATTTGCAGTGGGCGATCTTGGGGCACCAAAAACAGCACCGGTTCTGCTGGGCGGATCACCGCGCGCGGGGTTGTGACCTGCAGGCCATAGACGATGCCTGAAACCGGTGCGCGTATATCAAGCCGCACAATCTGCTCAATCAGTGCGCGGCGGCGTTCGGCCAGTTCTAATTCGCGGTAACCCAAATCACGCAGTTGGGTCAGCGCCTCTTCGCGGCGCGCACTGCTTAGGCGCAGGATTTCGATATCGGTTTCCGTAATCCGCTGCTCGGCCCCGGCGCGGCTGGCGGCCAATTCCCCCACTGTGCCTGCCAAGCGCGCCGCCTCGCGTTCCAGCGACAGCACGCGACTGGCCTGGGCCAGACCTTTTTGAAACAGATCGCGCTGGCCGGTCAGCTCTTGGTTGATCAGCTTTAGCTGTTGTTGAAGCGATTGGTCTTGGGCGGAGAAGCCATCAATCTGGCTGGAAATCTGGTCGCGCCGTTTGCGGAGCTGATCGACCTGCTGCATCATTGTCACGGCGCGGGCGTCAAACAGGCGGCGTTGCCCCTCGATCAGGGCGCCAATCTGTGGTCGGCCCGCAGCGTTGGCTGTCAGCTCGGGGGGGAAGGTGATTGTGGTGGCCTCATCTTGTTCTGCTTCCAACCGACCGCGGCGCGCCAAGATTTCAAAAAACTGGCCCTCAACAATTGTAAGCTCTGAACGCAGCAGCTCACCATCCAGCCGGATCAAAACATCACCGGCCGCGACCTCTTGGCCTTCTTCAATCACCACTTCCGCGACAACCCCACCATCGGGATGTTGCACAACTTGGCGGTTTTGCTCCACCTCAACCTGGCCGGGTGCGATCACAGCACCGCTAAGTTCGGTCAAGACAGACCAAAGCCCAAAGCCCCCCACCAAAATTGCCAGCGACACCCACCCCAACATCAGCGGGCCGCGTGCGGTCCAGCCGGCACCGGCTGTGGTTTTTTGGGGGGCTGCGCCCTGCGGAGCGCCTGATGGCGCGTGCCCTGCCAAAGGTTGCGTGGGTTGGGCGGATGTGTCGGTTTGTGGCGCTGCTATTTTGGTGGGACGAATCTTGGCTAAATCGCTCATGATACGCCTCCGGGGCTGCTGGCGCTGATGATATCGGTGTGATTTTTGACCATTTCACGCAAAACCTGATCGCGCGGGCCAAAAGCTTTGCGTATACCGTCTTCCAACACCAAAAGCACATCACATTCTTGGATGGCAGCCGGTCTGTGCGCCATGATCAAAATGGATTTTCCAGCGGCCTTCATCGCCCGGATTGCCGCATTCAGCGCATTTGATCCTTCGTTATCAAGGTTGGAATTGGGTTCATCCAACACCAAGATCATCGGATCACCATAGAGCGCGCGCGCCAGACCGATACGCTGGATCTGCCCGCCAGACAGACGGCTGCCCACCGCCGAGACGCGGGTGTTATAGCCATCAGGCAGTTGCAAGATCATGTCATGGGCGGCGGCTTTGCGTGCTGCGGCAATCACCATTTCATCATTTGGGTTGGGTTGCAGGCGGGCAATATTATCCGCAATCGTGCCATCAAACAGTGTCACGCGTTGCGGCAGATAGCCGATGTAGCTGCCCAAAACGTCGCTATCATATTGGTCAAGTGTCGCGCCATCCAGCCGCACTTTTCCACCAGCCGGGCGCCAAACGCCGGTAAGCGTGCGGGCCAATGTTGATTTGCCTGCACCCGATGGCCCGATCACGCCCATGGCCTGTCCCGGCTCTAATCGAAAGCTGACCATGCGCAGTGCTGCCTGTTGTTCACCAGGGGGCACCACGGTGATTTGCTGTGCCTCAAGCAGGGCGCGGGGTTTGGGCAGGGCGGTGCGCGTGGGTTCCGGCGGCACTTGTGACAAAAGTTGCGACAGCCGTCCCCAGCCTTCTTGCGCGCGCTGCACCAAGGCCCATTGGCCCACAGCCATTTCAATGGGTGCCAAAGCACGGCCCATCAAGATCGAGCCTGCGATCATCGCCCCTGGTGTCAGCGCACCTTGCAACACCAAATAGGCCCCAAGCCCCAGCATGGCCGATTGCAGAAATTGCCGCAGGGTTTTGGACAAGGTGGTGTAAAGCCCGCCGGTATCCGATACGTCAACCGCCCCGCGCAAGGCCCGCCCGCGGGCCTGTTGCCAGCGGTCAAAGCTTGCGCCGCGCATGCCAAGGCTTTGGATAAGTTCGGCCTCAGTTTTGATCTGATCGGCATAACGTTCGGCCATTGTTGCGGTTTGGCTGGACTCACTCATTGGTTTGCGGGTTGAAGATTGATTGAGCAAAGACACCACGATCAAAAGCACGCCGCTGAAAATCGCAAGCCAGCCCAACCAAGGGTGAAACACAAAAATTGCTGCCAAAAACAACGGTGTCCAAGGAATATCAAACAGCGCCAAAAATACGGGTGAGGCCAGCAGGCGTTGCACCGATTCCAGATCGCGTTGGGCCGCGGCTGCCAGTGGGTCATTTGGCATCAGGGCCAATTTGCGCATGGCGGCCGTAAAAACCCGACGATCCAGGGTCTCTTGAAACCGTGCGCCGATCCGGGTCATGACCCGGCCGCGCACGTAATCCAGCACACCCATCATCAAAAACATAAAGGCCATCAGCCCAAACAGCGCGACCAGTGTTGCCTCAGACCTGCTGCCCAAAACCCGGTCATAGACTTGCAGCATGAAAATGGGGCCGGTCAGCATAAGGAGGTTGACGAAAACGCTGAACGCAAACACGGACGCAAACAACCCACGGCTTTGCCGCCGCGCCGCACGCAGTTCGGATTGGCCTGATCTTGTGTCACCCTTGGTCATTATCAATTCTCCCGCTTGGGTAGTGATACAACGGCTGCGGGCGTGCGTATAGATTGTTGGGGCTGCTATTTCTTTAATTTTTGGGTGGGTTTCGAAAGATTGTCGGGTTGTTCCCAGCCAGCAACAGGCTTAAAGACGGTCTCAGAAAAAGCGCGCGCAGACAAGGGCCGCTTTGCCCTTTAGGGCCCACCCCAGATTGATTGGAATGGCCGTGTCGATCAAGTCAGTTTCAAAGCCCTGTCGTTTGGCGCAAATTTTTTGCGTGATGGGGCTTGGTGTGCTGAGCGCTTGCGCCAACCCAGAGCCAGGGGCGGAATATCTTGATCCCTATGAGGCTGATAACCGTGCCGTACATGAAGCCAACAAACAGCTAGACCGCGAATTTGTACGCCCTGTGGCCGCTGCCTATGGCCGGGTTGTGCCGGTGCCTGTGCAGCGTGGCGTGTCAAATTTTAGCAACAATCTCGATACGCCGGGGTTGATGGTCAACAATCTGCTGCAGTTTGATATTGCCAACTTGGCGCGCAATGGCTTGCGTTTTGCGGTTAACACGACCGTTGGCATTGGGGGTCTGTTTGATCCGGCATCGAGCATGGGGATTTCCCGCAAAGATACCGATTTCGGTCAGACCTTGGATGTTTGGGGGCTGGCAAAAGAGGGCAATTATGTTGAATTGCCGTTGCTTGGCCCATCAACAGAACGTGATGCTGTGGGCAAGATTGTTGATGCCGCAATGAACCCTTTGGGTGCCGTTTTGCCCAAGGCGACTGTGCGGGTGGGGCAGGGCGCATGGGTTGCCACAAAACTGGGTGATCGCAATCGCTTTGGAAATACGATCGATTCGGTTCTCTATGACAGTGCGGACAGCTATGCCCAATCACGGCTTCTTTACTTACAAAATCGCCGGTTTGAGCTTGGTCAACGCAATGAGGCCGACTATTTTGACCCTTATGAAGATATAGCGGGGCGGTGACACAATGCGCGCGCGTTTTGGTTTTGGCCGCAGGGCCGTGATACAGCCGGTGGAACGGCGTTGGGTTTTGATGGGCGGCGCCGCACTGGGCTTTGGCGCCCTGTTGCCCGCGCGGGCCGTTCAGGCATTGGATGTGAAATCGGCCAAGGTGCTGATTGGCAATCTGGTGTCAGAGATCAACACCATCATCAATTCAGGCACATCTGAAACGGCAATGTATAGAGAGTTTGAACGCGTTTTCATTCGCTATGCCGATGTGCCGATCATTGCGCGCTCAGCGCTTGGAATTGCTGCGCGGGGGGCAAGTGATGCCCAGATGAACGCGTTTACGCTGGCGTTTCAGGGATATATTTCGCGCAAATACGGCAGCCGTTTCCGGGAATTCATCGGTGGAAACATTGAGGTCGAAGACGCGCGCCAGATCAAAAGCTTTTATGAAGTGATCTCAACCGCCTATCTTCGGGGCGAAGCTCCGTTTGAGGTGCGCTGGCACGTATCAAACAAATCGGGGCGTGATCTGTTTTTCAACCTGATTATTGAGGGCATTAATATGGTCGCCGCTGAACGCACCGAAATTGGTGCTTTGCTGGATGAGCGTGGCGGCAATATCGAACAGCTGACCAAAGATCTGCGCAGCTTGGGCTGACATGTTGACCAAAGGCGGGGACAAAATTGCCCCCGCCTCTATCCTTGGGCGTTTGGCTTAGATCTGGCGCTCGGGCATCCGTACGATCAGACCATCCAGCGCGTCACTGACCTTTAACTGGCAGGTCAGACGCGAGCGTGTGGCATCTGGCTCATAGGCAAAATCCAGCATATCTGCCTCCATCGCCTCTTTGGGGGGCAGCTTTTCTACCCAAGTCGGGTCAACATAGACATGGCAAGTTGAACACGCGCAAGCGCCGCCGCAATCGGCCTCAATCCCCGGAATGCCGTTGTCACGTGCGCCTTCCATGACGGTTAGGCCATTGGCAACCTCAACCTCATGTGCGGTGCCATTCCATTCGATATAGGTGATTTTTGCCATTTTCGGGTTCCTTGCATACGGCGTGGTTTGTTTGACATAGGCCAAGAAGCCGACTTTTGCCAGAGGGGGGCGTATCAGAATATATCTTGTCGGGCGCGCAAAATGTTCTATTTTTGTTCTTATGAATATTTGCCAGCCCTCAGCCCAACCCTTGCCCAAACCGCCTGCATGCCTGCCGCATGCGGGTTTGGCCACAGCGCCTGTTGGGGCGCGGGTTGCCGTGGCGGGGCTGGTTTTGGTGCGCCAACGGCCGGGAACGGCCAAGGGGGTGATTTTCGTAACACTTGAAGATGAAACTGGCTGCTGCAACGTGGTGATTTGGGCGGCCGTTTTTCAGCGGTTTCGGCGGGCAGTGATTGCGGGGCGGTTGCTGCGGGTGACGGGGCGGGTGCAGCGTGAGGCCGGGATTGTGCATCTGGTGGCGGAACAGATCGAAGATATCTCGGCTATGCTTGACCAGCTGTTGCACCCTGATTTTAACAAAAAACTTTAAGCGCAGACAATTTTTAACAGTTCTATGCGGGCACGCCACCCTGTCTGCGCAATCTCACACGCGGCCATGATGTTTGTCAGAATGACAAAGGCGCCCCAGTGGGGCGCCTTTGTGGTGTTTGGTGGCGGCTGTCAGTCGATTGACAGGGCGACAAAGCGGGGATCGCCCTCGCGGCGGATCAGCAACAAAACCGATTTACGGCCAGCGGCGCGCGCCTCATTCAAGCTGGTTTCGAGATCTGCCAAAGAGATGACCGGCTTTTGGCTGGCCTCAACAATCAGATCACCATCGCGCAGGCCTTTTGCAAATGCCTCGCTCAATTCATCCACCTGCATCACAACCAGACCTTGCTGGCCATCGTCCAGACCAAGCTTGTCAGCCAGCTCATCGGTCACAGGGCTAAGCGAAAGCCCCAGCATATCACCGACAATCGGGCCAGCATCAGGGTTTTTTGTGGCAGGCGCGCCCTCACCCTCGGCCAA
>ERZ888423.3341-NODE-3341-length-10710-cov-7.537870_pt1 | contig 10710 bp, 19 predicted proteins | sample MGYA00520523_ERZ888423 | MGnify/ENA primary metagenome ERZ888423 (study PRJEB32303, sample SAMEA104408611) | aquatic metagenome | biome: Brackish water; feature: Pelagic; material: water | place: Baltic Sea | collected 2014-06-08T10:24:00 | depth 30,27 m ...
TGTTGCACACGACGAAGTATACAGAGAACGTGAAAGTATAGCATTACAAATTAACATGATATTTGAGGATGTTACTGCTAAGATTGGTGGTGATACAGGCATTGACATTTATCCAACAGGATATGATAAAGGTCAGATTATAAACGATTTTAATTTAAAAGAAGATCGTCTTTATTTCTTTGGTGATAAAACATTACCAGGAGGTAATGACGAGCCACTTGCTAAGTTGATTAAACACAGCTATCAAGTCAAAGGATGGCAAGACACATATGAGAGATTAGCATATTTACAGGAGGCAAAGATAACAGCATGATAATTATAGCAGGATTTGGGTTTGTTGGAAAAGCATATTATAATACATTAAAGCGCAGTACCGATGTAATTGCAGTTGACCCAAAATTTAATGACACAAAAATAAAAGATATTAGTCCGTTAAACGGATTAATTGTGTGTGTTCCAACACCGCAAGACGATGATGGCAGTTGCTATATGGGGCATGTATACGATGTAATAGCAGACACGCCATTACATGTACCAGTAATGATAAAAAGTACAATTAGTTTAGATGGATGGAAAGAACTAGAATCAAGATTTCCAGAACATGCAATTACTTTTAGTCCAGAATTTTTAAGAGCTGCTACTGCAGAAGAAGATGTGCTTAATACTACTCATTCGTTCATTGCTGGCGGTAATACTGATTATTGGCGTGATGTATACAGTATTGCATTTCCTGATATTAAAATATCTATTTGTAACCCAGAAGATGCAATTGCTATAAAATATTTTAGAAATAGCTTTCTTGCTACAAAATGCAGCTTTTTTAATGAGATATTTATTTTTTGCGAGCAAATGGGACTTAATTACGATACGGTTAGATACGGTGTATCGGTTGATAAACGTATTGGTGAAAGTCACACATTTATTGAACCACACTCAAGAGGATGGGGAGGATACTGTTTTCCTAAAGATACAGCAGCATTGTTAAAGATGGCAGCAAATAATAATATTAATCTAAATACATTAGAAGCAGCAGTTAACTCAAATAAAAATATAAGAAATAACACTTGACAAACAATAACCTATATCATATACTAAACACAGCAATATGGAGAAATACATGAAAGACATTCTACAAGACATCGTAAGCCACACACATTCGTTAGGCTTTATTACTACACTTAAAGTTACAGCAGAAGAAGCAACTACAATTGACTCAATGGCAGATGATCGTAGTATTATTATGACAGCAACTACAAATACCCCAGTTGGAGCATTTGTTGGTGTATTTGGTATGCCAGACTTGGGTAAACTTGCCTATCACTTAAAAAATCCAGAGTATCGTGAAAATGCTAAAATTGACGTTATCCAAGCAGAACGCAATGGCGAAACTATTCCAACGCATATTCACTTTGAAAATGAAGGCGGCGACTTCCAGAATGATTATCGCTTTATGAACAAAGCAATCATTGAAGAAAAACTTAAATCAGTTAAATTTAAAGGCAACAGCTGGGATGTAGAAATTACGCCAAGTATGGCGGCAATTCAGCGCATGAAACTTATGGCGGGTGCTCATAGTGAAGAAACTGTTTTCCAAGTTAAAACAGAAGACGGCGATCTTAACTTTTACTTTGGCGACTTGAATACACACGCTGGTAAGTTTACTTTCCAACACGGAATTACTGGTAAACTTACTCACACATGGGCATGGCCTGTAGCACAAACACTTGCTATTCTAAACTTGGATGGTGATAAAACTGTAAGTATTACAGATCAAGGTGCTATGAAAATCTCAGTAGATTCAGGTATGGCAAAATACGATTATATCCTTCCGGCGCAACAAAAATAATGAATACTAACCTAACTGAATCACAAAACGACTATGCATTTTTCTTACCTAGTATTAGTGGCTTCTATGCTACTTTTATTGGGAAGCAACGCTACAGCGAGTATGTTGATCCAGCAAGGGTTCCGGCAGGCATTGGCACTGTAGAAGCAATGAACTTCCTCAACGCTAAAGAAGGAGTGTTCCACTATAAGTGGGCACTCTATTCAGCTGGACATGCAGAGCTAGATGTAAACAAGCATAGTGAAAAAGAAGATATGCTTCGTAACCGTGATAGAGATAATTCATGGTTGCTAGGCGACTCGGGTGGGTTTCAGATTGCTAAAGGTCTTTGGCCAGGTGATTGGACTGATCCAAACTGTCCACATGCTGCTAAAAAGCGTGAACTAGTTGTTAACTGGATGGAAGAATATATGGACTACGGAATGATGTTGGATATTCCAACTTGGACATTCCAAGATCCTAAAGCAGCAAAAGCAGCAAACATTCACAGCTATCAAGATGCTGTAGATGCTACACATATTAATGCTCGTTATTATATGGCTAACCGCCGTGGCAACTTTAAAGTACTAAATGTTCTACAAGGTAGCAATCATGGTGACGCAGACAGTTGGTATGAAGAATTTAAAGACTATTGTGATCCAGCTAAGTATCCAGACACCCACTTTAATGGATGGGCAATGGGCGGACAGAACATGTGTGATGTACATTTGATTCTGCGTAGACTTGTACACATGATCCACGATGGATTGCTAGAAGAAGGGTTACATGATGTAATGCACTTCCTTGGTACTAGTAAACTAGAGTGGGCTGTACTGCTTACTGACATCCAACGTGCTGTTCGCAAGTATCATAATCCCAACTTTATGATCACTTACGATTGTGCATCGCCGTTCCTTGCTACAGCTAATGGACAAATTTATCATAGTATTCGTATTGAAGATCGTGGCAAATGGAGTTACATGATGAGTCCTGGAGCAGATTCTTTAAAATATGCTACAGATACACGCAAGTTTAGAGATGCTGTTATTACAGATCGTATTTTAGATGCGTTTGAAGACTCGCCAATGAGCGTACACTGCAATATGAATGACATTTGTATCTATAACGAAGGCGATAAAAACAAGGTTGGATCTCCTAAAATTAAAGCAGGCGATATTGATATGGATAAACATGGCAATCCTATTTTAGACGAATCTGGTAATACTATCATTCGCAAAAAAGATTCCACTAGTTGGGATAGTTTTAGTTATGCGCTACAAATGGGGCATAATGTCTGGATGCACATTGAAAGTACACAACGTGCCAACAGAGAATATGATGCCGGTAAGTTTCCGTATATGCTTATTGACGATAAGTGGGGTGTTAAGTTTAAAGAAGTAGTTGACGAAATCTTTAGTTTAAAAGATAGACAAAAAAGTTTAGACTTAATTGAACAACATGATCGTTTTTGGATGCAAGTTATTGGTACTAGACTTAACATTGGTAAGAAAACTGTAAACGCCAGTACAAAGTTCAACGAATTATTTGAGGAGAAGTAAATGTCTAATGATAGCCTTAGGGCACACCTTGAAGAACTGAAAAGAAAACACAGATTATTAGATAGCGAAGTCGAGGACCTATTACAAAATCGTAACTACGATATTCAAATGCGTAAACTTAAAACAGAAAAACTTTGGCTTAAGGATGAAATACATAGAATTGAAACACAGCTCGAAACTATGGAGACTAGAATAAATGGACACACATGAAAAAGAATTACGTTTAGACGCACTAAGTATAGCGTTAGAAGATCTCGACAAAATTATTGACAGTATGCAAAAAAACAACTATAGTAAAGAACAAGTTAACGAATATGTTAAAAAACGTTGGACTATTTGGAATGAAATATATCAGGTGAGAAAAGCATGAAACGTGAATATGATAGCGGAACTAAAGAAGATGTACAATACTTTGTTGGTACAGAAGTTGAACATACTCCGCAGTATGGTAAGAAAACATTGTTTGTAGTTGGTATTAAAACTTCAGACGAAATAAAAGATATGGCAAAGAAAAACGGATGTAAGCATATCTATTTGGCTGCTAATATGAGTTTTGATGTTACACACGATTCACAGGAGCAATGGCAACCTTGGGAAGATATGGCATTTCCATTGCTTAGTGATGGGTTCTGGGTTACACTAGATGTGCCAATCGACCGTGTCGAAGGATTACTCGAAACAGGGTTAACTGAACAAAATCGTTTTATTCCAATGATTTCGGCTAAAATTCCGTACATCGATCAACTTGGATATAATGCTTGCTTAAAGATCGACGATAAAGATTTTGATGCTAGTAATCCCGGTGTTTGGGTACATAAGATACATGATTTAAAAACAAGAGACTCTTTTACAGATTGGTCTAAATATACCACAGACGAAATTATAGGTTGACATTATGACAGAAGAATCGTATTATGATTACATGTTAAGAAGAAGCAAAGAGGAAAATGCTAAATTGACAAACGCAAAACGCAGTATCTGGGTTACATTCCGTAAAGAAGGTATCCATAAGTATCCAGCAGCACTAACTGATCCTAAACTAGCTACTGGTGACGAGTACGATGTAAGTTTCCTAGGATATCCGCATCGACATATTTTCCATTTTAAAGTTCAGATCGAAGTATTCCACGACGATCGCGACCTTGAATTTATTCAATTTAAACGTTGGCTAGAAAATCTCTACAAAGGAGATATTCTTCAACTAGATTACAAATCGTGTGAAATGATTTCAGATGATTTGTATACACAGATTAATAACAAATACCCAGGCCGATTTGTTATTATTGATGTCGCCGAAGATGGCGAAAATGGCTCTCAAACAATTTACCCTAACATTCCAAATAAGGACTAAAAATAATGGCTATTACCAATACAGTGGTTAATAAAATCTTTAACGACCTTGAAGAGTTTTACAATTATTGTCGTTTTGAAGGTCAAGTCTTCAATGAAGCCGATCTTTACAAATCAGATGCTAGAGCATGGCAGGCTTATACAAAGTATCGCAATTGGCTGAGAGCAAAAGCTCGAGGTGGTGTAAGGAATAACCGTAATGCGTAAACTGTTTTACATGGGGCTAGAACCCTATGAAGGCAGGTACACACTACAATTAGAGGAATGGTCTCGTCGTGCTTTTGCACGTCGAGATATTTCTTGGGTAAATGTACCTGGAAAAACTATCGACAACACTAAAGCAATCAGTGTAGGACAAGTGCTTGATGCACACGGGCGCAGTTATTTTGCAATGAGTCAGATGATGAACCTTGTGCAAATGATGCGTGAAGGTGAAGTTACAGGCGAAGACGTTGTATTCTTTGAAGATATGTTTCAACCTGGAATGGAATCACTTCCGTATATTATGGATCAGATTCCAGCAGAGCAACGTCCTAAAGTTTGGATTCGTTGTCTAGCACAAGCTATTGACCCAGATGACTTTGTACATGTTTGGGGCATGAGTAAATGGATGAGTTTATATGAAGAAATGTGCAACGAGTTTGTTACTGGTGTATTAGCAAGTAATGAAGAAATGGTTGCTAACATGAAGATTGCAAACTGGACTGCGCCTATTTATAACGTCAGTGGACTTGCTTTTGATAAAGAAGAAGTACAAGAACGTGTAGGTGTTATTAAACCGTTCGACCAACGTGCTAAACGTGTAGTGTTTGCTGCTCGTTGGGATCAAGAAAAACAACCGGGCTTTTACATGGATTTAGCAGAGCAATATTCTGATAAGACAGTGGAGTTTGCTATTGTTCAAGGCGGACCGTTGCGTTCAAACAATCCTAAATACATCGAACGTGCTAGAGCTTTAGAAGCAAAAGGTGTATTAAAGATCTACGAAGATCAAAAGAAGAACGATTATTATAACATTTTAAATGATAGCCGTGTACTGTTTAATTGTGCATTACAGGATTGGACTAGTAATACTGTAAGTGAAGCAGATGCACTAGGTGCTAATGCATTGTTTCCAGCATATCGTAGTTTTCCAGAAATTTTTGTAAACGATCATACACGCTTGTATATTCCGTGGAGTATAGAAGATGCTACAAACAAGTTGAAAGCATTGTTAGAACATCGTCATCCATATGTTGGAAAGATTTCGGATTGGACTAATGGTACTATCGATCGTTACATTGACATTATGCAAGGTAACGGTGAACAATGGAACCGTAATAGCAATCGCTACAGAGATGAAGTAGCAAAGAGAAAGTATTGATTATGTGGACTAAGGATGATATCAAGACTCACTTTATAAATCTAAAAATACCAGATGATGTTATTGTAGATTTTACTAGAAAAGAAAATCCAATACACGGAGCAATAGGTTTTTGGGCTGAAAGAGAATTTGAAAAGTATAGCAAATTAGACTTCAACAACGGCGAAGGTGTTGATTTACCTAGCGGATTCAATGGCGACTCCAATCCATGGGAGGTAAAAACCCAAGAAATAAATAGCAATGCTTTTTTAACAATCGGAGCATACTCAAAAAACGCTATAGTAACTTCTAGTGGAAAAGTCTGTTTTAATAAGTTAACAACTAACTTAATATACATTCAATGGTGCAAAAACCGTGGCATAGTAAAATCAGTAGATTTTATTAACAATAATACAAAGTTTGTAAAAGATGACGTTAGCACGTACTTGAAGCTTGCGGCTGCTGAAATTAGTGAAGCTAAAGAACCTCCTAAACACAGAGAATGGTTAAACGGCGATCGTTCTTATCCGTTTGTTATGGCAAATAAAGGAAAAGGAATGATTCAAGTTAGAATGACTAAGACCCAATTGCTTGGCAGAACGTTAAACACAGGATTTTTATTCGAATGAAAGTATTAGTCACAGGAGCAACCGGCTATGTAGGAAGTCATGTTTGCAGATTACTTAAAGAACACGGGCATTATGTATCCGCTATGGATATTAATCTACATGGCGAATACAATGACATAAGTGCATATTGCGATGAATTTTTTAAAACAGATGTAACCGAAATAGATTATAATTTTGGTGAATACGATGCTGTTGTGCATTTAGCAGGACGTAGTATTGTTCCAGTTAGTATGAAAATTCCTACAGAATACTATCGTGTTAATACCATGGGTACTGCTAATTTAATTAATCATGTAAAAACACCGCATGTATTGTTTGCTAGTACAAGCAGTGCTTGGGAAATGAAGTCACCGTATGCTCGCAGTAAGGTCGGAGCAGAAGATGTAATCAAAGAAAAAGCAGATGGTTACACTATTTTTAGATTTTTTAATGTATCAGGCACCGATGGAATTCATCGTCAACTGGGTGCGCCTTCGCATCTTATTCGTGTTGCAGCTATGGCAGCGTCCGGTAAACGTCCTAATATAGAAATATTTGGTGACGACTACGATACTAGAGATGGAACTTGCATACGTGATTACGTTCATGTAGTTGACCTAGCTAAAGCAATTACTAAAGCTGTAGAAGCAGGACCAGCAAATACTCCGTATGAGTGTCTTGGATCTAACAAAGGATGGACTGTTTTAGAAGTGCTCGATACAATGGAAAAAGTTACTGGAGTAAAACTTAACAGAGTACTAGCACCACGTAGACAAGGTGATGCAGTTGCAAGTGTAGTTGATAATCTTAGTGATTTTATTAAATTAGAAAAAACTATCGAAGACATGTGTTTAGATCAATACAAATTGGAAATAGGAAGAAATGGATAAAGAAACATACTACGGAGTTAGCGAAGACACTGTTACAATAACCCTTGATGCTTACAATACGACGACGATTGATTCAGTTAATTGGTCAGATGCTAATAATGCTGTTTTTAGTATAGACGGCATTACATTAAATAGTAGTTATGTAGAATTTGAAGATACTATGCCCGAAGTTGCTAAAATAGAAGACATGTGTAAAGAGTATCCAGCATTAGAAAAAGCGTATGAAAATTTTAAAACAATGTATAAACTGGTTCACCAAGACTGGGTCGGGAACCAAAAAAAGGAATCTAACTAATGGCTATGAATCATCAACCTAAAAAGAATGCCGACGCAGATTTAATTGCAGAGTTTCTAGCAAAAGGCAATGCTGTTACTGTAGGTAAAACTAAACCCATGGCAAATGAATTAGGCATTAGTAACTACACGTGGAATAACAAACTTACTAAGGCAGAGAAAGGTGCAAAGGACGGAAAATGAAAAAGAAATACTATAGCTGGAATGATCTAGAACTTGCTGCTAATAAGATTATTATACAAATGTATAAAGACGGATGGCAACCGGATTACATTGTAGGTATTACACGAGGTGGGTTGCCGTTGGCAACCGTTCTTAGTCATAAAATTGGGTGTAGAATGGAAACACTTAAAGTTAAACTACGAGATGCCGAAGATGGCGAGGTTTGCGAAAGTAATTGCTGGATGAGTGAAGATGCGTTTGGATATAACTATCCAGAAAAATCTGGTGTCACTGGCGCACGTTGGGATATTAAACAACGTAAGAACATTCTCATTGTAGATGACATAAATGATACCGGTGCGACATTTAAATGGATTAAAAAAGATTGGTCGGGCAGTTGTTTGCCTGATGAAGATAATTGGAATACAGTTTGGGGTAACAATGTACGCTTTGCTGTAATGACAGAAAATTTAGGTAGTAAGTTTAATGATGTAAACTATTACTACGACGAAGTAAACAAATCAGAAGAAAACATTTGGCTTGTATATCCATATGAGGCAGAGTAATGAGCAATGTTATAAAATTTGAACCAAAAGAAAAGATGTGGACACTGAAGTTTATTTGTCCACAAGTCGTTAGTGTAAACAAAACTAAGGATGACGATTTTGCTATTGAGTTGAATAGAGGCGCAGGCACGGCTTGGGTACCAGCTAAAACTAAAGTAGAAGCAAAACGTAAATTACACGCTGTTATTAAAATTACGGAATGGATTGATGATTAAAGATTGGTCCGTTACTGATATTACGAATCATATAAGTAAAATTGCTTGGGCTGAATCAGATAAACACATGGACGGATTTGTCACTTGGGGTTGTAAACAAGACCTTTATCAAATACTTTGGTTTGTAGAAAACAAACTTAGAAACTGTAGTACTTACGCAGGCGAAGAAGAGTTTGTCGAACAACACAATAAAAAAGAAACTTGGAGAATACTAAGTGAGAAATAAATATGCAATCAAAGTATTTCTTGACAAAACTGATTGGATTTATCTAACCGAAGCTGGAGGTACTATGTTTGAAGTAGTACCTAAGTTATTTAAAACTAGAAAAGAAGCAGAGAAATATTCCGAACTATTTAATAACATAGAAATAGTAAGATATAGAAATAAAAATAATTAACCCGTTGACAAATAATCTAAATAATGTTACTATAAACAATAAGATGACATCCTCGTCTATAACTCGGAGAAGATAATGAAGACAAGTAAAAAAATTAAACAACGCATCGAAGCGGCTAAAGGTCGTTATTGGGCAGGCGATAATATTTCGCAATACATTGAAGAAAATGAACTACCAGAACTTATCAACGAACTTGCTAAAAAGTTTGATGACGTGCTAGATAGTCTTGTAATCGATCGTAAAACAGATCCTAATAGTATGGATACTGGACGTAGACTTGCAAAAATGTATGTTAAAGAACTAATGTCAGGACGATACTATCCAATGCCCAATGCAACAGCATTTCCTAATCATGTAGATGATGGGTATGAAGGCATGCTGGTCGTGCGTAGCGAACTTAAAAGTGTTTGTTCGCATCATCACCAACCAGTAACAGGTGTAGCATATATTGGTATTATTGCAGCAGATAAACTGATTGGTCTTAGCAAGTATACACGCATTGCACAATGGTGTGCTAGACGTGGTACATTGCAAGAAGAACTATGTAACGACATTGCACGTGAGATTATGTCAGCAACAGGTGCAGCAGATGTAGGTGTTTATATTCAAGCTACACATGGTTGCTGCGAGAATCGCGGCATTATGGCACATAGTAGTCTAACACAAACTACTGTACTTAAAGGTGCATTTAAAACTGATCCAGGTACAAAGAAAGAGTTCTTTGACAATATTAAATTGCAACAGGAGTTTGCACGATGATGAATATTTTAGACATTAAAAGTAAACGAATTGATAATGTAAATCGTATTGTTAAAAATACAACGCCAAACTCTTGGGCACATAAACATTGGTCAACTGTTCTTGCTAGTTTATTACGTGATTGGAAACGATCGGTAGGAGAAGCAAAATGAAACTAAGATATAGCGAAGCGTTTTACAGCGTACAAGGCGAAGGTAAGTTTGTAGGAGTACCTAGTGTATTCCTGCGTACCTTTGGTTGTAACTTCCGTTGCATGAACTTTGGACTTGGTCGTGATGAGCCTAGTCGTGCAGAAAAACTTGCAAACGGACAAAGATACAATCAAGAAGTAAAAGACTTGCTGGACGGCGGTATATTAGATCGTGTTGAAAAGTTTGAAGACTTGCCTATTATCCATACAGGCTGTGATACATATGCAAGTATCTATCCCGAGTTTAAACACTTGGTACATGATGCTACTATTGATGAAGTAGTAGAACACATTCTGTCGCTTACTCCAGAAGGTAAGTGGACAATGGATAATGGACAGGATGTCCATTTGATTTTAACAGGTGGCGAACCTTTACTTGCTTGGCAGCGAATGTATATTGAATTGTTTGAACACCCGCGTATGAAGGATTTAAAAAATGTTACTTTTGAAACAAACACTACACAATATTTACACGACGATTTCTTTAAATATCTTAACAATCAAGATAGAATTACAGTTACATGGAGTTGCAGCCCTAAACTCTCCGTATCA
>ERZ888423.3342-NODE-3342-length-10707-cov-18.291495_pt1 | contig 10707 bp, 11 predicted proteins | sample MGYA00520523_ERZ888423 | MGnify/ENA primary metagenome ERZ888423 (study PRJEB32303, sample SAMEA104408611) | aquatic metagenome | biome: Brackish water; feature: Pelagic; material: water | place: Baltic Sea | collected 2014-06-08T10:24:00 | depth 30,27 m ...
GAAGAAGGATATGCTCACAGGCAGGCGCTATGAATTATCACGGGATGAGTTTGATAGCTCTAACTTCTAAAGGACAAGTCTGGCAATTTTACCCCTTGGAACATTTTGCTTGATATTGTTGTTCCGCACTGCAATATGCCCGCATATTTACCTAGCAAGATAGATGGTCTTAAATGGAAGTAAGTGTTCGCGACAACAATGTCGATCAAGCCCTTCGTGCGCTTAAGAAAAAGCTCCAACGCGAAGGCGTGTTTCGTGAGATGAGGCTGAAGGAGCATTTCGAAAAGCCTTCTGTCCGGAAAGCTCGCGAAAGAAAAGAAGCCGTTAGCCGTCAACGCAAATTAGCTCGTAAAAAGGCACAGCGCGAAGGGCTTTTATAACCCGAAGACTAAAGGGCTTTATTAAAGCAACTCGACCGCCTCAACCAACTGATCACTGTTCACGTCGATATATCTTTGGGTGGTCGAAATATGGCTGTGGCCTGCAAGTGCAGCTAGCAATCTGACCCCTATCCCATTATTGGCCATGGTTATTTATTGTTGTACGGCACGCCTGATGCAAAAGGCGAATGAACTTATTGGACTCAAGGAATGCTGAATGAGCGAACCAAAGCTTCATCGGTTCCATTTCATCTAACACAATTTTGCCTACCTGTTTACTTTCTTGGTCAATGCTCCATTCTGGAACTACGCCGTAACCTAGTCCAGCTTCGACCAATCGCGTCACACTGGTGGACCCAGAGGCGGAAGTATCAATTTGTGGTGGTCCCTGCATTTGACGCGACAGAAACTCCAAGGTTCCAGACCTAACCATTTGTCCTGTTTCATAAGTGATAAATGGTCGATCTTGAAAAAAAGCTAAATTTGGTTTGAAATGATCCTGCGCAGGCGACCGCTGCAACCATTCTATTGGATAAATCAGCACTAGCTTATATTCACCTAATAGATGCTGAATTATGCCAGGGTGGCTAAAATTGCGCTCAGAAATAGCCGCATCAAGTGAACCCTCCATCATCATTTTTTCAAGTGTTGCATCACGCTCATAAAAAGCAAGTTCTATGTCTGGGGCGTCGGCTCTAAATATTTTAAGAATATCGGGGAAAAAATGATGGAATAGAGCCTGCGGTACGCCCACCCTAAGGACCGACCGTACATCGTGCAGTAGAACAGACAGTCGCGACAAAATGGTGTCCAGTTCGTCACCAAGAGATGCATGTAACGCTCGGCCTAAAGGTGTCAACGTAATGCCGCGCGCCCCTTTCTCGGTTTCAATTAGGGCAGTTCCATAGATCTGCTCAAGTCGTCTGACTCGGTTTGCCGCTGATTGATAAGAGACATTTAGTGAGCGAGACGCTGCTGAAAAAGATCCCATTCTGGCAACCAAATGAAATGTTTGCAAAAGCGAAATATCTACCGTGGACCGCCCTTCTCTGACTTCAGGGGATTTAACGGAAGCCTTACTTTTCGCCATTCACGAATCCTTTTCTATTAGAAAACACTCTGTGATTGTTTAGCAGGATCAATATGATCAAAAAATGGACTTGCACGCAACAGCTGCGGCCCGATACTACCTGGCCCAATAAAACCGATGGCTTGAGACCTTTGGGTGCAGATCAGATCTGTCATGGCACAAACGTGGCTGGCGGTCGCAGCACCAATAGCGCTCAGGTAATGGTCGCCAACCCTCTTCGCGTGTAAAACCTGATATGTCCATTGCTCATTAGCTTCAGGGTTTTCACGAACTCGCAATGCTATTAGAACTCTGTCATTTTCGGTCTTAGGAAGTGCTGTCATAAGTAGATTGCGCAGTTGGTACAACCGATTAGTTAATCCCATATCATGCAACAAAAATTCAATGTAATTAAGATGGCCTGGATAACGAAGTGTCTTAAACACTAGGCTATCAACGCGACCTGCATATTGCTGGGCTAAACCATCAATACTGCCTGCCGTGGTAAACGCTTCAAGACTGAAGCCCCCAACTGAAATTTGCTCTTTTTCGGTCAATGGTGGCAACACAATCAAATCGCCCCCCTTAATCGCAAGACATTTATTGGAATACTCTCCTATTAGCCCGTCAATGCTCCAGATATTGGCATAGCCTAATCGATTTGTGGGTTTGGCAGGCAAAACACCAACAAAAACGGTAATCTCGGCAAGTGGCCCCGCGTGTTCCAATACTTCGGCGGCAAGCCCTGTAACATGGCCGGGTGCAAGACCGCAGCCAGGTGCAAAACAAAGGTCACTCTGAGCAGGTAAATTGTATAGAAGTTTTTCCAACCCCTCACTGTTTCCAGACTTTTCAATAATATCCAGATAATGGCTTCCATTTTTATAAGCAATTTCAGCCAAATCGATTGAAGAAATGGACCCATCGGTAAGAATAACGGCGCTGGAACTTTTTACTAAATGGTTCAAATCATCGCGAAATTGAGAACCACTCGCCATTGATGTAGCCAGGCCATTTTGGCCTGCTTGTGCCAAGGTATCTTTGTCTGATGCTGCTATCAGGGCGGCAAAGCGGCCATCCTGCCCTAATAACGATGCAATGCGCTGGCCCATACGACCCGCGCCAACGACAAGGACCGGAATTGTTGACATTTAAACTTTCCTATCCGTGAAAACGGGATAAAAACCCACGCAAGCGATCTGAAGTTGGGTTTCTCAAAATTTGTTCTGGGGTACCTTCTTCAGCAATTTGGCCATCTTCCATAAATATCACTCGACTGGCTATATCAGCGGCAAAACCCATTTCATGGGTGACAAGCACCATAGTCATTCCGTTTGCCGCCAATCTGCGAATTACTTCCAAAACTTCACCCACCAATTCAGGATCGAGTGCTGAGGTTACCTCGTCCAGCAGCAGCACTTCAGGTCGCATAGCTAATGATCTAGCTATCGCAACGCGCTGTTTTTGCCCGCCGGATAAATGGGCCGGATAAGCATTGGCCTTATCTACTAAACCAACTTGTTCCAATAGATCTCTCGCATGTGATTCAGCCTCTGACCTAGTTTCGCGCAGCACCCGCACCGGCCCAGAGATTATGTTGTCCATTACCGTAAGGTGGGGGAAGAGGTTGAAATGTTGAAAAATCATCCCAACTTTACGGCGCAACTCGCCCGTACCCATTGCTGGCGCAGGCGCTTTGAACTTAGGGCTAACAGTGCGGCCCTGAACCAGTACAGTGCCCGCCGTCGGAACCTCTAGCATATTAAGACACCGGATTAAGGTTGACTTTCCCGATCCAGAAGGACCAATCAACCCAAGAACTTCTCCGTGAGCAAGCTCAAGATCGATTCCCTTTAGAACTTCTAAGTTGCCAAATGCTTTCCTTAGGCCGCGGACAGAAATTGCTGAGTTTTTTGTCATGGTATCCCCGGCTAATCGCTACGCCGCATACGGCGTTCAAAATGATCTGCTATTTGTGTCAGCGGAAACAACATTGCAAAGTAAAGTATAGCTGCCATCGAATAGGCCTCGAGCGGACGATAAGTTTCTGACGTCACGACAGAGGTCATATAGGTCAATTCTGCTATCGAAATCGCATAAAGCAATGACGTATTTTTCAATTGAATAACCGATTGATTAATAAACGAAGGTAACATACTTTTAATTGCCTGCGGCATAATGATATAAAACATAGCCTGACTACTTGACATGCCAATCGACGCCGCGGCCTCGCGTTGACCTCGATCCACAGCCAAAATACCACCACGAAAGATTTCCGCGTAAAAAGACCCTACATACAAAGCCAAGGTCAACAAGCCGGCCATCGTATTCGAAATGGTTACACCTAAAATCATCGGCAACGCGTAATAAGCCCAGAGAATTTGTACTAGTAACGGAGTACAACGAAATAGTTCTTGGTAGCTGCGCGCTAGAAGCCGCAACCACCAAAACCGCGAGAGCCTAGCGAAACAGGCAGCAAGTCCAACTACAATACCAATTACAATCGACCCTAGAGTATAAATGAAGGTGACCCACACACCTGTTAAAAAAAGGTCAAATGATTGGAATATCATATAGAAATCCCAATGATACATGGGGTCTACTCCTACCTGTAAATTATAAAGTGCGGACCAGAAGGCCCGCACTTGCAGCGATTTTAGCCGTTGATATCAAAGCCTGCAGGTAGATCTTTCAGCTCAATGTCGAAAGGTTCTAGGCCTTTCAAAATCCAAGTTTGGTTGTTACCAACCCGGCGGTTGTAATCGGCCCAAGCCGATACGAAGCTTTTAAACACCTGATCAGTACCGTAATTCATGCCAATCACCGACGGCGACGACAATATCGGCGTTGGAACATACACTGCTCCAACGGCAGCGTTCTTTTTGGTCATCACCATACCGTTAAAGACAGTATTAATGATAGCATCAGCTTTACCCGTTGCCACAGCCAAAATTGCTTCGTCGCGGGTCTTGAACCGCAAGATATTTGCATTTGGCAAATATGCCTTAGTGATTTGATCTTGCGACGATCCAAGGTCGACCGCAATTGTATACGCAGGGTCATTCAATTGCGCCCAGGTTTTGCCCTCAAGTGCGGGTTTGGGTGAGATGATGACGAAACTATTATAATAGGTTGGCGCAGAAAACTGCACAGACAAGGCGCGCTTTGGCAGTGCGGTAAGAGCGAAAGCCAGATCGACCTTGCCAGATTGAACATCAAGGATCGAATTGGACCAGCTACTTTCCACAACTTCAAGTGTAACTCCCAATTCATTTGCCATGTCTTTACCCATTTCCACAACAAAACCGCGCCACTCGCCGTTACGCGGGTCTTTTGAGAAATATGGATCTTCGTTTAAAATACCAGCGATCCGCAAGGTTCCGCGGGCACGAATTTCATCAATGGTAGAAGTCTGCGAATGCGCAATGCTTGCACCAAACGCCAGCGCCACAATTGTAGCACTTGTCAAAAGCCTTTTTAAAAACGTCATTAGAATACTCCATGTTGCTGCGGCAAGCCGCTGTCGAAGGATATTATGCTATCCCGCCTCGCTATTTTGGTCGGGTGGACCGAGACGACGCCGTTTCGGCTTCTTATTCAATACAATAATTAGTGCCAACATTATAAATATAATTGTAGGTATATGCATTTATATTCATATATTTCGAACAAAAATTTTTGTAATGCAATTTTGATTGTATGTTTGAGAGGCAATTTTGTATCGCTCAAGTGGGAATGCTAGCTTAGAATTAAAAAGAAGCAACTAGAGCTGGAGCGTCGTTTGGAGCACAATTACAACTATGACGTGGCAATTGCAGGCGCTGGAATCGTTGGTGCATCTGTCGCCTGGCACCTTGCCAAAGCCGGCCTCAGGGTGGTTGTTATAGACCAGACTGGACCCGCGGCTGCAGCCTCAGGAGCATCTGACGGTGCCATTTCAGTAGCCTCAAAAGTTCAAGGACCAATAGCACGGCTGGCCTCGGCGTCTTTGCTCTACACAGAAGAGCTTGCTAGAGCTGGTTTGCTTTTAAAGGCTTTCAAACGACGGCCCTCTTATATTTTCGCCACAAGCGTTGAAGAGATTACAGCTCTGGACAACCTTATAGTCAAACTACAAGCACTTGCGGGTCCAGTGCGCGTAGTCAGCGATGGATCTGCTAAGATGCTCACAGGTTTGAGCGAACAAGTAGAACGCTTGATAACGCTTGAAGGAGAGGGCCATATGCCTGGGCACCAAGCTGTGCTCGCCTATCTAACCACTCCAGGTATTACACCGCTGTGGCCTTCAAAGATTAAATCTATAAACTCAGACTCAACGGGCGTGACGGTTGATTTAGGAACGCAGAACTTGCGGGTGGGTTATTTAGTGGCCGCGTTAGGCGTTTCCACTCCGTCCCTTTTCCCAACCATGCCTATTTTACCGAGGGCGGGTCAGCTAATTGTTACCGACCGCGGACCTGTAGGCGGTTTGCAAGGCTCACTTACAGCCGCCGCATATCTGCTTGCTAAAACCGAAATTTCAGTAAAGTCATTGCAACCACCAGTGGTAATTGATCCACTTGGGACGGGTCAGTATCTAATAGGATCCTCTCGAGAGAACCATGGCGATAGCACAAAGGTTGATTTTGAGACCGTGCGGTTGCTCCTAACAAGAGCCAGCGCTGTTTGGCCTGCATTGCGGGCGCAAAGGGTCATCCGAGCATTTTCTGGCGTACGTGCTGCAGTTTCAGATGGGATGCCAATTGTAGGCCCCTTGCCTGATGCCAAGCGTATTATTATGGCCACAGGGTTTGAGGGTGACGGCATTTGCCTTTCGGCACTTATCGGGCGCGAAGTTGCCTTAATGGTGCGTGATGTTGCTTCCCAATCCGAATTTGCCACTGACTTGGCAGCCTTGTCACCTGCTCGGTTTTTATCGGCGCGGCAGGAGGGGGTGGCATAATGAGCTTAATTAATTGGCAGGGGAACAGCGTACCTTTCATCCCGGGAGAAACCGTCGCGTCCGCTCTTTTGCGGGCAGGAGTATTAAAATTTGGTTCCGTGACAACTGGTCAACCAACTTCGGTGTTTTGCGGGATAGGCCAGTGTCAGGGCTGTCTAATCCGCGCAGGTGGCCAAATTAGAGAAGCCTGCTTATTGCAATGTCATGAAGGCATGCATGTATACGAACTAAACGGAGGGCGAGATGCTTAAGCCTCAAGTCCTTGTAGTCGGAGCAGGCTTAGCCGGTTTGGCAACAGCTGTTGAACTAGCCCGCGCAGGCATACCAGTACGCGTAGTGGATCAGGCACCCACGTTGGGAGGGGCTATTCACCGTCAACCCTTACCCGGGATCCGGTCGATGTCATCATCCGCTCAATCAAAACGATGGAGCACTGTTATAGCGAATGTTGAGACGCAAAGCTCAGCTATCACATTTCACTTTAACACCCGATTTGGTGGAATTGATCATAGTGGCGCAGCTCTGTTGACGGGTGCGCATGCTGCCCTTATCAGACCTCGGGCCATTGTTTTGGCGTTAGGCGCCACCGAAGCGGTGCAGCCTCGCCCCGGCTGGACCCTACCTGGTGTTATGACTGCAGGAGCTATTCAAACAAGGATTAAAACAATAGCTGAGCCACCGGCTGAGCGCGTAATTCTAGCAGGATCAGGACCTTTGTTACTGGCAGTTGGAGCAGAGCTCTGCCGTCTTGGTCGCCCGCCTATCGCGATCATAGAGGCATCACGTCCCCTAAGTCACCTTAGCGCGTTCCGTCTACCGCTCAACTATCTTGTAGAAGCCGCTGGTTATTTAGCTACTTTGTTGCAAGCGCGAGTACCATTAATTTTTGGGGCACATCTAACCCAGATTTCCAAGACCGGCGAAGGTCTTGTCGCAGAAGTAGAAACCAATAAAGGAATGCGCCATTATAGGGCGGATATAATTGGCCTGCACGATGGTATTAGGCCCAATGACACCGGCATAACCGAAAGTAACGTTTTGCCAATATTGAGAGCCGGTGATTGCCGCGAGGCTCTAGGAGCACGAGGCGCTTGGGCCGATGGCGTCTTTGGAGGACAAACACTGGCAGCAAGTCTCTTGGGTTTAGTCGCTCCATTGCCTTCGCGCGAGATAAAATCAGAGCGAGCAGCCCAAAATTTGTTGGCTAAAATCTATGCTCATAAGGGCGCCACACGCCTTTCTGATTTACCTGTCGATACAATAATTTGTAGATGCGAAAACCGCAGCTTGGGCGACTTACTCAGCCTTGGAACAGCCCCAACAGACCGCGAATTGCGACTTGATGGCCGTTTTGGCATGGGCTCCTGTCAAGGTCGTTTCTGTGCTGAATGGGTCAGAAAACTGAAGGCCCCACTTGAACCTGCGCCACGAATTGGCGCTGCTCGTTGGCCTACACATCCCATTGCCATAGACGATTTTTTGGCCGCATTTGAAGACAGCGAAAGTAAAACATAATGAAACTCTCTAAGCCTACAACTTCAAGAATTCGAACAGATTTTGCAATTTTCAATCCTTGGTCCGGAACATTAATAGAGCGCTTGCCAGAAACTTCGCAGCTAGAAATCACATCAACAGTGGCACGTGCCCGAATAGCCGCTGCAAGCTTTCGAAATTCCACCCCATTTCAACGCCGTGAATTGTTAAACAGCCTGGCTGATCTTATTGGCCGGGATGCTGATACTATGGCACAAACCATCTGCTCCGAAATGGGGAAAACAATTACTGAGGCCCGTGCTGAAATCCGTCGCGCGCAAAACACCCTTCGTTTATCAGCGGATGCCGCTACTTTTCTGGATGGCGAGGTATTGCATTGTGGCATAATTTCTGGAGGCGTGGATAGGCAAGCAGTTGTGACTTATGTGCCAACGGGCGTTGTAGCTGCCATAACCCCATTTAATTATCCGGTAAATCTGCTGTGTCACAAACTGGGGCCCGCAATTGCCGCTGGAAACTCGATTGTAGTCAAGCCCTCGCCAAAAGCGCCCCTCGCCGCGGATCATCTTGTTAACCTCACCGTAGAGGCAGGTTTTCCCCGCGATCTAGTGCAAATAGTACATGGTGGAGCAGATGTAGCTTTAGGCCTTGCCCGTTCCGAAATTGATTTGCTGTCTTTCACGGGAGGCGGCAGGGCGGGACTTGCGCTAAAACAAGCTAGTGGACTGGTACGCTGCCTTATGGAATTAGGAGGCAATGACCCCTTAATCGTGATGCACGATGCCGATCTTGCTACAGCAGTTGCAACCGCAACTACACAACGTTTTGAAATTGCCGGCCAAAGCTGTGCCGCTGTAAAAAAGCTTTATCTTCACAGCGCAATTGAATCAGAATTTACCGAACGCCTGCTTGAGGTCGTTGCAAATTACCGACACGGCGACCCTGCCTTGCCCGATACCCAGATGGGGCCAGTAATCGATGAAACTGCGGCCGCTGACATTATTAGCAGATTGCTTGAGGCGCAAAGTGGAGGTGCAAAGCTTTTGTTTGGTGGAACACGCGATGGAGTGATGGTGAAGCCCACTATAATGAGTGACGTCGGGCAAAGTACAAGACTTTTTGCTACCGAGACCTTTGGCCCAGTTTTGGCTCTGCGAAGATTTGGTTCACTTGATCAAGTTATAACTGAGTTAAATGCCAGTGCGTTTGGGCTACAAGCCGGTATCTTCACCAATGACCATGCCGCTATCCGCAATCTTGGTCGCAATTTGCAGGTGGGCGGGTTGATGGTAAACGAAGGCCCAGATTTTAGAGCTGAACATGTGCCTTTTGGTGGCGTCAAAGGTTCTGGTCTTGGCCGCGAAGGCGTACGCATAGCGCTACGCGAGATGTCAGAAACCCGAGTTGTAATAGACTGATGCATACTTTTCATACAAGCAATGATGGTAAAAAACTTTTCATGTACATCGGACTTCGACCTTATGACCTTATGACCCTGAAAGATAAATAATGATTCAAACATCATGCTTCGACGGAGTTTTTACCGCTCTCGTTACGCCCTTCACTGATACGGGCTCTATTGATTGGCACGCTTTTGAATCCTTAATAGATCGCCAGCTTGCGGCAGGGATAACAGGATTGGTTCCTGTTGGCACAACTGGAGAAGCAGCAACCTTAAGTAAAAAAGAGGCTTTGGCTATTATCACGCACACTGTCAAGCAAGCGGCGGGACGCGCCTATGTGCTTGCTGGAACGGGCAGTAACGTGACAACAAAGTCTGTTGAGGCAACCTGTCAAGCTGCCGACGCAGGCGTAGACGGAGTGCTTCTTATTACACCATATTATAATAGACCAAGTCAGGCGGGATTAATTTCTCATTTTGGAGAAATTGCGAGTTCTACTAATGTAGATGTAATGCTTTATTCTGTGCCAGGCCGTACCGGAGTATCAATTGAACCCGAGACCGCATCAGCATTGGCAAAAAACCACCCTAATATTGTTGGGATCAAAGAAGCAGGAGGAGACGTCACCCGTGTTACGGCATTACGTGCAGCCTGTGACCCTAAGTTTGTAGTGCATTGTGGTGATGACGGCTTGGCCCTGCCATTTTTTGCTTTGGGTGCACGAGGGCTTACTTCAGTTCTTTCAAATTTTGCTCCCAGAGAATGCATCTCGCTTTATCGGGCCTGGTGCGGGGGAGACCAACAAACAGCCCTATCAATCCATGAACATTTAGCCCCTCTTGCTTTAGCAATGTTCATAGATAGCAGCCCAAGTCCAGTTAAGCGTGCTTTGGCTATTGCAGGGCATATGCACGATGCGGTGAGGCTGCCCTTGGTTCAGATTTCTCAAAAGGCCGATGATTACCTACGTTTCGAATTGGAAAGGTTCAGAAAGAGCGACCTACAGTAACTCCACTGCCTCAATCAATTGATCACTGTTAACGTCGATATATCTTTGGGTGGTCGAGATATGACTGTGACCCGCTAATGCCGCCAGCAATCTCACCCCTACCCCTTTGTTGGCCAAACGCGTGATGTAGGTCCTACGCCCCGAATGGCTTGATGCATCCTTAAAGCCACAGGGTTTGTAGATGTCCAAAAACAACTGACACATTGTGTTAGCGGAGAAGTGACCGCCCTTTTGGCTGGCAAACAGCGGCAGGTCCAAGTTCTTTAACTGCTTACTAGACCCATATTCAGCCAAAGCTTTGCGCAAGCGTTGGTTGAGATAAACCGTTCTACGCTGCCCACCTTTGCTTTGCTCTGTGCCCAAGATGAACTGTTCACGCACAGTGCCTGTTTCATCAAAAACGTTGCCCA
>ERZ888423.3343-NODE-3343-length-10707-cov-17.616973_pt1 | contig 10707 bp, 7 predicted proteins | sample MGYA00520523_ERZ888423 | MGnify/ENA primary metagenome ERZ888423 (study PRJEB32303, sample SAMEA104408611) | aquatic metagenome | biome: Brackish water; feature: Pelagic; material: water | place: Baltic Sea | collected 2014-06-08T10:24:00 | depth 30,27 m ...
GGTGGTGTCAGACTAATGCAAACCAGTCTCTGTTCCCCCTATCCCACCAGTCGATCAAGCAGCGAGAAGGCCGCGCCACTCAGCGAGTGCGGCGGCGCGGTTGGCCTTGAAATTCTGCCGGCTGTAGAGAGCGCGTTCCTGATTGAAATGGTTGTGGACCGTGGCGTGAACGGAGGCGAATTTCTGCAACGTTCGCATGCGACGAAATCGCAGCATGGCGCGCTCACGCCTTCGAAATGGTTGATGAGAATTCTCGGCCCGATTGTTCGCCCAGCGGCCAGTTTCCTGGCGCTCGGCGTTGCCGACCTCCTTCATCGCCGCGCCGTAGGAACGTAGCTTGTCGGTGACGAAGATATGTGCGCGACCATGGCGTTTCATGATTTTCCTGAGGAATTTCAGCGCCGCCTTACGATCCCGGCGCTTCGTGACGTAGCTTTCAAGCACTTCGCCCTCGTGGTCAACCGCCCGCCACAGGTAATGCCGCTCGCCATTGATCTTCACAAAAACTTCGTCCAGGTGCCACCGCCAGTTGCTTGATCGCATCCCCTCGACACGGCGTTTGCGGATCTCGGCGGCGAACATCGGGCCGAAGCGGTTCCACCAGAACCGCACCGTCTCGTGGCTGATCTCGATGCCGCGCTCATGCAAGAGATCCTCCACATTGCGCAGCGAAAGCGGGAACCGAATGTACATCATTACCGCCAGGCGGATGACCTCGGGGCTGGTCTTGAAATAGCGAAATGGGGAACCTTTTGTCATTCGGCAAGGCTAGGCCGACGTCCGGCCCAGCTCAAGCCAGTTTCCTCTGACAATGCCCGCGGCAGGTATCGTGGTAATCGGTGTCATTCTTGTTGTGCAGGCCTGAATACTCGGTTTTCAGGTCAGTTTTTACCGTTTGGTCCGAATGGAAGTTTGACAGAATCGCATAAGGCGGGGATAGTTTCCTTTGGGGGAGAATTCATAATGAAATAGACAGGTGTTTCTTGCGTCAAAGACCTAAGGCTTTTGGTTTGATGTAACGCCGCTGTCACAATCCCATGTCAAATCAAACGCGGTCACTTAGAACCGCGCAGTTATCTATAACCACAGAGAGGATAATCAATGAAACGAATACTACTTTCCGGGGTCGCACTGGTTGCATTAAGCGGGGCGTCATTTGCTGCCTGCCCGGCTGTGACTGTTGCAGATTCCATGGGTGTCGCCGCCGGCGCATACCCTCAGCAATACGAATTGACTGAATTCCAGGGCTTGGCAAGTTGCACAATGGAATTTGCGTCGAACCCAGCCCTTGCAGACATGAACACGAAAATTCGCGGTAACCCTGCATTGCCTGCGCTGGCTGATCGCCTGCCTTCCGAACCGCTGGTTGTAGCACCTTATAACAGCATCGGCACTTATGGCGGCACGTTTGATGCGATGTCAAATGCAACCGAAGCGGGTACATCCGACTTTATGTCGGTGCGCCACGTGAACCTTGTGCGCTACTCTGATGACCTGTCGACCATCGTGCCAAACGTGGCAAAAAGCTGGTCGTGGAATGCGGATTTCACCCAACTGACATTTGTTTTGCGTAAAGGCCATAAATGGTCCGACGGCGAGCCGTTTGGTGCTGAAGATGTAAAGTTCTATTATGACAACCTGCAGCTTGACCCCAATGTTATCGCGAAAACGAAAGACTATGTTCTGGTTGGTGGCGAGCGGATGACCGTTGACGTGATTGATCCGCAAACCGTGCGTTTCAATCTGCCAGCTCCAAAACCTGGCTTGCTGTCACATTTCGCCAACCACTATGCACAGGGTTTTCAGGCCAAGCATTTCCTTGGCAAATTCCACCCCGATATCAATCCGGACGCAGATAAACTGGCCCAGAGCATGGGGTTTGAAAACGGCTATGCGGTCATAATGGCCTATTATGGCAGTTCAGATTGGATGGATACACCGACGCCTATGTTGTCTGCACCAGACAAAGTTGCGGGCATGCCAAAGGACGCAGCACCAACGCTGGAAAGCCATATCGTAATTTCGGAAACCACCGAAGGTCGCCATTTTGTGGCCAACCCATATTTCTATATGGTGGACACCGCTGGCAACCAACTGCCTTATATCAACGAACAAGACGAGATTTTCGTTGGTGAAAGCGAAGTGCGTTTGCTGAAACTGGTGAACGGCGAAGTTGATTATAAGGCACAGGCGCTGAACCTTGATTACGCGCCAATCCTGCTGGAAAATCAGGAAAAGGCCGACTTTACGGTCGATCTGAAACCTGAAATCACCATGCCGACATTTGCGTTCAACGTGACCTCGGAAGATTTGGCCAAGCGCGAAGTGTTTGGTGATCTGCGGTTCCGTCAGGCGATGTCAGTTGCGATGAACCGTGACGAGATTAACGAAGTCGCGTTCTTTGGTCTGGGTTCCGGTCAGCAGTATATCGCTTTCTCGCCAACCCCCAGCTTTATCGGCAAAGATTGGGAACAGTATTACACCCAGTTTGATCCGGCATTGGCCAATAAACTGCTCGATGAAATGGGCATGGTTGACAAAAACGGCGACGGAATGCGCGAAATGCCAAATGGCGAACCGCTTGTTCTTAACCTGCAAGTTGCGACCCAGGGCATGTCGATAAAAGTGGTCGAACTTGTTGGCCAAAACTGGAAAGAAGTCGGCATCAACAATGCGGTAAAAGAGGTTACGACCGACGAATACCGTTCGGCGCAATCTTCCAACCAACTTGACGTGACGATGTATGAGAAAAGTGTTCCTTTGGCCGTAATGCTTGGCAATGCCGAGCTGTTTATACCGCCATTCGACAACTACTTTAACATGCGTTCCGCGATGCTTTGGGGCGAATATGTTGAATCTGGTGGCACTGCTGGCGTGAAGCCTCCGGCATATGTCTATGAAATGATGGAAGATATTGCCAAGTTTCAATCGGCACCTGTTGGGTCGGCTGAATCAAACGCACTTGGGTTGAAACTGGTTGCCAACATGACCGGCAACCTGCTGTTCATTGGTACGGTAAAAGGGGCATCCCCGATCTATCACGCCAATTCCCTCAAGAACTTTACCGAGTTCAAGACAGCATCCTACGCTTACTATCGCGCCTATCCTTATCGGCCAGCGCAGTGGTTCCTTACCAAGTAAAGTGACCATCTAAAGAACTGGTCGCGGGCAATTCACATTGCCCGTGATCCAACAAAAAGCAGGGCCAAAATGGCCTGCAAATACAAACAGGGACGGTAGATTCGCGATGTTTCAGTTTTTACGGTTCGCCGCAATCCGGGCGTCTTTGGCCATTTTCACGCTGGTTCTGGTTTCGTTTATCGTATTTTCCCTGATGGAGCTGGTCCCCGGCGATTGCGCCGAGCGGTACCTGGCTTTCAAAAACTCGCAAGGCGCGGTAATTTCGGTCGCCGATATCGAAGTTGAAAGGGTTCGGCTGGGGCTGGACAAACCTTACTTCACGCGTTGGGTCAGTTGGATTGTCAACGCGTTTCAGGGCGAGTTCGGCGAAAGTTGCATCCTGCGGCTGGATATCAGCCAGCTGCTCGGGCAAAAAATCTGGCTGAGCATTGGGATTTGTCTGTCCTCCTTGGTCGTTGCGTATGCGATTGCCATTCCGGTTGGGATCATCGCTGCAACTTCGAAAAACCCGTTTCTGAACAACAGCTTGCGCCTTGTCAGTTATCTGGGACTGGCACTGCCGAATTTCTTGCTGGCGCTGATGATCATGCTGTTTTCCACGATGGTGTTCGGTGACAGCCTGACGGGGCTGTTTTCCAAAGAATTCCGCGATGCGGAGTGGTCTTACGACCGGGTTCTGGATTTCCTGTCGCATGTCTGGTTGCCGGTGTTCATTCTGGGCTGGTCGGCCACGGCCTTTGCCATCCAGACGGTGCGCGCCCTTATGTCCGATGAAATCAGCAAGCTTTATGTCACGGCTGCGGCTGCGCGCGGAGTGTCCGGGTCACGTTTGTTGCTGCGCTATCCGGCGCGACACGCCCTGACCCCGATCATCAATTCGCTGGGTTTTGATTTGAATCGCATCTTTAACGAACTTCCAATCGTCGCCCTTATCCTGACATTGACCGAGGCGGGGTCGCTGTTGATCGAGGCTTTGGCGCGCTCGAACGATCAACAGCTTGCCGGGGCGATCATCTTTTTCCTGACCGCCAGCATCGTTGGAATTAACTTCCTTACGGACATCATTCTGGCGCTGACCGACCCGCGCATTCGCAACAGTATTCTGGGGTAACGGACATGACAGATGCACCCAACATGGACGTGAACGTCAATCAGAAAGCCAAGGATGCCTATTTTACGGCCTCGCAAGGCCAGTTGATTTGGACGCGTTTCAAGAAGCAAAAAGCCGCGATGGTGGGCGCCTGGATCTTGGTCGTGTTGATCATCTCGGGTCTTTTTGCGCCGTTCCTCACGCCATATGATCCAACCATCGCAGGGCGCGATAAAACCTATCAAAACGGTGCGCCGCAATTGCCAAGCTTTTGCGATGAGAACGGCTGTTCATGGCGTCCGTTTGTTTACACCTATGAACGCGAACGCTCGATCAAGACCAATTTCCGCTGGGTCAACACGGTGAACATTGAAAAGCGCCGCTATATGCAATTCTTCGTTCAAGGCGATGAATACACGTTGCTGGGCCTAGGCTTTTCGACGCATTTGTTTGGGGTGGATACCGGAAAAGTCCATCTGTTTGGCACAGATTCCACCGGCAAAGACATCCTGTCGCGTACGTTTCATGCGATCAACACCTCGATGGCTGTTGGTACAATTGGCGTGTTTATCTCCTTTGTTCTGGCGCTGATTATCGGGGGTGTGTCGGGGTATTACGGCGGCTGGATTGATTCAGGGCTGCAAATGGTCACGGACGCGGTGCGAACGATACCAGCAATTCCGTTGTTTATGGCGTTGGCGGCGTTCATTCCCGATACTTGGAGTGCCGAGATGCGGTTCTTTTTCATCTCGATCATCCTTGGCTTTATCGGCTGGCCTACGCTTGCGCGACGGGTGCGAACGCATCTGTTAACAGAACGAAATCAAGAATATGTGCTAGCCGCAAAGCTGTGCGGGGCATCGCCAGGGCACATTATCCGCCGGCACCTGCTGCCCAGTTTTACCAGCTATATCATTGTTGATCTGGTGATCTCGTTTCCGTACATGGTGCTGTCGGAAACCGCCTTGTCTTTCATTGGCCTTGGGCTGAAAGACCCGGTAAATTCGCTGGGTGTGATGCTGCAAAGTGTCACCAGTGCCGATGTTTTGTTGAATTACCAATGGTACTTTATTCCGGTGATATTCTTCATAACCCTTGTGCTGGCCTTTGTTTTTGTCGGTGACGGTCTGCGCGACGCGGCTGATCCTTATTCGGATACCAAGAAATGACGCGTTTGCTGGAAGTTGATAACCTGACCCTGCAATTTGACACAGATGAGGGTCGGATCACGGCAGTGGATGATGTTTCATTCGCGCTTGATGCCGGGCAGGTGATGGGCTTGGTCGGGGAAAGCGGGTCGGGAAAGTCTGTCACGGCAAAGGCATTGATGAAGCTTAATCCGGGCAACGCCGTTTATTCGGATAAAACAAAAATCACCCTGCATCTGGAAAGCGGGTCGGTTGATATCATGTCGCTGCGCAACAGCACTGAAATGCAAGTCGTACGCGGCGGCGCGATCTCAATGATTTTTCAAGAACCGATGGCCAGTTTTGCACCCGCAATTACCATTGGCGATCAGATGGTTGAACAACTGCTGATCCACACAAAGCTGAACAAGAAAGGCGCGCGCGAGCTTTCTATCGAAATGCTCGATCGCGTCGGAATTTCCGATGCCGCCATGCGGTTCGGGCAATATGCGTTCGAACTGTCCGGCGGGATGCGTCAGCGCGCGATGATTGCGATGGCCCTGTCAACCAAGCCCAAACTATTGATTGCGGATGAGCCAACTACTGCGTTGGATGTCACCATTCAGGCGCAAGTGATTGATCTGATGAAAGATCTGGTCACTGATTTTGGTATGGGAATTATTTTCATAACCCATGATCTTGGGGTAATTGCGCAAACTGCCGACCATGTCGCTGTGATGTATTTGGGCCGGATCGTCGAACAAGGCTCGGTCAGGGATGTGATACGTACTCCGGCGCATCCATATACCAAGGGTTTGTTGGCAGCTTTGCCTAACCTCCACGATCTTGACAGTCCCTTGGTGGCTGTACCCGGTGATATTCCGTCGCCATTGGAACGCCCCAGTGGATGTGTTTTTCACACCCGCTGTTCGGTAGCACTTGCTGGCCGGTGCCAGACCGAAATCCCGCGCTTTTCCAATGTCAGCGCCAACCACCGGGCCGCGTGCCATTTGGTGGAAACGAAAGGCGGCATCTGATGACCGACAAGCCCTTGATATCTGCCCGTGACTTGTCGGTGCACTATCCGATGCGCGGCAATGTGCTTGGCCCCAAACAGGTGGTCCGGGCTGTTGAGGGTGTGAATATCGACATTGAACGCAGCAACTTTTACGGCTTGGTCGGCGAAAGCGGATCAGGCAAAACCACGCTTGGCCGCGCGATGCTGAAGGCCACACCGATTACACATGGTGACGTAACCTATGATGACGGGCAGGTCCGGTACAACCTTTCGACCCTTAAAGGCGCCGAACTGAAAGATTACCGGTCGCGCGCGCAGTTGATTTTTCAGGATCCCTATGCAGCGCTTAGCCCACGGATGACGGTACGCGATATCATCGCCGAGCCGCTGGAAGTCATGGGCCTGACAAAATCCCGCGAAGAGACCGACCAACGCGTTCGTGAAATAGCTGCGAAATGCCGTTTGAATCTCGAGCATCTACGCCGCTTTCCGCATGCGTTCTCAGGTGGTCAGCGCCAGAGAATTTCGATTGCCCGCGCGCTGGTTTCAAGGCCGCAATTTGTGGTGGCTGATGAAAGTGTGGCGGCCCTTGATGTATCAATTCAGGCCGATGTTCTGAACCTGCTGAAATCTATCCAGCAAGATATGGGGCTGACATTTCTGTTCATAAGCCATGACTTAAGTGTGGTTGCGCATATCTGCGATCATGTTGCGGTGATGTATCTGGGCCGGTTGGTGGAAACCGCACCCACGCGAGATTTGTTTGCCGCACCTCAGCACCCCTATACCAAGGCGCTGCTGTCAGCGATCCCGTCGCTTGATCCGGATGATCGCGGTAAGGCGCAAAAACTAGAGGGCGAAATTCCGTCGCCCACCAACCCGCCGCCGGGTTGTAAATTTCAGACCCGCTGCCCGTTTGCGATTGATATTTGCCGCACGCTGGAACCAAAGCTCGAGAAATCCGGCAAAGAACATGACGTCGCCTGCCATCGCTGGAAAGAGTTGATGGAAGAGTAGGTTCTGGCTTAGGTCGGATGCTCCGGGAAAACGCCGCTGTCGGTGATTTTGTAATCCGATAGAGCGTGATCAGCGTGCTTCATCCGGTGGCTCAGCAGTTTTCGGGTAAGCCGCAGCAATGTCGCTGCGTGGGCTGGATCATCAGCCAGATTGTGCATCTCATCCGGGTCGTTGTTCAGATCAAACATCAAAGGCGGCAGATCACCATTGAAATGCACCAGCTTGAAATGGGCCTCGCGCAGAATAGCGACGTTACTTTCGCGTAACTCCAAACCTGTCAGGCGTTGAAACGCCGTGGGGGTGTCGGGTTCGCCAAGGTCAAGCTCCAGATGCACGCAGTCCTTCCAGTTGTCGGGCGGATTGGAATTCAGGAAACCACCCAAGCTGCGACCATTCATGCCGGGCGCTGCTTTGCCACCCGCCAGATCAAGGATGGTTGGCGCAAGGTCAATTGACTCGGTCAGTGCCGCAACTGTGCTGCCGTGGCTTTCCGGTGAAAGCGGGTCACGGATAACCAGCGGCACGCGAAAAGACGGGTCATAGATATGTTGCTTGCCCCACATATGATGATCGCCCAGCATCTCACCGTGATCGGCCGAGAGTACGATCAGCGTGTCGTCATACTGTCCCGTTTCCTTCAAAAAGCTGATGACGCGGCCGATATGTGCATCAACCTCGGTCGCCAGCCCCAGATAAAGTGCACGCAGCATTTGCACATCGGCGTCATTTTTCGCGCTGATCTGGCCATTACACCCTTTCACGAAGCTTTCCATCGGGGGGCGGTTCTGAGTGGCGACAAACGCGGGATGAACCGCCACCTCGTCCGCCGGGTCAGTTTGGCGGGCGGGCATTGGTAATGTATCGCCCTGATACAGCTGATTGTAAGGTGCCGGTGCGACAAGCGGCGGGTGCGGGCGGATATAGGTGAGCAACGCAAACCATGGTTTCGACGGTGGTGCCGCCATTTGGCGCAGGAATTCATCGGTCAAAAAGGCAGTGTCGCTGTCCTCGGCGGCATAAAACGCCGGGTCGTCAGGGCGTGGTGGACGGGTCGGATCTGGCGATTTCGGGACATAGAAATTTTTGTAGTCCGGCGTGTCATAGCCCTTATCGCGCAAAAATTTCTGCCAAGGCCGGCTGCCGGTTTCCTGACGCATTTCCAGAAGTTCGGTGAAACCGGGCATGACTTCTTCGTAGGTCTGTAAAACCGGATCATCCGGGGATTTCCCACGCGGATCGCGGCTGGTATCCGTGTAGCCGAACAGCAGGGGATCAAACCCCAGTTTACGCATTTCCAGCGCGATATTGGTAATGCCCTCGGACATCGGTGTGCCATTGCGCACCGACCGGTGGTTCATCGCATAAAGCCCGGTCAGAATACTGGCGCGCGACGGGCCACACGGATTGGTCACTGAAAAGTGGTTGGTAAAGGTCACAGCCTCGGATTGCAGGGCGCGAATGTTCGGCAGTTTGACGTGTTGCGATAACGCGCCAGTCACGCAGTCGGCCCGAAGCTGATCGATCATGATAAACAAAGTATTTTTGCGGCTTGGCATTTGCGGCTCCGTTTTCGTTCAACCATGAAGCACATGATCCGTGTGCAGGAGCAACCGAAAAATATGTCACAGAAGCAGCGTTTTCCGTCTGGCGTTACTGCATTTGGGGTGATTTACATTCGTATGAAGAGACACCGGAGGGTCGATGCCCAAGACGTATGATTTTGTTATCATTGGCGCAGGGTCCGCCGGGTCTGCACTGGCGTTTCGTCTAAGTGAAAGCGGCAAATACACCGTTTTAGTACTCGAGGCCGGTGGCAGTGATCTGAACTTCTGGATTCAAATGCCAATCGGTTACGGCAAAGCGTTTTACGACGCGCGGATCAACTGGAAATATACCGCTGAACCGGATGCAGGACTGGGTGGCCGGCAAACCTATTGGCCGCGCGGCAAGGTCATGGGAGGGTCAAGTTCGATCAACGCGATGGTTTATGTGCGTGGGCAGCCCAAGGATTTCGAGGACTGGCAGACGGCCGGGGCCAAGGGCTGGGGCTGGAAAGATGTAGCGCCGATTTTCAAGCGGATGGAAAACTGGTCAGAAGGCGGCGATGATATTCGCGGTGCTGGCGGCCCGTTGCATGTGCAAAACATTGACGATGATGTACATCCGATGTGCCAGACATTCTTGCAGGCGGCACGTGAAACCCAGATTGAAACGACCGAAGATTACAACGGCGCCAAATTTGAAGGGGCGGCGATTTATCAGATTACAACGCATAAGGGCAGGCGGGCATCAACCGCGCGGTGTTATCTGCGTCCGGCGATGAAGCGGACGAACATGCACCTGATCACCCGGGCGCATGTGACCGGGATCACCTTTGAAGGCAAGCGCGCAACCGGCGTTACCTACCAGCGAAACGGCAAACCCGAAACGGTTCTGGCGGGGCGGGAGGTTATTCTTTCGGCAGGGGCAATCAACTCGCCACAAATCTTGCAGTTGGCAGGCATTGGCCCGGCTGCGGAACTGAAATCGCATGGCATTACGCCGATTATAGATGCGCCGAACGTCGGGAAGAACTTACAGGATCATCTGGGCATTGATCTGCATTTCCGCTCCAAAGTGCCGACGCTTAATCAGATTTTACGCCCGTGGTACGGCAAACTTGCTGTCGGCATTCAATATGTCCTGACGCGCAAAGGCCCTTTGTCGCTGAGCATCAATCAAGCCGGTGGTTTTGTGCGAACCCGTCCGGATATTGAGACGCCCAATCAACAGCTGTACTTTTCACCCGTCAGCTACACCCGTGCACCGGCCGGAAAACGCCCGATGATGAGCCCGGATAAATTTCCCGGCTTTCTGATTGGGGCCGATACCTGCAGGCCGACCAGCCGGGGCGAAGTTGGTCTAAGGTCAGCGGATCCATTTGCCGCGCCAGTTATCCGACCAAACTACCTGTCAACCGACTATGATCGCAATGAGGCGTTGGAATCGTTCAAGTTCCTGCGCCGATTGTCGGAATCTCCGGCGTTCAAAGCGGTGACGGTGGATGAATTCAGCCCCGGAAAAAGTGTGCAGTCCGACGACGAGATCAACGCCTTTATCCGCGAAAACGCGTGGACAGTATTTCACGCCAGCTGCACTTGTCGTATGGGCGAAAGCTCGGCGGATTCCGTTGTTGACAGCCGCCTGAAAGTGCATGGAATTAAAGGGCTAAGGGTTGTGGATGCCAGCGTTTTTCCAAACGTGACATCAGGCAATATCAACGCGCCGTCAATCATGGTGGGCGAAAAAGCCGCCGATTTGATATTAGAGGATCA
>ERZ888423.3344-NODE-3344-length-10692-cov-8.594623_pt1 | contig 10692 bp, 6 predicted proteins | sample MGYA00520523_ERZ888423 | MGnify/ENA primary metagenome ERZ888423 (study PRJEB32303, sample SAMEA104408611) | aquatic metagenome | biome: Brackish water; feature: Pelagic; material: water | place: Baltic Sea | collected 2014-06-08T10:24:00 | depth 30,27 m ...
GTAATATAGGCAACACCGACAATCGATCCCGTAATCATAATTACGATATTCATGAGTTCGATGTGTTGAATCGTAATATAGTTTTCTAGATGGGAGACTTTACGCATGATGATCAGCAAAGTGTTAACCATCGCAAATCCTGAGAAAATCGCCCCCGCCACAAAATAAGGAGGGAAAATCGTCGTATGCCATCCGGGGATCACTGAAGTCGCAAAGTCAAAAGATACGATTGTGTGCACCGAAAGCACCAATGGTGTTGCCAAACCGGCAAGGACCAGTGAAACTTCTTCAAAACGCTGCCAATCTTTGGCGCGTCCACTCCATCCAAAGGACAAAATACTATAAACGCGTTTGGTAAATGGGGTGATCGCTCGGTCGCGAATCATGGCAAAATCAGGAAGTAATCCCGTCCACCAAAATACAAGTGACACAGATAAATAAGTCGAAATTGCAAATACGTCCCAGAGCAGTGGTGAGTTAAAGTTAACCCAAAGCGACCCGAATTGGTTAGGAATCGGCAACACCCAATAAGCCAGCCAAGGGCGACCCATGTGGATAATTGGGAATAAACCGGCCTGGATTACCGAGAAAATAGTCATCGCCTCGGCAGAACGGTTAATCGCCATACGCCACTTTTGACGGAACAACAATAGAACCGCCGAAATCAAAGTTCCTGCGTGTCCAATACCAACCCACCAAACGAAGTTGGTGATGTCCCATGCCCAGTTAACGGTCTTGTTGAGTCCCCAAACACCTATCCCAGTAGAGATGGTGTAGATGATACACCCTAGTCCCCATAAAAATGCGGTAAGAGCGATGGTAAAGACTATCCACCAAGACTTGTTGGCCTTGCCTTCTACAGGAGCCGCCACATCGACAGTAACGTCGTGGTAGGTCTTGTCTCCCGTAACTAGGGGTCTTCTAATAGGTGCTTCGTAATGCGACGCCATATCTATAATTGAATTTCTTTAATTTATGCTTCGTTTGTATTTCTCACCTTGGCTTGATAAAAGACATTTGGCTTGGTGCCAACTGCCTCGAGCAAGTGATACATTCTATCGTCTTCTTTAAGTGTTGCCACCGCGCTGTGCTCATCATTGATGTCTCCAAACTGAATTGCTCCAGTTTCACAGGCTGCAGAACAAGCCGTTTTAAACTCGCCGTCTTTAATTACACGACCATCACGCTTCGCATCGAGAATCGTTTTTTGTGTCATTTGAATACACATAGAACATTTCTCCATGACTCCACGAGAACGAACCACGACATCTGGATTCAAGACCATACGGCCTAAATCATTGTTCATGTGGTAGTCAAATTCTTCATTTTCAGCATATAAGAACCAATTGAAGCGACGAACTTTATAAGGACAGTTATTCGCACAATAACGTGTTCCTACGCAACGGTTATAAGCCATGTGGTTTTGGCCCTGACGTCCGTGAGAAGTTGCCGCAACAGGACATACCGTCTCACAAGGCGCATGGTTACAATGCTGACACATAACCGGTTGGAACGCAACTTGAGGGTTGTCCGCTGCTACCTCCATTTCGGCAAACTCAGAAAGCGAGCTCCCTAGACCTGATATATTGTCTTTTTTATCCGCATCTGCTGAAAAACTTTCCTCGCTTGAATAGTAACGATCAATACGCAACCAGTGCATATCGCGGCTACGACGCATTTCGCTTTTTCCAACGACAGGAACATTGTTTTCTGCATGACAGGCAATCACACAAGCCCCACATCCGGTACAGGCGTTTAAATCGATAGACAAATTGAAATGGTGTCCGATTGAACGATCAAATGAATCCCATAGGTCAGCCTCAGGTGAGGTAACCGGAATCTCTTTATGATCTTTAGAGACCGAAGGCACGGCATTCCAATAATCTTTGTCCTTAGTATTAAATATTTCTAGGGTAGTTTCACGAATGATATCACGACCCATCATCGTATTGTGGAGCTGAATACAAGCAAATTCGTGCGTTCCCGCAACTTTTTCAATACGAACAGATTGAACACTACTGAATTCCTTATATAAAGAATAGGCGTTCACACCCGTTTGCATTTCTGCTTGAATTGACGCTTTTTGACCATAACCTAGAGCCAAACCAACCGTTCCAGGCGCTTGACCAGGTTGTATTAGGACAGGCACTCGCTCGAGTACTGCATCGCCTACGGTAACGCGCGCACAGTCCCCATTTAAGGCGCCATTAGATACATGGGTATTGGTCAAGCCAAGACGTTTAGCATCGGTGGCAGACACAGTTAAATAGTTGTCCCAAGTCGCTCTTGAAATCGGATCAGGAAGTTCCTGAAGCCATGGGTTATTGGCTTGACGACCATCCCCCAAACCAGTCTTTGTGTAAAGACAAAGGGCCATCGCTTCACCAGTATCAAAATGACGTGCTGGTGTCGCCGTAGTCGGTAAACTACCGTAGTCCGCAGAATAACTGCTGCTGAATACACCGTCGTGTAAGGCTTTACTCCAAGAAGAACCGGAGAGAATATTTTCTTGCCAAAAGGCTTTTAAGTAATCGTGATAGCTCTGAGTTGACCCGGTCCAAGCCAGCATACACTCTTGGAATTGACGTGTATTAAACAAAGGACGAATGGTCGGTTGGACTAAAGAGAACATGCCTTTTTTAGCCTCAACATCGCCCCAAGCTTCTAGATAATGCGGTGTCGCTGCAACTAATTTGGCTGCAGAAGCAGTCTCATCTGCACGCATCGCAAAAGACAGCGTAAAGGCTAAGTTTTTAAACGCCTCTGTAAAATCACTATCTGAAAAGGCGTAAAGCGGATTTACCCCTGCAGTTATAAGCCCTTTGATCCGTCCATTCTTAACGCCCTCAATTACGTCTTGTACCGCAGTACTTGAGCCTGAGAACTTCATGATTGGATGGGTCACGTCCATAACTACAGAACCTATAGAAGCATTGTAATTCAATACTTTCTTTTGAGCCATCGGACATGGCAAACCACATACGAGCACGCCCGTGCTGCCTGCCTTTTCTAATTGTCGCTTTGCTTGTTCTGCTGCCGGGCGAATTCCCTCTGGCACATCAGAGAGGGCCTTTGATCCTGTAATGTATCCCAATACAGCCGCTTGTTGCGCTGGCGAAGCAGGCACACGCCTATCTGCGTTTGCCCCACTTAAACTCATATTGGCTTCAAATTGTATATGACGAGACATACGTCCGTCTTTTGGGATTCGGCTTTGAGCATAACCTGCTTCAAAACCGCCTCCTTGCCAGTCTCCTAGGAAGTCAGCGCCAATAGAAACGATAGTCGCCGCCTTACTGAAATCGTAATCTGCCAAAGCACGCATTCCGTAGACTTCTTGGAAGGCATCTAAGGCTTCACTAACAGAAACCATATCATAGGTTACGTGTTTAACGTTTGGATATTTCTTGGTAAAGGCCTGTACAAGCGCCGCTGTACTGGGGCTTGCAAAGCTTTGGGTTAACAAAATCACTTCGGCACCATTGAGCCCTTCTAATCCAGAAGCAACCGCCTGATCTAAATCAGCCCAGGTGGCGTCTTGACCATTGATTTGAGGCCCCATCAAACGATTTTTGTCATACATAGACAATACAGAGGCGTGAACACGCGCATTTACCCCGCCGATTTTACCGCCTAAATCATTACGTTCGATTTTAATTGGACGACCTTCTCTGGTTTTAACTAAAACAGAGGCAAAATCAAATCCGTCAGAAATTGTAGTGGCATAGTAGTTTGCCACCCCTGGAACGATTTCATCTGGGGCGACAACATAAGGAATCGATTTAATGACCGGTCCTTCACAAGCAGCTAAAGAAGCAGCAGCTGTCGAAAAGCCCACATATTTAAGGAAATCACGACGCGTAGTCGATGAATGTTCTAGAACATCCTTATCGCCTAAAAACTGATCGGTCGGAATGGGCTGTGCAAATTCATTTTGCTTGAGGGCTTCAACCACAGAACTCTCTGGGTTTAACTCCTCGATACTTTTCCAATATTTCTTATTTGATGCCATAATATGCGCTCTGAAAATTCTGATCTAATTTAGTAGTGACATTTACCACATTCAAGGCCGCCCATTTGCGCCGCCGTCAAGTTGTCTACACCGTATTTCTTCGATAATTCTTCGTGTATGTGCTCGTAATATTCATTATCCTTTACTTGGATATTGGTTTCACGGTGACAGTTAATACACCATCCCATGGTCAAAGGAGCATACTGATACATGATTTCCATTTCTTCAACAGGACCATGACACGTTTGACACTCAACTCCAGCTACAGTAACGTGTTGAGAGTGATTGAAATAGGCGAAATCTGGTAGGTTGTGAATGCGAATCCACTGAACAGGCTGCGTTTCCCCAGTGTAAGATTGAGTATTTTCATCCCATCCTACGGCAGCGTATAACTTTTTAATTTCGGCATTGTAATCAACGCCGTATTCATTTTTACCTTCAGCTAATGTTTCCTCAGCGACCTCGGCAATATTTTTGTGACAATTCATACAAACATTCAGCGAAGGAATCCCAGAATGCTTACTTTTTCGGGCTGAACTGTGGCAATAATTACAATCGATTTGATTGTCTCCAGCGTGAATACGGTGAGAATAATGAATCGGTTGAACGGGCTCGTAACCTTGATCCACCCCCACTTGCATTAAATAACCATAGGCAAAATATCCTGAGGCGAGCAAAAAGAAAATAGCCGTGACCAAAACTAAAAACTGGTTCTCGATAAACAACTTCCAAATTGGCGTACGGGCTGCTTTTTCCTCATAAACAACACCATTGGCCTGGGCAATGCGACGTAATGTTTTGTTGACCAAAAACAACATGACCACCAACAACATAAATACCAAAGCCAATACGGCCAAAATAATGTCATTGGATACGCCTCCTGAATTTGCCGAGGTCGTCGCGGTAGTTACTGCGGCAACTGCCGGCGCTTTTTTCGGGGTGTAGGTATAAGCGATTATGTTGTCAATATCAGCATTACTGAGCTGCGGAAATGAAGTCATAACCGCACCGTTGTATTCATTGTAAATCGCGTTGGCTTTGGCATCTCCTGACTTCACCATTTCTTGGCTATTCTTGATCCAAGAATAGAGCCATTCACGATCGTACTTATCTCCTACTTGAAACAAGGCCGGCCCCGTTGCTTTTTTGTACAATTTGTGACAAGCGGCACAGTTGGCGTTAAATAAGTTCTCTCCCGCAACGGTATCCAAAGCCAGAGCGGCCGGGAAGTCAATTGATGCATTTGCATTTGGGCTAAATGAGAAGGCCAAGACTGTGAAGAGCAATAAAGACAACGCCTTCGCAGTTAGATTTCGGTAAGTTACCTGTTCCATAGAATCAGTTAAATTGTGGTCCATACAATTGAGGCGCAATAAGTTGTGAAAAACTGTGTTATACGACACTAATTATCACCTAAAAATAACTGTGCAAAAGTACGTTATAAAGTCGATTTTGAAAATTATGTATCGCGCCTTAAAACTAATTTATAATAATTCTAAATAAACATTTTTCCCCAAGTGGCATTTAATATTTTACTTTTGTAATTCAAGGTAACAGATATGAATATACTACCCAAAAGTACATCCAGAAAAACGATTGCTTTACTGAGCTTTATTTTCAGTCTTCACATTCAAGCACAACAGGATAATGTGCTGCGCGATGCACGACTTGATTCCCTTTTACAGATAAAAATTGAAATGCAAAAGGGGCACTTACTGGGGGAGAATTATACCATTCAGCTTCACTCAGGCGCACTGAGCGATGGACAAGAAATTATGGCGGCTTTTAAACATGACTTTCCTCAGTGGCCCATAATGGTTCATTATGAAACACCCAATTACAAGGTTTGGGCAGGTAATTTCAGCGTGAGACTCAGTGCCGATCAAGCTTTAAAGGCGATTCAACGCAAATTTCCTACAGCGTTTATTTTTAAGCCGGCACTGATGCGTAAAGAAACTTCGACCTCGGAAAATCAAGACCCTGAGCGTTCGGACTCAGATAATAAGACATCTCAAAACAAACCCTAATCTACTTGAGTTTCTTTTTTACTTCAACCTCTTGGAATGCCTCGATGACATCACCGATGTTGATGTCGTTGTAGTTTTTAATTTGCAGACCACAATCATAGCCTTTTGAGACTTCCTTGACATCATCCTTGAATCGCTTCAAAGAATCAAGTACTCCAGTGTAAACCACTACCCCTTCTCGGATTAAGCGGACTCCTGAGTTTCTGAAAATCTTTCCGCTAAGCACCATACATCCTGCAACGGTACCGACTTTCGAAATCTTGAATGTTTCACGGATTTCTGCAGTTCCTGTAACCTCTTCACGAAGCTCAGGAGACAACATCCCCTCCATAGCATCCTTAAGGTCGTTGATCGCGTCATAGATGATTGAGTAACTTCTGACATCAATTTCCTCTTTATCAGCGAGCTGACGTGCATTACCCATTGGGCGAACATTAAATCCAATGATAATCGCATCAGAAGCTGAGGCCAATAGAACATCACTTTCTGTAATCGCTCCAACTCCTTTGTGAATAATATTCACTTGAATTTCTTCTGTGGACAACTTCAAGAACGAATCCGTTAAGGCTTCAACAGAACCATCAACATCCCCTTTAAGGATAATATTCAGCTCTTTGAAATCTCCTAAGGCGATACGACGCCCAATTTCATCCAGCGTAATGTGTCGCTGAGTTCTTACCGACTGCTCGCGCTGTAATTGAGTTCGCCTAGTGGCGATCGCTTTTGCTTCACGTTCGTCTTCGAAGACATTAAATTTATCACCGGCCTGAGGGGCGCCATCCAGACCGAGTATGGATACCGGTTTAGCGGGTCCCGCCTCTTTAATGACATGACCGCGCTCATCGTGCATCGCCTTAACTTTTCCACTGTGCTGACCCGCTAATACAAAGTCTCCCACGCGTAAAGTTCCGCCTTGAACCAAAATCGTAGATACATATCCACGACCTTTATCTAAGAAGGCTTCAACCACCGTTCCATTAGCCATTCTCGATGGATTGGCTTTAAGTTCTAATAATTCAGCCTCAAGCAAGACTTTTTCAAGCAATTCAGGAACGCCCTGACCCGTTTTGGCAGAAATGTCTTGTGATTGTACTTTTCCGCCCCAATCCTCAACTAACAAATTCATGTTGGCCAATCCCTCCTTTATTTTCTCAGGATTTGCACTTGGTCGGTCAATTTTATTTATTGCAAAGACAATAGGAACACCAGCGGCTTGAGCGTGAGCGATGGCTTCTTTGGTCTGCGGCATAATGTCATCATCGGCAGCAATAACAATAATCGCTAAGTCAGTTACTTGAGCTCCACGAGCACGCATCGCTGTAAAAGCCTCGTGTCCTGGAGTATCCAAAAACGTTATCTTTTGTCCATCTGCCAAAGTCACTGCATAGGCCCCAATATGTTGGGTAATCCCTCCAGATTCCCCAGCAATTACATTCTCTTCTCGTATGTAATCCAAAAGAGAAGTTTTACCGTGATCAACGTGCCCCATAACGGTGACAATTGGTGCGCGATCCTTCAGGTCTTCTGGTGCATCGCTCTGCTCCTGTATTGCCTCCTCGATATCTGCGGTTACAAATTCGACCTCAAATCCAAATTCTTCAGCCACTATAGATAATGTTTCCGCATCCAATCGCTGATTCATCGTCACCATCATTCCTAAAGACATGCAGGCAGAAATAATCTGGGTAACTTGCATATTCATCATGGTGGCCAATTCACTCACCGTAACAAACTCAGTAAGCTTCAGCAATTTGCTATCGGCCTCCAGTTGTGCCATTTCGTCATCAGATTTTTGGCGGTGACTGTCTCTTTTTTCGCGACGATATTTAGCCCCTTTTCCTTTAGAAGATTTTCCTTGGAGTTTCTCAAGAGTCTCCCGCACTTGACGTTGGACTTCTTCCTCGCTGGGCTCCTCTTTGGTGATTGCAGTCCGCGCGCGACCGGGTTTTTGACCAGTCTTTGCCCCAGGAGCATCTTTACTGATTCGACGGCGCTTACCACGCTTTTCTCGCGCGTCTTTGGACTTATCGTCCGTTTTACGCTCGGGTTTTTTAAACTGAGTTAAATCTATCTTCTCTCCAGTAAAACTAGGGCCATCGAGCTTTTTATACTGAGTCTTCAATGGCGCATCATCGGAGGCAACCTCGGCCTCTTTTACCGGTTCCTTTTTAGGGGGCGCCGCGACTACAGGGACCACAACCTTAGCAGGGACTTCTTTTTTCTCGACTATTTTTTCTTCAACAACAGGAGCAGCAGCAACAGGCTCTTCGACTTTTACTGCCTCGGCCACCTCTTTTTTCTCAGGCTCAAGTTTTTTCTTGGGCTCAAAATCGATCTTACCCAACATTTTTGGGCCAGAAAGTTTCGATTCGGCCTTGACGACCTCAACAACAGGCGCCGGCTTTTCTTCGATTTCCTTTTCAAATTCTTGACGCAATTCTTCTTTTTCTTTGCGCTTCTCTTCACCGACTTCCTTAGCCTCAACCTTTTTGGACTTATCTGTCTGAAATTCAGATAACAATAACTGATACTCGTCGTCAGATATTTTGGTGGTAGGACGTGCTTCAACCACATATCCTTTGGCCCCCAAAAATTCCACAGCACGATCCAGTGAAATATTGAATTCTCTTAAAACCTTATTTATTCGAATCGTTTTACCTTCAGCCATAAAATGCTTTTCCTATTTATTTTTCTCGAATTCTTATGTAAAAGTAGTCAACCTTGACCTACTCTTCAAATTCTTCTTTCAATATATTGACCACCTCGATGATCGTTTCTTCTTCTAAATCGGTACTGTTCACCAAAAATGACAGGTCTTTTTCCAAAACACTTTTTGCGGTATCCAAACCAATTTTTTTGAATTCATTAATGATCCAAGTTTCAATTTCATCTGAAAACTCGGTAAGTTCTACGTCCTCTTCTGCCCCTTCGCGCAATACATCTATTTCATACCCTGTCAACTGACCCGCAAGACGAATATTATGCCCTCCACGACCAATCGCCTTGGACACTTCCTCTGGCTTGAGAATTACTTCAACCCGCTTGTTCTTTTCATCGATCGTTAAAGAAGTCACTTTTGCCGGACTCAGGGCACGCGTGATAAATAAGTTTGTATTGTTTGTAAAATTAATCACATCAATATTCTCATTCCCCAATTCGCGAACGATCCCATGAATCCGTGATCCTTTCATGCCGACACAAGCGCCAACTGGGTCAATACGATCATCGTAGGAATCCACAGCAACTTTTGCCTTTTCACCTGGGATACGGACTACTTTTTTAACGGTGATTAGCCCATCAAATACTTCAGGGATTTCTTGTTCGAAAAGTTTTTCCAAAAAAATTGGACTCGCGCGTGACATGATGATTGAAGGCTTGTTCCCCTTGAGCTCTACGCTCTCAATAATTCCCCGAACATTGTCCCCTTTTCGGAAAAAATCCGAAGGAATCTGCTTGTCTTTTGGCAGTATAATTTCATGACCATCGTCGTCAAGTAGGATCACTGCACGGTGTCTGATGTGGTGCACCTCGGCGGTGTATATCTCTCCTTCCAGGTCCTTAAACTGCTTGTATACGTTTGTGTTGTCGTGTTCGTGAATTTTGGCAATTAGATTTTGACGCAACGCCAAAATAGAACGTCGTCCGAGATCCATGAGTTTAACCTCCTCGGATACATCCTCGCCAATCTCAAAATCCTCTTCGATTTTGCGGGCCTCGGTTAACGAAATTTCTTCATTTGGATCTTCAACCTCACCGTCGGCAACCACCACACGATTTCTCCAGATCTCCATATCCCCTTTATCTGGATTGATGATAATATCAAAGTTATCATCACTTCCATATTTCTTCTTTAAGGCATTTCGAAATACGTCTTCCAAAATAGCCATCAGCGTAACGCGATCAATAAGTTTGTCGTCCTTAAACTCTGAAAACGATTCAATTAACGCTAAATTCTCCATAATAAATTCATTAAAATTTAATCATAACTGTGGCGCGGACCACCGAATCAAAGGCAATCTCCTGCTCTTTTTGAATTTTGACATAACCCTTTCCAACGGGCTTTTTTTCACGGACTTGATAACTGAGTGTTAAGGCCTCGTCACTGAGCGAGACTAATTCTCCCTCAACTTCTTGATCTTTAAACTTAACGTTCAGAATACGCCCAATATTTTTTTGAAATTGGCGCTTTTCCACCAACGGTTCAGTCACCCCAGCAGACAAAACCTCAATAGAAAAGTCCAAGGCTTCACGATCTAGATTATGCTCTACAGCCCGCGAAATGTCGATACAATCTTGAACACGCACACCTTCATCGCCGTCGATAATGATTTTGATGTGGTTTTCGCTGTCGATATTCCAATCGATTAAAAACAAATCGGAACGTTCAGCGAGCGCGTCAGTCAACAAAGTTTCTACTTGTGCTTTCATAAAATTCAGTTTATAAAAAGAGGGGACTCCCGTCCCCTCTCCTCTTTACTGCGATAAATGCGATGCAAATATACCTAATGTTTTTTTGACAGCCAAATAAAATAAGGCGTCCAAACCATCAAAAAACCCCAGCTAAAAAACCGGGGTTTTGTTGGCCTACTAGGGCTCGAACCTAGACTCTTCTGAACCAAAATCAGACGTGTTGCCAGTTACACCATAGGCCAA
>ERZ888423.3345-NODE-3345-length-10690-cov-9.517536_pt1 | contig 10690 bp, 14 predicted proteins | sample MGYA00520523_ERZ888423 | MGnify/ENA primary metagenome ERZ888423 (study PRJEB32303, sample SAMEA104408611) | aquatic metagenome | biome: Brackish water; feature: Pelagic; material: water | place: Baltic Sea | collected 2014-06-08T10:24:00 | depth 30,27 m ...
TAAACAATACACTACAAAATAAAGTCAATTTAAAAAAACTTGAAACAGTTTTTAAGGTTATAGATTTAATGCAGGAGCCTATATAAATGTGGATGATTCCTCAAGACACATCTCCAATTGAAACTTACATTTGGAAGAAAAATATATTCAACGATCAAGAACTGTCTATAATAAAGGCAATTGGAAAATCTGTACCGTTAATTGAAGGTGGGGTTGGAAATAAAGAAGTGTCGCTAACTGAGACTAGGCGTAGCAGGGTATCATGGATTGCTCCTAGACTAGATACTGAATTTATATTTGAACGCATAGCTCAATCGTTAATGACTTTAAATAAATCATTTTATAATTATAGTCTAACACACATAGAAGATTTGCAATTTTCTGAATATGATAACACATATCAAGGCATGTATAGAAATCATACTGACGATGGGCATGACTCTGCAGTTACTCGTAAATTAAGTTTTACAATACAGCTAAGTGATTCAACCGACTACGAAGGTGGCGATTTATTATTATATAGATTTAGATTAGACAACCCAGAGATTGCACAACGAGAAAAGGGAATGATGATTGCATTTCCTAGTTCAACAATTCACGAAGTAACTCCTGTTACAGTCGGTACACGGTATAGTCTTGTAGGATGGGCACATGGATCAAGACTACGATAATATTAAAATAATACCGTTGTGGCCTACTAATATTGTTACGACGGTTGTTGATATAGATACCACTGCTTTAATATCAGAAGTATATAAATTAAAATCTAAAGAGTCAGCAGTTACTAAATCTAATTACGGCGGATGGCAAAGCAATATACAGATACATGAAAATAATGTATTTACAGAATTATTTTCCAAGTGTTCTAACATTTTATACTTTACATTTCAAACAAAACATGTTACATTTAAACAAACATGGGCATGTATTAATAAACCCAATGACTTTAATTTAATACATGCTCATGGAAATCAGTATCATATCTCAGGAGTTTATTATTTGCAAGTTCCAGACCAATCAGGCGATATAGCATTTAGAGATCCGAGACCTGCTGCTATTAATTCGTCTACACAAAAGATTTTTAATCAAGGCGATACAGAAAATTTTACTCCGATTAATAAGCAGTTAATATTTTTCCCGTCATATCTAGAACACTTTGTATTACCAAATGAGTCTACACAAGATAGAATATCAATTAGTTTTGATGCAATAATAGGATAACTTACCATGTACATGAATAATAAAATATTAGTAATTGACAATTTTTATTTAGAACCTGATCGTATTAGAAAATTTGCACTTGACCAGGAATTTAAAGATTGCAAACAAGCTAATGCTGGAGGCAACTGGCCAGGGCAGCGTAGTAGCTTTTTACATAATTTAGATGCAAATGTTTCTGATGAATTTCATAATGCATTTTTAGGAAATTTATTAGAAAATAATCCTATAAAACATAGTGGATACATAGAAACAAATTTTCAAATATGCTACGAATCTGACGGCGACAGTTGGGTACACTATGATACCCCGACGTGGAATTGTACACATGTAGGCGTTGTATATTTGACTCCAAATCCGCCAAAAAATTCTGGAACATTATTTTACGAACTTAATGAAACATATAGACAAGAGTTTGACGAGTATGCTGCACGTAATAATAAGTTATGGACAGGCTTAAATAGAGATCAAGATAGAGACGAGTTTGAAAGGTTCTTTAAACAAACTATGGAAATTCCAAACAAATATAATCGTGCAATAATATACGGTCCTCATATGTGGCACAAGTCAGATAGATATTTTGGCACTACGCCGGAAAATGCAAGACTATTTCAACCTTTCTTTTGTAATATAAAATTTAACTATGACGAATAAAAAAATAACCATCGGTATATACGGCGATAGTTTTTCTGATCCTAATTGGGTTAAGAATAATTACAAAGCATGGCCCGAACTGTTAGAAACAGATTATACAATTAAAAACTATTCTTTATCGGGCACAAGTCTGTGGTGGAGCTATAATAAGTTTTTAGAAACTTGTGATAAAATTGATTATGCTATATTTGTCGTAACAATACCTGGGAGATTACACATCGATTATCAAGATCAGCACATAAATTTAAATCCAATTTCTTGGCCGGTATGGGATGGTGTTAGTATCGGTGAAATTTATTTCAAGTACATTTATTCAGATAAACGAGAAACTGCATTTCATAATTTCATAGTGTCTGATTTATTATTATATGATAAAATATTAATAATTCCTGCATTTGCAGAAAGTATACCAAACTATGCAGTGTCGCTGTGTTACTATGCAGATAAAGAAACTGCACATTATGGTCTTAAAAATACTGGACCCAACGAAAATCGTAAATGTCATTTAACTAAAGAAAATAATAACATGGTCTACAACAAGATTATATCTGCAATGGAATCAAAGTCAAAGATATTAACATTATCAGAGTATGACTATGTAGTACCAAAAGATCCTATTAGTCAGTATTGGAAGGTATAATGAAAGAAGAATATAAAATTATAAGAAATTTTATTGATCAAGACACATGTAATGCACTTGTAAATAAGTTAGATAACTGTTTAAAAGAAGGATATGCATTTCCGCCTGATAATCAATGTCCAAATAGTCCTGCATTTTATGGAATGTTTAATGACGAATCAAACAGATGGTTGTCAAGAATTGAAGAAATAGTTAGTAAATCTTTATCGCCTACTTATACATACGCTCGAATCTATCAAAGAGGAGAGATTCTATTGCCCCACACAGATAAGTGGGAGTGCGAATATAGTTTTACCCTTGCATTAAAATACGATAAAGAAATATGGCCGTTTTATTTAGATACAGAACAAGGCACTAAACAAGTGTTGTTAGACAACGGTGATATGTTAATTTATAAAGGTGTAGAAAATCTACACTGGAGAATGCCATTGGAAAATACGTTTCATTATCAAGCATTTTTTCATTATGTAGATAATAACGGGCCATATGCAGATAAAAAATATGATGGCAGATTTGATTTTGCCACAACGCAAGAAGTTAAGGATGAAATGGATAGGAGAAATAATGCAGTACAATGAAGAATTCCAATATGCAACATTTGATGTTCCGTATATTGCAGAACACATAGAAGATATTAAACGCATAACTCAAATAGGTGTTGACAAATATAAAAGAAAATTTTATGTAACTAACCATGCTAATAGTACTGATAATATCACTTGGCAATTTAGTAATTACAATGTATATGGATTATGTTCATGCAATCAATGGTTTTATACTATCTATAAAAGTCTAATTCAAGGGTTAAGAGAATACTACGCAGTATCTAATACTCCTATTCCGGAACAATTATGGTTGCAAAGTTGGATCAACAGTCACACTCCTAAACAGGTGCTAAAGACACATAATCACGAGTGGCCGCTACATGGATATATTAGTATTGAACCAAAAAAATCTTGTACGGTTTTTACAGATAAACCTAATGGAAAAGAATTATATCGGATTGAAAATAAAGTAGGACAGATCTACATAGGCCCTGGGTCAAGATTTCATCATGTTGAAATAACAGAACCGTTCGAAGGTGAGAGAATTACACTCGGTTTTGACTTAGAACACCGAGATCGTATTTTTGATAATATAGGCTTTATGCCTATTATTTTATAGTCATTATGCTCATATAGCAAAAGATTAGCCGATAAATAGGTATATAATAAAGGAGTACTATACATGAATAAAACACCAGAAATTTTTTATTTACAAAACGTTGCACAAGTAGATACATATGTAAATCTCAGATCAGACTTAAAAACTGATTGTTGGAAATACGGAGTTGTTACTATCAATGCAGAAGGATTCGGAGTTGAAGACGGTAGTCATATCTGGTACACTGATATGGTTAAAAACCGTTGGAACGAAGTATTGATGCAAGACGTTATTGATAAGTTAGAATTGTTAGCACCTGAAACTAAAAAATATAACTTTAAATCGCTTGATGCGTATGCATGTGCTAGAACATTTGGTCTAGATGGAAACATCCACATAGATAAAGAATTTGAGTTTTCTAGTAAAGGCGATGGATATATGACATTTTGTTATTTCCCATCAGACGAATGGCAACCCGAATGGGGCGGAGAACTACAATTCTTTGACAATGCAGGTAATGTAATTGCTTCATACTATCCGATGCCCAATACATGTGTAGTGTTTGATAGTAACATTCCTCACCGAGGTCTAGCACCTTCGCGAGATTGTAAGGAAGTTAGAAAGCACATTACATTTAAAGTTTTTGTTAATAAGATGATACAAGACTAATGATTCAAAATCTATTTTCATTACCAATATATAAAACAAATATTTTTGATTCAACTGTAGATTTTGAATCAATTAGATCAGTAGTAGATAACGAATTTGAAAAAATAGATATTAATGTTAGTTTAGAAAAAAATGGCGGCGTTAGTACATATGGAACAAATAAAAAGTTACATAGTCATCCTGCTTTTGAAGAACTAAACAAGTTAATAATGTATCATGTAAACTTATATTGGAAGGTACTAGATATTAACGACGGGTTATCTCCTGTAATAGATGAATGTTGGACTAATAAACACATTAACGGTAGCTTTACGGATTTACATTCACACAGTATGCATCCGATTGTTGTAAGTTTTTACTTAGCTGCGCCAAAAGATTGTGGAAATATAGTATTTGTTAATCCAATGGAATATGCTATAACGCACATACCATACAACTATCCAGTAGAAGATAAAATTAATACTTCGATATATATTGAATCTGGTGATATTGTCTTATTTCCTGGATGGTTGAGACATAAAACAGAAACTAGCAAGACCAATGAGGATCGTATTGTTATTACGTTTAATATAAGATACGAAGGAATATATTTAGATTCACAAGTACCATACCCTATTGTAGTTGAAAAACCTATGCCAACCTCATTTAATGAGCCGATATACATTGAATCAAATAATAGCACGATGAATTATCTGTTTAATAAATTACACAGTCAGGAAATGATGATTGGTCATTTAAAATCAATGCTAGTAAACGGAGAAAATAATGGACAACAATAAAAAAGTTCCGAGAATTATTAGAAATTTAGATACATCGCAAAGACGTACTCATTTTAACGAAAAAATATTGTTATGTTCTGCAGAAAAAGCAGCAGAACGTTTAGCAATATGTAAACAGTGTACTGCATTTAAAGACTGGGGTTGCGTAATTAACGGAAATTTTATGCCAAGGACTACACGATTGCGAGCCTCTGGATGTCCTTATGGCAAATGGCTGTCAGCATTTAAGGAAACTAAATAAGTGGCTAAAACTATTAAAGTAGGTTATACTCCGTGGTTTGAAAGATCTCCTCTTACAGACGGCAGCGGCCCATTAAACTATTACGGATGGAATGAAATTGTACACTTTGATTTAGAAAAGTTAGACACATGGAAAGATTCTAAAGTAGGATTTATGAAGTGTCCTGCTTTTGTAAAATATGTAGACCAAATCTGGGTCGTAAGAGCGTTGATAGATGTTGAGATAGAATGGGATAAATCTAACAAAGTCTTATTAAGCAATCTTCCGCCGATGGCACACGATGCTATGGTAAAAGTACATTGGGGTGATTTTGATCCCGAGGTCGATAAACCAATTGTAGCACTGAATACTGCAACATTGTTTTATGCAGACGAAGAAGTGTGGGTAGACTTTTTGCCACCGTGGAATCATATAGATCCTAAATTTAGAATTATGCCTGGCAGTTTTAATATTTGTAACTGGCAAAGGCCAGTTATTCCTACTTTTGAAATGCTTGACAATAAAATTACTTTTAAACGTGGGCAACCATTAGCATATATTAAATTTAGAACACGCGATCCTCAAGACTTAATTAAATTAGTTAAACAACCTCGTACAGATGAATTAGATCATATTGTAAATTCATCTGTATCATTGAAGTCGTATCAAAGCAACATAAGTTGGAAAATAGTTACTGGTGCATTGCCAAATAAACAACGTCCTAAAAAACTTGTAAAAACAGAACCTTGGATCTGTAGATTCTTTAGGAAATTTATTAAATGATAAAATCTACTTGTATATTAGGTGGCGGAACTAGTGGATTAATTACTGCATTAGTATTAAAAAAATGGTATCCGACAATGGATATTAAATTAATAGAATCTTCTACAATTGGTATTGTAGGTGTAGGAGAAGGTAGTACTGAACACTGGGCTACTTTTATGCGTACAGTAGGAATTACATTTAAAGAATTAATGTTAGAAACTGATGCTACATTTAAGTCTGGTATTAAATTTGAAAATTGGAACGGCGATAACGAATTCTATATGCATTCGCTACATGCAGAGTACACTCAATTAATGCCAAATAATTTACCCGGAGTAATGGTCAAACTAATTACCGAAGATCAACAGCATACATATCCAAACAGTATTATCAATTCTAGACATTTACATCCTATAGAAAATAGCGTTAACCAACTTCACTTTGATACTAATAAATTAAATTTATTTTTACATAAAAAATGCATAGAACACGGAATAACTATTATTGAAGATGATATTGTAGATGTAGCACTGTTAGATAACGGACATGTAAAAAGTTTAAAAGGAAAAAATAATCTTGATTATTTTGCAGAATTTTTTGTAGATTCATCAGGATTCCATCGAATGATTAATTCAAAATTGGGAGCTAAATGGGTCGATTGTAAAGAGTATCTTCCAATGGATAGTGCATTTGCCTTCCCTACAGCTCACGACGGTGAGTATCCGTCCCACACTAGAAGCATTGCAATGTCTAGTGGATGGGCTTGGCAAATACCTACACAATCTCGTTACGGTAATGGATATGTATACTCTAGTGAGTTTCTAACTCACGATCAAGCAGTAGAAGAAATGCAAACAATGTATAATCAACCAATTAAGGTTGCAAAAAGTTTTAAATTTTCAGCAGGGTATGTTGATAGATTTTGGATTAAAAATTGCGTAAGTGTTGGACTTGCTGGAAGTTTTGTAGAACCATTAGAAGCATCTAGTATAGGTACTAGTATTCAACAAGCGTTTGCACTTGGGCAGTATTTGTTATCATGGTCGCCCGAGGATACCGTATCGGCTGATAGATATAATAGTCAGTTTGAGTTAGTAGCTAAAAACATTATTGACTTTGTACAATTGCATTATATCACTCATCGCAATGATTCTAAATTCTGGCAACATTGTAAGAATTTAAAACTAACCGATTTTAATAAAGAAACACTAGAACATTTTAAAACTGTCATACCTTCAAGAGGGTATTATGCATCTAATGCTTGGTCACTATTCAGTGAACTAAACTGGATGCAAGTTATGCACGGATTAAAACTATTTAACACTGAAAAAATTAAAGCTATATGGGGAAATCAAGCTCCGGGGGCAATTAGTGAAACTGATAGTATACTTAAAACTATAAATGTGTACCAAGATGTTAATACATCACTAAGTCACTACGACGCCATTCAATATTTAAAAAATAAGGAATAGTTAAATGAATATGGAAGACATTATATTAGTAGTCAAAGGAGTGTTGACTAAAGATCAGTGCAATACACTAATTAAGGAATATGATGATCGTTCTGCAGAGGCTGCCCTAGAAAGCTGCTATCATGCCATCACAAACGAAATGACTACAAGTACATATAAACGCATCGAGTTAACACCTTCGACTAACACATTTGATCTAGTACACGACACTACGAATGACATGATTAAGAAGTGGATAGCTCACTTAGATCAAATGCAGTCGTTTCATGTTCCAGGATTAAAAAAGTCTTTACGTTATTCACACTTACATCGTTTAATGAAATACGAAGAAGGTGAATGGATTCATCCGCATGTTGATTGGGAAGAAATGATTCATGCTAGCTGTACCATTGCATTAAATGACAACTACGAAGGCGGAGATTTTGTATTCTGGAATGGAAAACACACTGTGCAATTAGAACAAGGTGATGCAATGATATGGCCGGCCGATCCGTTCTGGGTACACGAAGTAACTACAATTACTAAAGGGTGTAGATATGCTACTAATACATTTATACAATCATTACCTCAACGAGAACGAGCTCAAATGGGCGATATGATTTGGTCAATGGGACGAGCTGAAAATATAAAAAATGCATATTGGTATAGTCAGTGTGAGGAATAATTATGAAAAAAGAAATCGTAGTACTCGGCGGCGGAAGTGCAGGTTGGGTAACTGCATTGTTTATCAAACAAGTATGGCCTAATTGTAATTTAACTGTTATCGAAGATCCTAATACTCCACCAATAGTAACCGGAGAAAGTGGTCCAGCTTCATTAAATAAATTATATAATTTTTTAGAAATTAATTTTACAGACTGGGTTACATCTGTAAATGCAATGCCAAAATTAGGTGGCAAATTAGTCGATTGGAACGGTATCGGTACTAGCTTTGTACACGGATTAATTCCTGATTGGTATGATTTAAATTATAAATCCCAGCATCCTGAATTTGGAGGTGCTAAAGATTTTATTGCATGTGCAATTGCCGAAAACATTTCAACTGACGATTTGTTTTACAATGCTACCTTGCAAAATCTAGGAAAGCTACCAATTACGCCGTCAAGTGACGGCAGTCTATTCAACGTATTAACATTGCCTATGTGGCACTTTGATAGCAGGGCTAATGCTGATTACATGAAAAAGATAGGCCTTTCTAGAAACATAAAACTGATAGAAGGAAAATATACACACTGCACAAAAGACAATAGAAATAATATAGTTTCTTTAAATTTAGATACTGATTTAGTTGTTTCAGGTGATTGGTTCTTTGATTGTTCTGGCTTGGCTAGATTATTAGTACATAAAGAATTATGCGAAGAATTTGTAGATTATAGCAATTACTTTCCTGCAAGATCAGTAATTGCATGGCAAGATGATGCCGAATTTAAAAATCATACACAATTGACTTCTATGAAATATGGTTGGAGCTGGAATATCAATCTCAAACATCGAGCAGGAAACGGGTACATATACGATTCCAATTATATATCCGAGGATGAAGCAATACAAGAGATCGAAGAACGATTCGGTAATAAAATTAATCCAGTTGCTTCGTTTAAATTTTGTCCGGGGATTTTAAATAAGTCTTGGAAAAATAATGTTATTGCTATTGGGTTAAGTTCTGGATTTTTAGAACCGTTAGAATCAAACGGGCTAGCATCAATCGTTGAACAATTAAACGCACTCACAGAATATTGGGCTCCTAATAGCAACACTATTATAGAACAAGATTTGTACAATAATAAGAATAAATCTATAATGAATGACATTAGTGATTTCTTATCATTACATTATAGAGGTCACCGCAATGATACTGCATTTTGGAAAGATCATAATACTAATCCGTTGAGAATTTCGTCTACATTACAGCATAGGCTCGACATGTGGCAAGAAGGCATCATAGGACTAGACGATACGCAAGGGTATGGGTTAGAAAACTTTATGGTCGTTGCACAAGGCCTTAACTTGATTAATAAAGAAAAATTAAAACATCGATTGCTATCTAAACGTAGTAATATATTTGAAGAGTTTTATCAATCTTATAGTATACTAAAAAGAGATGTTGACAATATTAGTAATATCTGCTATACTATAGAAGAATGGGATAGAATAATTTATGTATAACTTATTTGCTACACCTGTAGAAAAGGTAAAAATTATACCCACGCAGGAACAGTATGATATTACACTCTTGCTTCTTAATAGAATGTTTAACGATGTTAAAGAACATAACTGGGCACTAGAAACGGGAAAATCAACAGGTGAGCTTGGATTAGATTTACACGACTGTCCGGAAATATGGTGGTTAATTGGCCGAGCAACGGAACATGTTCGCACCTATTGGAAAGAATTAGGATATAGAGATACAGAGCGTATAATACCTGAAAGCTCTTGGGCAAACGTACATATGACTAATCAAACTACCGGAGAACATGCTCACTGTGGCGGATTTAAAAAAGCACATATATCAACTGTGTATTACTTGGATAAACCAGCGTACTCAGGACACATTGAGTTTGTTGACCCGTTAGAATATATACATAGGATGACGCCAATACACGAATTCAGTGAGCGCATAGGCACTTACACTGAATTCCTCACTGAACAAAATGATTTAATATTGTTCCCTAGTTGGCTCAAACACAGAACACAAGCAAATTCGTCTAATGAAAAGCGAATTGCAATTAGTATAAACTTTATAGGAATTTGGTGATGGCTATTATTGATAAGATTGTTATTGTAGGTGGCGGCACTAGTGGACTTATGTCAGCACTTATGCTAAAGACTCAATTTGAACATCTAGACGTAACTGTAATTGAAAGTTCTAGCGTAGGAACTATCGGTGTTGGCGAAGGTGCTACAGAACACTGGAAAAACTTTTGTGAAGTTATCGGTGTTAGGTTAGAAGACACAATGGTCGAATGTAACGCTACACTAAAAAGTGCAATTAAGTTTAGTGATTGGGGCGTACCAGATTACTACCATGCAACTTGCGAGCCTTATGTTAGGACATTTGGTGAACATCAGATAATGTATGCAAAAATGATAGCCGACGGTGACGGACCACTTGACATAGTGCAAAAACGGG
>ERZ888423.3346-NODE-3346-length-10690-cov-7.578279_pt1 | contig 10690 bp, 8 predicted proteins | sample MGYA00520523_ERZ888423 | MGnify/ENA primary metagenome ERZ888423 (study PRJEB32303, sample SAMEA104408611) | aquatic metagenome | biome: Brackish water; feature: Pelagic; material: water | place: Baltic Sea | collected 2014-06-08T10:24:00 | depth 30,27 m ...
CGCCGATGATACTACCCACACGGGTGGAAAAGTAGGACACCGCCGAACACAAATTGGAATCGCCCCCCACCAATGGTGGGGGGCGATTTTCATTTCCGAATTCGACGATGTCATGGAATTCATTGCCAATCGATTCGTGGCCAATTGTGAGCCAATCAGCTTTGGCCGTATCCTTTACATAACGAAACATCATGCACGACAAGCAGGAAGGGCCTACGTGCCCCAAGATACCCAGGGCGGCCGCGGCGAACGGCGTCCGCGGTCAGGTTCGACCGCCGGCGGTCAGCGTCCCGGCCGCGACAAGCGGTCCGCGCCGCGCACATCCGGACCGCAGCGTGCCCGTCGCGCACAGCTGAGACCGGACGGCGAGGATGCACGCGAGGCCGGTCCGCCGATACCCGCCAACATCGAAGCCAAGCAGCTCGCCCCTGAAATTCGCGGCGAGCTCACGACTCTGGATCGCAGCACTGCCGATGTCATTGCCCGTCATTTGGTGGCCGCCGGTGAGCTCCTCGACGACGACCCCGAAACCGCGCTGGCACACGCCCGTGCCGCCCGTGCACGGGCCGGCAGGATCGCCGCAGTACGCGAGGCTGTAGGGATCGCGGCATACCAGTGTGGAGACTGGGCTCAGGCACTGGCGGAGTTGCGTGCGGCGCGCCGGATGGGTAGCCGCTCACCGCTGCTGGCGTTGATCGCCGACTGTGAGCGTGGGATAGGTCGTCCCGAGCGTGCCATCGAACTGGCCCGCGGCCCGGAGGCCGGCCAACTTACCGGCGACGACGCCGACGAACTGCGCATCGTCGCCGCAGGGGCCCGCTCGGATCTGGGTCAGCACGAGCAGGCGTTGGCGATCCTGTCCACACCTCAACTGGATCCAGGGAAGACAGGGCAGACCGCAGCCCGGATCTTCTACGCTCACGCCGAGACGCTGCTGGCGCTGGGCCGTGACGATGAGGCGTCGCGGTGGTTCCTGCACGCGGCCCGTGCTGACGTCGATGGGATAACCGACGCCGAAGAGCGGATCACGGAGCTGTCCTGACGTGAGCACCCTTGCCCAGCAATATGATTGCCTGCTGCTTGATCTCGATGGCACGGTGTTCCGCGGGCAACAGGCGACATCCGGTGCCGTCGACACCCTGGCTGCCCTGGATTGCCGGATCCTGTTCGTGACCAATAACGCCTCCCGCGGTGCTGAACAGGTTGCCCGGCACCTGTGCGATCTGGGTTTTACCGCAGAGCCTGCCGACGTCGTCACCAGCGCGCAGAGTGCCGCGCGTCTGCTCGCCGAGCAGCTGCCGCAGGGCGCGAAGGTTCTCATCGTCGGAACCGACGCGCTCGCCGCTGAGATCAACGGTGTCGGCCTGGCGCCGGTTCGGCAGTGGTCCGACACCCCGGTCGCCGTGGTGCAGGGACATTCGCCGGAAACCGGTTGGCCCGATCTCGCGGAGGCAGCGCTGGCCATCAGGTCCGGTGCCCTGTGGGTTGCTGCCAACGTGGACAAGACGCTGCCATCGGAGCGGGGTCTGTTGCCCGGCAACGGCTCGATGGTGGCTGCCCTGCGGACTGCTACTGACCGCGAACCACAGGTAGCCGGCAAGCCGTCGCCGGTCCTGATGGCAGACGCCCTGTCCCGCGGTAGCTTTCATACCCCGCTGGTGATTGGTGACCGCCTGGATACCGACATTGCCGGAGCCAATGCCGCGAATCTGCCCAGCCTGATGGTGCTGTGCGGGGTGAACACCGCAGAGGACGCGATCTGGGCGATCCCGGAACAGCGGCCCGACTACCTCGCCGAAGACCTCCGTGCCCTCACCGCCGACGCTGACACACTGCGTGTCGGGCCGCATGCGGGGTGGAGCGTCGAGCTCGACTCGTCGTCGGTGATGGTGCGCTCGACCGGTGAGGACCCCGGCGACGCGCTGTCGTTGGTGCGGGCGATCGCCGCCGCGGTCTGGGCTGCCGCCGACCTCGATCCTCGGCCCTCGGCGATCTCCGCGGGTGACGAGATGACCCGACAGGCCCTGCAGCGCTGGTCGCTGCTATCGGCTGCCGCCGGCAAGGGTGCGCTAGCGTGATTGCTGAGATGAACAACGACCCCGACGAGATTCGCACTCAGATCGCCGAACTTCTGGGCGAGGACCTGGGCGAGGACCTGGGCGAAAACATTGTCGCGGGCGAATCCGACCTGGATGCTGCCGCAGCGCGCCTGGAGGAGGCGCACGAACTGCTGGTGCACGCGCTGGAATCGGTCGAGAAGGGCTGATCCGCGTGAAGCGGCGCGCTCGTGTGGACGCCGAGCTGGTACGACGCGGCCTGGCACGCTCGCGCCAGCAGGCCGCCGAGCTGATCGGTGCGGGCCGCGTCAGTATCGACGGAATGCCTGCGGCCAAGCCCGCCACCGCTATCCCCATGAGTGCCAACCTCACCGTTGTCGACCTGGGCGAACACCCTTGGGTGTCACGGGGGGCGCACAAGTTGATCGGCGCTCTCGACGCGTTCGAGATCTCGGTAGCTGATCGGCGCTGCCTGGACGCCGGCGCCTCGACCGGCGGATTCACCGAGGTGTTGCTCGACCGCAAGGCCCGCGAGGTGGTCGGCGTCGATGTCGGCTACGGGCAGCTCGCGTGGGCGTTGCGAAACGATCCGCGGGTGACAGTCATGGAACGCACCAATGTTCGCGACCTCACCGCCGACGCAATCGGTGGGTCTGTGGATCTCGTCGTGGCCGACCTTTCATTCATTTCGCTGGCGACGGTCTTGCCCGCTCTGACTGCGTGCGCGTCACGAAGCGCCGATATCGTTCCCATGGTGAAACCACAGTTCGAGGTCGGGAAGGACCGGGTGGGCGCCGGCGGGGTTGTGTCGGCACCCGCGCTACGCGCCGAGGCAGTGCTCTCGGTGGCCCGGCGCGCAGCTCAGCTGAACTGGCTCACGGTCGCGGTCACCGCCAGCCCGTTACCGGGCCCCGCCGGCAACGTCGAGTACTTCCTGCGGCTGCGCGCCGATACTGACCGCCCGCTACTGGCAGGCTCGCTTGATGACGCGATTCGCCAGGCCGTCGAAGAGGGGCCGCAATGAGACCTGAACGCACCATCCTGCTTGTCGTCCACATCGGCCGTGAGGAGGCCACCCAGGTCGCACGCCGGGTGGAGAAAGTGCTCGGCAACAACGGAATTGCCCTTCGCGTCCTCTCCGCTGAGGCGGTCGACCGGGGACCGCTTCATCTGGCGCCCGACGACATGCGGGCCATGGGTGTGGAGATCGAGGTGGTCGACGCAGACCCTCGGGCCGCCGAAGGGTGCGAGTTGGTGTTGGTGCTCGGCGGCGACGGCACCTTCCTGCGTGCTGCCGATCTCGCCCGCAACGTCGAAATTCCAGTGCTCGGAGTCAATCTGGGCAGAATCGGCTTCCTGGCCGAGGCCGAAGCAGATTCGATCGATGCGGTCCTCGAGCACGTCATCAAGCGCGACTATGTCGTCGAGGAACGGATGACGCTGGACGTGGCGGTCCGGGCGGGGGGACAGTTCCTGGACCGCGGCTGGGCGCTCAACGAGGCCAGCCTTGAGAAGGGCCCTCGGCTGGGTGTGCTCGGCGTGGTCCTCGAAGTCGACGGAAGGCCGGTATCGGCCTTCGGGTGTGACGGCGTGCTGGTGTCCACGCCGACCGGATCGACAGCGTATGCGTTCTCCGCAGGCGGCCCGGTGCTGTGGCCCGATCTGGAAGCGATGCTGGTGGTCCCCAACAACGCCCATGCATTGTTCGCCCGTCCGATGGTGACCAGCCCGGCCGCCACGATCGCGATCGAGATCGAGGCGGACGGCCACGATGCCTTGGTCTTCTGTGACGGACGCCGGGAGATGGTGTTGCCGGCCGGGGGCAGGCTCGAGGTGACACGGTGCGCCACGCCGCTGAAGTGGGTGCGCCTTGACAGCGCGCCGTTCGCAGATCGGTTGGTGCGCAAGTTCCGGTTGCCGGTCACGGGGTGGCGCGGGCAGTAGTGCTAGCAGAGATTCGTATCGAGTCGCTGGGCGCCATCGGCGCGGCGATCGCGGAGTTCGACGGCGGTCTGACCGTGCTTACCGGCGAGACCGGCGCAGGCAAGACGATGGTCGTCACCGGGCTGCATCTGCTGGGCGGTGCACGAGCCGACTCGACCAAGGTGCGTTCGGGTGCGGATCGGGCCGTTGTCGAGGGCCGCTTCCTCACAGCCGAACTCAGCGACGTTGTGACCACCCGGATCAATGAGATGCTGGATTCCTCGGGCGCCGAGCGGGACGACGACGGCAGCGTCATCGCGGCCCGCTCGGTGAGTCGCGAAGGACCTTCGAGGGCCTACCTCGGCGGCCGCAGCGTGCCGGCCAAGTCGTTGAGCGGATTCACCAACGAGCTGCTGACCCTGCACGGACAGAACGATCAACTGCGGTTGCTGCGCCCTGACCAGCAGCGCGCCGCCCTGGACCGGTATGCCGACGTCGCGGCGAACCTGCGCCGATATCGCACACTTCGCGATGAGTGGCTCGCTGCCAGACGCGACCTCGATGATCGTCACCGTCGTGCCCGCGAGTTGACCCAGGAGGCCGACCGGCTCCACTTCGCGTTGAACGAGATCGACCTGGTGGCACCCCAACCCGGCGAGGATGACGCACTGGTCGATGACATCCACCGGATGTCCGAACTCGACTCGTTACGGGACGCGGTGCAGACTGCACGCGCGAAGCTTTCCGGTGCGGTCGACGATGCCGACTCGGCCGACGGGTTCTCCGCCGCAAACGCGGTCGGCCAGGCGCGCTCGGTGCTGGAGAACACCGATGACGCCGCGCTGAAGACGCTTGCCGGACAACTCGGCGGGGCCTTGGCGGTGCTGGTGGATGTGACTGGCGAGCTGGGCCATTTTCTTTCCGAACTCCCCAGTGATGCCCGCACGCTGGAAGCGAAGCTGGCACGTCAGGCCGAGCTTCGGACGTTGACCCGCAAATACGCCGCCGACATCGATGGCGTGCTGGCGTGGGCGCGCGAGTCGCGCGAGCGGCTCGCTCAACTCGATGTCTCTGAAGAGACCCTGACCGAGTTGGAGCGCCGCGTGGACGCGCTGCACGCCAAGGTCGTCGATGCGGCGCAAGCCCTGACGAAGGTCCGGGTCAAGGCTGCGAAGGGACTGTCCAAGGCGGTCACCGCGGAATTGTCCGGCTTGGCGATGGCCGGCGCGGAGTTCACCATCGCCGTCGCCCCACTTGAGGCGGGTGCCGAGGACAGCGCCCCGCTGACGCTGCCATCGGGCACCGTCGTGCACGCGGGGCGTGACGGTGTGGACTCTGTCGACTTCGGCTTCGCCCCGCATCGCGGCTCCGACATCCTGCCGCTGAACAAGAGCGCTTCTGGCGGTGAGCTCTCCCGCGTGATGCTGGCACTCGAGGTGGTACTGGCCGCGTCGACCGAAGGCACCACGATGGTGTTCGATGAGGTCGATGCCGGCGTGGGTGGACGTGCGGCCGTTCAGATCGGTCGGCGACTCGCTCGACTGGCCCGTACTCATCAAGTCATCGTGGTCACCCATCTGCCCCAGGTCGCGGCGTATGCGGACGTGCATCTCGTCGTGGACGGGCCGGCCAGCGGAGGCGACCGCGCGAAATCCAGCGGCGTCCGTCGCCTCGACGACGGGAGCCGGGTTGCCGAGTTGGCCCGAATGCTGGCCGGGCTCGGGGAGTCCGACAGCGGCCGCGCGCATGCCCGCGAGCTTCTCGATGCCGCTCGTTGTGACCGCGAGAAGGCATCCTGAGCGTGTGACAGAAGTGAAAATACTCAACTTGTGGGGCTGATGTTACGGCGCGCCTCCGACGCTTAGCTGTCGATCCTGGACAGAATCTGCCCATGAAGATGTCAGCGCTGCTGTCCCGTAACGCCAGCTCACGGCCGGGCATCACCGGCACCGCCAGAGTTGACCGCGACATCGACCGGCTGCTGAGGCGCCTGACGCCCGGTGACATCGTCGTCATCGACGCCCAGGACCTGGACCGAATCACCGCCGACGCGCTCGTCGAGGCCGAGGTCGCGGCGGTCGTGAACGCCTCGACCTCGATCTCGGGGCGCTACCCCAACCTGGGTCCCGAGGTGCTGGTCACCAGCGGCATCATGCTGGTCGACGACACCGGCCCCGAGGTCTTCAAAAAGGTCAAGGACGGCGCCCGGGTCCGGATCAACGAGGGTGGCGTGTACTCCGGCGACCGACGGCTGATCCTCGGCACCGAACGCACCGACGCCGAGATCCACGAGTTGATGCAGGAAGCCAAGGGCGGTCTGGTCGCACATCTGGAAGCGTTCGCAGGCAACACCATTGAGTTCATCCGCAGCGAGAGCCCGCTGCTGATCGACGGCGTCGGCATCCCGGACATCGACGTCGACATGAACCGCCGTCATGTGGTCATCGTGGCCGACGAACCGCACGCCGCTGCAGACTTGAGGGCGCTCAAGCCCTTCATCAAGGAGTACCAGCCAGTTCTGGTGGGGGTGGCTACCGGCGCCGACATCCTGCGTAAGGCCGGCTACCGGCCGCAGCTGATCGTCGGGGACCCGGACAAGATCAGCACCGAGGTGTTGCGCTGCGGTGCTCAGGTCGTGCTGCCCGCCGACGCCGACGGGCACGCCGCCGGACTTGAGCGCATCCAGGACCTCGGCGTGGGCGCGATGACTTTCCCGGCTGCCGGGTCGGCGGCCGATCTGGCGCTGCTGCTGTGCGACCACCACGGCGCATCGCTGATCGTCACGGTGGGCCATACCGCGAGCATCGAGGAATTCTTCGATCGCACTCGTCAGCACAGCAACCCGTCGACCTTCCTGACGCGACTGAAGGTCGGCGAGAAGCTCGTCGATGCCAAGGCCGTCGCCACGCTGTATCGCAGCCGGGTGTCCGGTAGCGCGATCGCGCTGTTGGTGCTGGCAATGCTGATCGCGGTGATCGCTGCACTGTGGGTATCGCGCGCCGACGCCGCGGTGCTGGAGTGGGTCGTGGACTACTGGAACCAGTTCAGGCTCTGGATTCAGGGCTTGGTCTCCTAGAAGGTCTTGGTCTCCCAGGAGGTGATGTCGTGATCTCGCTGCGTTCGCATGCCATTTCGCTTGCCGCAGTCTTCCTGGCATTGGCCATCGGGGTCGCTCTGGGCTCTGGGCTGCTGTCGAACACCGTGCTCTCAGGTATGCGTGACGACAAGCACGAGATGCGGACGCAGATCGATTCGCTGACCGGCGACAAAAACGCTCTCAACGAGAAGCTCTCCGCTGCAGGCGATTTCGATGCACAAATGGCGCCCCGCATTCTGCGTGACAGCCTCGCGGAGAAGTCGGTGGTGCTGTTCCGCACCCCGGATGCCGCCGACGGCGACGTCGAGGGGCTGACTCGACTGGTGGAGCAGGCCGGCGGACGCGTGACCGGCACCGTGGGTTTGACGCAGGAGTTCGTCGACGCGAACTCCGCAGAGAAGTTGCTGTCGGTGGTCAACTCACCGATAGTGCCCGCCGGAGCGCAGTTGAACACCGGCTCCGTTGATCAGGGCGCACAGGCCGGCGACCTGTTGGGCATCGCTCTGCTGATCAACAGAGACATCGCGGTTCCCCCTGTCGCCGAAGCTGAGCGTGACACCGTGCTGGCTGCGCTGCGCGACACCGGCTTCGTGACCTACGGCGCCCAACGCATCGGTGCGGCGAACACCGCGCTCGTCGTGACCGGGGGAGCGCTCGGTGACGACGCCGGAAACCAGGGCGCGACCGTCGCCAGGTTCGCGGCCGGCCTCGCCCCGCACGGCTCGGGCACCGTCCTCGTCGGACGCGACGGATCAGCTTCCGGGACCTCTGCCGTCGCGGTGACAAGGTCAGATGCCGCGCTGAACAACGCTGTCAGCACCGTCGATGACGTCGACCGTGAATCTGGACGCATCACGTCGATGCTCGCGATGAGCAACCTGATCAACGGCGGCTCACCCGGCCAGTTCGGTACCGGGCCGGGTGCGACTGCCGTCACTGTTCCGCAGTAACTGTGACTGCGGCTCAGGCTGTTTGGTCCTGCCCACCAAGTAGCTCGCTGGCGGCCAGGGCGAGTAGCGACTGGGGATGGGCGTAGTCGCGGACGTCGTCGTCGATCTCCCAGAACATGACGCCGCCGAGTCCGAGGTCTTTGATGTAGTCGAGTCGGTACTGCAGTGCCTCAGGGCTTTCGTAGCTGATGAAGGTCCCGTCGGCGGCGTTGTAGATGTAGGAGGCCTTGGCCTGGTCATCCCAATACACCTGGTACAGATCGGGGTGCTCTTCGAGCAGTTCCACAATCTGCCAGTAGGAAATGTTGCCGTACTGGTCTCCGTATGACCCCACTCCGGCGCCGGTGCCCATGCCGTTGAGTCCACCGTCGCCGCCATCAGGTACCCCTTTCCAGCTGTGCCCATACAGTGGGGCGCCCAACACGATCTTGGACGGGTCGACCTGCTCCAGGTAGAGGCTGACGGCGTAGTCGGTGTTGTAGAGGGGACCCGCGGAATCCGGGTTGGCATACAGGCCCGCCAGATGCCCTGTCTGGTTTGACCAGCCAGCACCGTAGAAGTCGTAGGCCATAACCTGGAACCAGTCGAGGTAGGGTTCCATCCCGGCGAGGTCGAAGTTCGCGATCTTGTCGTAGCCGGCGGGGCTGGCGATGGTGAGCAGATAATCCTTGTCGTCGATCCCGTCGGCGACCTCCAGTTGCTCGAGTTGCCTGCGGATTTCCGCGACGAGCAGGACATAGTTGGCCGCGTCCTCGGGCCGGTGGACGTTATCGTCCTCGCCGCCCTCGACCGGGTATTCCCAGTCCAGATCGATACCGTCGAAGCCGTAGGTGGTGATGAAGTCCACCGCCGACGCCGCGAACTTCTCCCGGGCCTGTTGCGTGGCCGCTACGTCAGAGAAGTCCTCCGACAACGTCCAGCCCCCAATCGAAATCAGGACATTGAGGTCAGGGTTCTGTTCTTTCAACTTCGCGAGTTGATTGAAGTTGCCCCGCACCGGCTGATCCCAGGTGTCGCCCGGATAGGACTTCTCCACCGCAGCGAAGCGGTCGAAGAGTACAACTTCGCCGGCGTCGTTGATGTCGGCGAACGCATAGTTGATGTCGGTCAGCAAGTTGGCGGGTATGTCGGCGACATCGAAACCGCGTTGATAGATGCCCCACTCGGTGAAGTAGCCGACCACACGGTATTCCGGGTCAGCGGTGCCGTTGGGGTTGGCGTCGTCATTGCTGATGAGCCCGACACCATCGGCGCCGTTGAACTGCGCGCCGGTGATACCCGAGAGGACCAACAGCATCGATTCGTTGGTCTCGAAGGCGGTGTCGCCCAGGACGGTGACATGAACCTGTTTGGCGGTCTCGCCTGCCGCGAAGGTCAGCGTGCCCTGGGTGGCCTGATAGTCGGTGCCGGCTGAGGCGGTGAAATCCTCGGTGCGGTAGCTGACCGTCACGACGTCATCGGAGGTAGCTGACAGGCTCAGGTTGAATACCAGGTGGTTAGTTCCGCTGTTCCCTTCATCGACGCTGGTGTTGGCTACCGAGAGAACCGGTGTGCCCGTAGCTGGTTCCGGGTCAGGGGCCTCGGGGGTCGCTGCGCCGGCCAGAGCGAAGTTCGTCGGATTTCCTGCGGTCGCAGTGAAACCGAACGACGTGGACGATCCCGCGGCCACGTCAGAGTTCCATGCCACGCCCTGGACGACGTATCGGTTACCGGTCTTCGACACAATGCTGGCATTCCAGATCGATGAAATGTCGCCGCCGAAGTCGAACTCGACCTGCCAGTCCGATAGCTCTTGAGAGCCGGTATTCGTCACGGTCACATCACCATTGAAGCCCGAACCCCAGTCGGCCGACTTGGCGAAGGACACGCTCGCCGCGCCGGGATCTGTCGGGCCGGGATCGGCGGCCACGTCGTCGTTGGTGATGGTGCCTGTGGCGGTGGTCTTGGCGAGGGTGGCGCCTGACGGGTTGGTCAGGGTGATGGTGAAGGTTTCGATGGACTCCACGGTGGTGTCTCCGAGGATGCCGACGTTGACCAGTTGAGAGGTCACTCCGGGGGTGAAGGTCACCGTGCCGGACTTGGCAGTGAAATCTGAGCCGGCCGTGGCGGTGCCGTTGGAGGTGGCGTAACCCACGCTCACCGGATTGGCCGAGGCCTCTGACAGTGACACTGTGAAGCCCATGTTGGAGGTGCCGCTGTTGCCCTCTGCCCCAGCAGCATCCCCGATCGACACCGTCGGCAGCTGCGGTGCCGGCGTGACGGCGTCGTCGTTGGTGATGGTGCCGGTGGCGGTGCCGTCGGCGATCGTGGCGCCCGACGGACTCGACAGCACGATGGTAAAGGTTTCGTTGGACTCCACCGCGGTGTCACCGAGTAGCCCGATCTGCACCTGCTGGGAGGTCACCCCAGGCGTGAAGGTGACGGTGCCCGACTTGGCAGTGAAATCCGACCCGGCAGTGGCGGTGCCATTGGAAGTCGCGTAACCCACGCTCACCGGATTGGCTGAGGCCTCCGACAGCGACACCGTGAAGCCCAGATCCGAAGTCCCGCTGTTGCCCTCAGCCTCGACAGCATCCCCGATCGACACACTCGGTAACGTCGGTGCCGACGGTCCGGCGTTGTTGATCAGGGTCTGCCACTTCGCGACGGTGTTGGTGTCCAGG
>ERZ888423.3347-NODE-3347-length-10689-cov-6.311266_pt1 | contig 10689 bp, 7 predicted proteins | sample MGYA00520523_ERZ888423 | MGnify/ENA primary metagenome ERZ888423 (study PRJEB32303, sample SAMEA104408611) | aquatic metagenome | biome: Brackish water; feature: Pelagic; material: water | place: Baltic Sea | collected 2014-06-08T10:24:00 | depth 30,27 m ...
CCCTTTGTACCCCAACTGACATCGTGACAATTACAAACCGAATAAATAGTGAACGGAAGGGTAAAAAAAGGGGTAATCAAGGGATAAGACCATAAATATTTAATCGAGGCCATAAAAAATCGCATCGATATGGCTAATATTAATAAGCTACGCATCAATAAATCAAGGATCACGCATGCTAGGGGTAGTTACTAATATCAATCCGAACTTGTCTAAATGTGCAAGTCGGTTATAAAACAGCGATACGTTCAGTTGTTGTTGACGACAGAATTCACGTGCATCTAAACTACAGCTTGATAGGGATTTATTGAGACTCAAAACTCACGAATTCTTTGGCTTGCTTTTATGTTGTTATTCGGACTGCCATCACAACAGACGAGACCAAGTCAATGTAAAAAAATCGCGGCTTCTTTGAGTTGTAGCTGCATCGTGATGCTGCACAATGAAGAATGTCTACTGATACTGATTTTATTAATAAAATGATGCTAATTTACGACCAACTCAATATCAATTGCCCTATCACTTGTGGCACTAGTCAATTGTGTGGGTGCTGGGGTGGGCCACTTTAAAACCAAGTCGCTTGATCGGCTTGCCCGCTAGAGCGCTGAATCCAAGAGATATTCCAGACGTCATCGACCTCTTGAAAAAGAGCTGTGGCGGTAAACACGTCATCGTTTGGTTCGCCCTTATAGGTGAACGTCGCAACTTGAGTGAAGGCCGCAAAGGCATGGTCACCATAGACATCCAGTCGGTGGATCTTGCTCAAGCCAACGACATGCATAACCAAGTCACCAGATGCATACATATTTACAAAACCTTTCGCATCAACTGGATTTCCGCTGGGTCGTATGAATCGGAAATCAGAGGTAGTGCGGGTAGTGATAACCTCGATATTTTTCTCGATCGAGCAAAAATCTGTGATTAGTGCTCGTATAGCATCTTCTTTTGTTACTGAAGTCATGGTGAGTTTCCTAAAAGACAAGCGCGAGCGGTTGCGCTGTAAAAAAATTACCTTTGTAAGGGCGTGAGTGCGTATTGCATCATGTTCGAAGCCATAGGTTTGTTCATTTTTATAAATACAGGATCTTGAATCATGGATTTAAATGCAGGCATATCGACAGCGAAGCAGGTCACCAGTGCTGTCGTTTCATTAGCCTTGGCTACCAACGTTCTACTTTCATCACAAATCTTTGCACGTTCGGCCTTGTGATCAGCGAAACTCTTATGCCACACTTCGTAGGATGACTTTAAAGTTATGAATCATTGTAAGTACATGGTTTTTTTCCATAAAGTTATTGAAATCATAAGCATTGACGTCCGCATTTATATTAGTACCAAAGTATTTGCTTGGTATCAGCCCAAACAAAACAACTTCTTGCAAAGAGATATCAAATGGTACGTGCCAAAAGCGCTTATTGTGATGGTCACAAATCGACCCAAGTTCCAAAAAAAATTCTGTGCTTGATCTCGCTGTATTCAATAAGTTAGACAGTAGTTTGAGTGACTTTGAGCCAACACGAAAGAGCCAGTTAAGCTCTCATTTGGTTCCTAATGGACAACTCGGTTAAAGATTCATAGGCCTTTACTGAAGGCCCATGAACAATCAATTATTGAGGTTTTTTTATGTCGCTGCACCTTGTATACGAATGATGGTCCGAAGATTGACATCTAGTGCCGCATAAACTTTGGCTACGACTGGACTGGCACCAAGTGCATCATATGTTGCCTCAATTGCCGCCATGGAAGGGTAAGTCACTCCAGTCAAGAAATCACCTGCATTGTTGCCAGTCATCAGTTTGGCAAATCTTAAGGTTTGCGCTCCATTTTCAGAAAATATCGGGGCACTTTGCACCATTAAATCTATTATCTCTGCTTGGGAAACAGAGGCTTTACCTCGCGTGAGAACTAAGAATTTTCGTTGGGGGTTTGATGGTGCCGTAAATGGAACTTCGCAAAACCTTGCAATATTCCTAGTCGTAACTTTTAGCCCCGTACTTATCACCTTTGCGTACGTAGAAGAAGTTGCAAAGGTATCCATCACATTTGCAAAACAATCTAGTGAACTAAAGAATTGTTGGAAAATAATACTTCCAGCATTATTGCCTGTCATGATCGTTCCATAACTAGCACGTTCTGATCCAGCTGCTTTAGACTCTTCTGCAAGCTCTTGTAGAATTGCAATAGCTTCTGAATGCTTATTTGCAGGAATAGATCCTACAGTTTGTACATAGAAATTTTCCATCATTTTCTTCCCTATTTAGTGGTTGAAAAGGGGTATTAGAAATAGACATGGGTATCAAACAGATCTATTTCATTTTTATAACATTTTTAATTTGGTAGTAGGGCTATTTTATTTGTCAACCTGGAGTTGTTGCGCTTGGGTTTACATCGTGGTTTTACTATTCTTGACCACCACCTATGCAGGCTCCGACTCGATGACTCAAGGGGAAGTAGGCAAAAAGATTTTTCAAGTGATTGATGCAAAGGGTGTGTTGCCACTGGCATGGGGTGAAAATGCTTTTTGTTAGCTGAGCAAATCCAAGAAAGTCATTTCAACGCTAAAAAATTTAAAAGGGCTTAAAATTCGTACAGTTGGTTCACCTTTGTTTTTTAACACCCTGTTAACACCTAGTAGCGATGACAAGTCACTTTGATATTCACCCCTTTTTTATTGATTGTCCTGCATAGCATAACGCTGCGAATCAGCTTGCTCGATAGTTGGGAATAAATAGGGTGTTTGAGACCGCACGCATGTATAAAGGTCAAGCCCACAATTTATTGAGCGATCAGATCTTGGGCATCACCGCCTTTGAGTTGGGCTAACTGCTCGGCTAATGGCTAGGCTAACTTATTGCACCCCAAGCACCTTGTGTTTTATACACCTTGGGCCTTAAGGTGTTCTAACTGTTGTTGACTATCGTGAATCGCTTTTTGAATAACAGCCGGTGTGAGGCGTGAACCTTCCGCGGCTAACGCTCGGTACAAGTCATTGGTTACCCATTTTTTTGCAAAATACAGTTGGTCTTCAAGCTTGACTTTTGATAACCAGGGGTTAGAGAGATTTGAACTACCTGATAGCTCATGTTCGACAAATGCGCTGGGCACAACAACACACTTCCAACCGCGTGCGCGAGCCGTAAAAGAATAGTCTGCATCAGAACAAATAAAGCGCATATTCTCGTCTAACAAACCAATTTCACGAACCATTGCTGTTCGTAAAAGCATACAGGCACCATTGACCCAGTTGGTTTCATAGGGCGCTTGGGGCAGTTGGGTGATGTTAAAAATAAGGTGTTTGCCCCACGGAAAAGCATCAGCAGAACCAGCCCAATTAACCACCTTTGTGCTTGAAATCGCCACAGGCGCAGCAATGCCGACTGAGGGGTTCGCTTGCATCACGCTCATCAAATCACGTAGACACGTTGGGTAAAGATTCGCATCTTGATTTAAAACTAAGACGTAATCGTATAGGTCTGAATAGACAAACTGCCTTAACCCGACATTAATCGCTCGCGTAAAGAGAATATTGTCATGGGTGTTGTCACGTACAAATATTTCGACCTCTACATTGACTTGAGACTTAAGATGCTCAATTGCTTTTTTCAAACCCTCTGGTGCATTGAAGTGCGGAATCACCACCGCAATCTTTTTAGTCGTTGAATTCATTGCTGTTCCCTGTACATCAAAAAGTCTCAATCAAGTGACTCATGGTTTAGACGTGGTTTTCCAAAGTTCAGGCCATTGCTCAACCCAACAACAGACATGCGCATTGTCACGAATAACGATCACTCGGGGTCGGTTATGAGCAGGGTACTGGTTTGCAAATTCTTTAACCAATTTACTGGGTATGACGTTATCTGCATCGCCTATAAAATATGTTTGTGGAACCTGTTTGGTCGCAAGAATCAATTTGCGATTTGATTGCATAACGGTCAGTGGCTTTAGGCCCAATTCCAAAGTCCATGCTGTAGGGTCCATATTGCCAGCGACGGTGATTATTTGCTTAATATCATCGCGCTGTGCGGCCAATTCAAGCGCTATTCTCGCCCCGCCAGAATAGCCCACTAATACAATTTGCTGCGCACCCCATTTGTTTTTGATGAACGATACACCTTGATTTGTCGAGTCAATGACGGCTTTAGAAAATCTATCTTTTGTCCACATCGTTTCAGTACATCGCGCAGCATTGGCTTGTTTTAAATATTGACAGGGTCTAGCCAGATAGGCAACCGCACCGTTGGGTTGCGCCATGGCGAGTCGCAGCGCAACAGGGTCTAAAGGGGTCGGGTCATCACTGGGGTAGCGCCCCCCCACCCAGGCGTGCCCATCACCTTCTAAATATATTGTGACGACCTTGACTGGGTTCGGCGAGTGGTTGAAAAACGCCATGAGCGAGAAGGGCGTGGTCTGAAGTACTTGCTCAGTCCAGCCGGCTTGCACGGCGAGCTGCTGTGCGAGTTCCTTGCGTTGCTCAGGCGAGATCTGAGCGCAACCCACCAGCAAACTCATGCCTAATAAGGCAAACACACGCTTTAAATTAGTCAAACTCGCCACACCAGCCAAGCCCAACACACCAGTCATAAACCTACTTGCTATCAAACTTAAAAGAAAGCATTGGCGCGTGAACAAACTATTTCCACCCCGATTCGGGCGTCCAAATCACCGCTATCTCATCTAATAGTGGGCCAAGAAACTTTTCATAACGTTTCCAGCGATCAAGTGAAGATTGATAAATGGGTTGTCTCACTTGCTTGACACTGGCTGTGCGAATCGCCCGCTTGTTTTTATGGAAATCTAAGCAGCCTGCGTCCCAAGGTAGCCCAGCGGCTTCAATCAATCGACGTGCCTGAACTTCGGTGTCAGCAACAATATCTTCGTAGCGCACTTCTAAGAAGCGCCCAGCTGGCAGAATATTACGCCAGTGCTGCATGATTCGAATGTAATTAACGTAATGCCGGCCTAGTTCAGATAAGTTATAGGTGGCTTCTTGATGACGATTAAACAGGCACGTAAAGCATGAAAGACAGGTATCTAGCGGATTTCGTTGCACATGAATAATCGTGGCTTTAGGTAATATTAATGAAATCATGCCTAGCGCTAAATAATTAATGGGCATTTTGTCGGTGATACGCAAAGCGTCATCGCTGTGCTCACGAAGAAGTGACACATAATTTTGCCCCCACTGACTCACTGTCTCAGGCGTGACATACTGCAAACTCGTAGGAAACCCGATGCCTTGACCAGACGGTTGTTTGACGTTCATGACTTCCATTAACGTCTTAAGCTCTCCTGCACCATGAACCAGCGGGTGGCTAGCTAAAATTTGTTCAGTTAAGGTGGTGCCTGAGCGCGGCATGCCCAACACAAATACTGGGGTTGCATCAGAGAAGCCACCACTTGACAACGAGGCGTATCTTTCAGGGGTGAACCAATCGATGATGCCCTGTGTTTGGTTCGCATCGGCATCACTGCTGAACTGCATTTGTCCACGCTTTAAACGAGCACCCTCTAAAAAATGAGGGAATGCTTGATCGTATTGTTTTAAATCATCATAGGCTTTGCCCAACCCATAGTGCAAAGAGATTTTTTTGTCTGTGCTTAACGTTTTTTCTTCAGACAACATCGTCTCAAGCACGTTAACGCTGTCGTCGCCTTGAACCACTTTTTCAGCTTGAATCAGATGAAATCTTGCCGCTAAGTTTTTGGGATCAATGCTAATCGCTTCAGCAAATAACACTTTAGCGCGCTCGAACTCACCCGCTTCAACATCTAAATGGGCGACACCGTTCAAGGCATCAACAGACTTCGGATCAATCGCAAGCGCTTGTTCAAAAGCTTCACGGGCAAGTGAAGATTTACCCATTTCTGTTTGATTGGCTCCCAGTTGGCACCAGGCTTCGACCTTTTTGGGATCGATGGCAAGCACTTTTTCAAGTAATGAAATAGCCTCTGGGCAACGCTCAAGCTCTTGAAAGGCCCGGCTCAAACCCACCATCGCTTCAGGGTAGTTGGGTCTATTTTGCAATGACCGCTCTAACAAAGAGCAAGCCTGATCTAATTTATCTAGCGTCAAATAGCACAGCCCTAAATTACACAACGCTTCTGGTGAGGTGGGGTACGACTCAAGCACTTTCATTAAATAAAGAATGGCTTCTTCAGCCAATTCCTGTTCGACCAACACGGCCCCTAAGTTGGTCATAGACTCTAAATAGTTGGCATTCACATTGAGTGCTTTTCTATACCAATGCATCGCGCTTACTTTGTCTCCGTTAGCGCGTTCAATGCTACCCATGTTGTTTAATGAGTGCAGTAAATTAGGATTGATGGACAAGGCTTTCTCATGCATCAAAGCGGCTTGTTCAAATTGCTTGGCGTCATAAAGTGCAATACCTAGGTTGCTATAGGCAGAAGCCATGCTGGGGTCAATTTCAATAGCGCGTTGACCCCGCTTAACGGACTCTTCAATCAACCCTTGCTGACGACACATTTCAGCTAAATTACTTTCAAATAATGCCTCTTGTGGGCTGTACTCAAGGGCTTGTCTAATCAAATTAAGTGCCACACTGACCTGGCCTGCTTGATAGGTCACCAGTCCTAATAAGTGCAAAGCGTGAACGTTGCGTGGTTCAGCCTTTAAAACCTGTTGTAAAAGTTGTTCGGCTTGCACTAACTCACCAGCGACTTGATGTTGGCTCGCTATTTGCAATGCTTGGCTAACCGACATAATGTTCGCTGGGGCCTCCATAGTAGGGGGCTGTTGTCTCGCTGTGATTGGTTTGGGAGCATGACGGTTTGATCTTTTAGGTTTTGGAATAGCATGCAAAGCTTGTGCTGCATCAGCTAAAACTGAAGCCCAATCTCCAAAGGCAGGTTGATTGAAAATTTTAAGACTCGGATACCAAGGGCTTTCGTTTTTGCCATCAAACCATCGCCACTCTGAATCAAATCGATTGAGCATCCAGATGGGTTGATTGACGCTTCCAACCAAATGAATCATCGAAGAATCAACTGAAATGACTAAATCTAAATTTGAGACCAAAGCAGCGGTATCTGCAAAATCAATCAGCTCACCGGTCCAATCTATCCAGTCAATATGGGGTGGAATAATGGGTTGAATGTCGCTAGGCGCCCATTTCTGTAAGCTCACCCAAGTGACATGTGGCGTTTCTAATAAGGGTAAAAGTTGCTCAAAATTTAAACTTCGCCGTCCGTCATATTGATGTGCCTTACGACCGGCCCAAGCAATGCCTACCTTGAATTGACTCGGTGCAACTTGATTCAGGCGATCAAACCAATGCGATTTGGCTGGTGCCGGTATGCTCAGATAGGGGGTTTGAGAGGGAATATTTTCAACGCGTGTTTTTAATGCACGAGGCACAGACATGAGTGATATTTGCCAATCCCAAGGGCTATAGTCTAGTGGCAGATGGGTAAATAATGCAATCTGGTGCGCGAAGCTCCATTCCATCAGGCGGGCGGTGGGTTCAGAGCAGACAAACCCGACTTTCTTAAAGCGTTCGGCTAATAAAGGTAAGTAACGCGCGAACTGAAACGTGTCACCAAAACCTTGTTCAGTAATCACCAGCAAACTCATTAATGCTGTATCAGGTTCACCATTCCACTGCGGCATCGGGCACTGGGGTCTATTTAAGGTGTCCATGAGGCTTTCTGCTGAGCCTATCCAGCGGGCTTCGTAGTTTTCCCAACCGTCAGCAAAGTTACCTAATTTTAATTGGGCCATGCCTAAGTTAAGGCGTGCAATGGCCAAGTCAGGTGCAATCGTTAAGGCGCGTTCAAAAGCGGCCTCGGCCTCTAACATGAGACCCATGTCTTGCAATAAAAAACCTAAGCTGTTGTAAGCCGTTGCAAATTGAGGCTGTGCTGAAACTGCTTTGTTATAACTGGCCCGCGCTTTTTCAAATTGATTAAGTCTGTAGCAGGAAATGCCATGTAAATGCCACAAGTTAGCCGCAACGGCATCGGTACCCAATTGATTGAGTTTTGAGTCAAGCAAATTAAGCACTGAGGCGTGCTCACCTTTGCCTTGCAAGGCAATGCATTGATCAACCAGGCTCTGAGTCGATGGCAATGGGGTGGGAATGACCGCAAGCTTGAAGGCATCAGGGGCCTCAGACGGCACATCAAAAACAATCTCGTCATTGGGGTCTCGGTAAGCTTTAACCAGTTCGTACAAAGGTCTTAAATGTTGAGCAAAATGCTTCCAGCGAGCGATTGAAGATTTATATACAGGTTTTCGAACTTGAGAAATACTAGCCGTCTTAACAAGACGATCATTTTTGTAAAACTCTAGGCACCTCGGGTTCCATTCCAAACCAATGAAGTCTAAAACACGCCGTGCTTGTGCTTCGACATTTTCGACCATGTCTTCGTATTGCAGATCTATAATAAAATCTTCGGGCAAAACCTCACGCCAGTGTTGCATTAAACGTCGATAGCGTTGGTAGTACCTGCCCAGTGTGCCCTGATCATATACAAAATCCATGGTTTCATTGAAAAATCGCGAATAACATGAAAAGCACGCATCCATTGGGTCCCGCATGGCATTGATAATTTTTGCGTTAGGAAACATCTGGTATATGAGGCCAATGTAAATAAAATTAGCCAGCATTTTGTCACTGATGAACTGACTTTTAGGTGACAGTTTCCAAACGCGCTTGATATAGTTTTTTGCAATTTTTTCTAAATCTGCTTTGGTTATTTGGTCAACTGATGCAGTAAAGAAGCCACGAGCAGAGACGCCTAGGTGCTGATTGATGGCATCATGCAAATCAGTTAATTCGCCCGCACCATAAACACCTGGCAACGTGGCAAGAATTTGCTCAAGAAGGGTCGTTCCAGAGCGAGGCATGCCAACGATAAAAATGGGTGTTTTGCTATGTTTGTCAGTGTTAATTAATCGATCAGATTTCTTTTGATCAAAATAATCTTTTGTGAAGGTATTAATGACTGAATCAATGAGTGCCACTGAACTTTTTTCATCCATGGGGTGAAGCGCGTATTGCGTTCGATTGGCGTCTTCATATGCCTCAAAAGATGCGCTGAACTGACCCAAGTCATCTAAGGCTTTGCCCAATGCAAAGCCACATTGGACACGCACTTCTGGCGCGAGCATGTGACGGTTAGCAAAAGCTTGTTGTAACGAGACGATATGGGGGTCATCGGCGCGATAGGTTTTAACCAAAGACAAGTTGTAATGCGCTTCGATAAATTCTGGACGGCTTAAAACCGCCGCCTCGAAAGAGGCGCTCGCCTCTTTAAGACGACCCAGTTGATGGTAAATAGAGCCTTGGTTATTTTGAGCTTCTGCGTGCTGAGGGTTTCGAGCAGTGGCTTTTTCATAGGCATTCAATGCGCCTGCTTGGTCTCCCTTTTTTTCAAGTACAGCGCCAAGGTTATTCCACGCCTGGGTTTGATTGGGATTAATTTTGATCGCTTTTCGGTAATGCAAAATTGCGTTAGCGTAATCTAGGTTGTCACCATATGCCAACCCTAAGTTGTATTGAGCGTCCCAATCATTTGGGGCTAACTGACAGGCTGCACGACCACATAAAATAGCTTGGTTAAGTTGTCCCAGTCGGCGACTAATCTCACCTAGGTTACGATGAAATAAATAATTATTTGGCTCGTTTTTGACTGCATTCGCAATCATTTGAAAGGCGCGGTTCAGATCATTGCTGGCAACGGCCAACAACCCCAATTCGTGCCACGCCTCAGCGTCTGCACTATCTTGTTCCAGAATTTTCTGCAAGATGACCTGTGCCTCAGACGTATGACCTGCAACTAAAAGTTGCTTTGCCTGTTGCCATAATGGTGTTGTCGTATTGTTGGTCATCTCATTCACTTCAAATTTGAACGTATGGGGCAAAAACTATAAATAAGTCTTTGCCATTGAAATACTATTGTAAGCAGCTATATATCTAACTTAAGTGTTATGAACTTTGCAAAAACTTGCAAGGTTTTTGTTTACTAGATGTCGTATGCTTGTAACAAGTTAATACCGATGTCAATCTCATTAGCTATGCACTTCTAACTCCTCCCTGCTGCTAAACATGAACAAAACCCACAAAATCGTCTGGAATAAAGCCCGAAATTGTTTAATGGTTGTGGGGGAAAATGTGAAATCTCAAGGTAAAGGGACCGGCTCAAAAAAACCTTTGGTTCATGCAGTCACTGCAGCCCTACTTGCCCTGGGCGGGTCGAATGTATTGGCAGACGAAATCAACAGTTCGACAACCCATACATTTACCTTAATTGATAATCAAAGTTTATTTGTAAATGGGTCTGGCACCAACACAGGTAGCATTATTGTCGCCAGCCCATCGTTATCAGGTGTCTTTGTAAATATTGGAACAAACGCAGTTGCCGTTACGAACTCAGGAACAATAAGTAACAGCAAGTCAAATGGCTACGGTATTTATTTGAAGAGCTCAACCCTCAGTGGGGGTCTGATCAATAGCGGTTCGATTGCAGGCAATGAAGCGATTTTCTTGTCTGCTGCAGCGATAAGTAATGGTGTGTCGAACGCGGGTACAGTCAACGCTTCATACATTGGTATTTCATTCGCTAAAGGCTCGACAGTCTCAGGTGGCCTCGCCAACTCAGGCTCAATCAGCGGCTTGACGGGCATTTATTTAAAGAGTGGCTCGTCTCTAAGCGGCGGGATCACGA
>ERZ888423.3352-NODE-3352-length-10682-cov-9.159688_pt1 | contig 10682 bp, 8 predicted proteins | sample MGYA00520523_ERZ888423 | MGnify/ENA primary metagenome ERZ888423 (study PRJEB32303, sample SAMEA104408611) | aquatic metagenome | biome: Brackish water; feature: Pelagic; material: water | place: Baltic Sea | collected 2014-06-08T10:24:00 | depth 30,27 m ...
ATTTTTTTTAGAAAAACGCCCGTAATTGCATCGAGCCCGTATGAATTGTCGGGCTGTCTGGACTTTGCCTGCCGAAATAGGAAAAATTCAAGTCTAAAAAGCTATTGATTCGTTTTTGCCAAAGGACATTCCAGGTGTAATTCTCTCCTGGCTGAAGCCCCTCGAGCATGAGATAGGCTACAGAAGAATAGGCCGAGCCTTCAAATTGATTATTGATGCTATTAATTTCTGCGGTTAAAGACATTTTATCGGCCTTTGCCAAAGTGCAGGAAACGCCAAAATTGTTTTGGTTTAGGAACTCACGTGCGCCCGTTGTATTTTCTTTTTGGGCCGCAGACCAATAAATATTGACCCTAGAATTTTCTCCCCAGAAATAGCTTATTTTAGGTTTAATACCTCTGTGTAAAAGACTAAAGTTGCGTTGGGCGAAGTTTTCCGAGCGGTTTTCACGCCGATTGTACTCCGCAGTGAGATGCGCCAGCAGTTGGCTTTTAATTTTATGATCAAAGGTTAGCTGATGTTGTTCTAAGGTCGTTTGCTGCAATCCTAGAGCAATGAGTTGATTGTTTTCATTGCGCTGATAAATATAGGCCGTGGTATAGTATTGGCGATTTCGATTAAAAAATAAGGCCTGTTTTAAGTTCATCTGTAAGGCCAGATCTTCAGTGTTATCTCCACCGAATGGGTTGATGAAAATTAAATTGCCTTTTGGCGTACTTCGGTCAATAGCGAACGAAGTTTGACTGTAAAAATGGGCTAAAAATCCTTTGAGCCCCGGACTATTTTGCCATGAGGAAAATTGCCAAGTCATGAGTTGGGTCAGCGCACCGCGCTGTATGTCGATAAAGGTTTGATTGGGCAAAAGCAAACGGACATAGGCCGCTTGATCTTGGTATTGTGCCATTTCGAATTCATCGAGATCTTGAATGCCATCTTCATTGTAATCGATCCATGTGTAAGTCCCTTGGCCAGGCTCTACGGCTACATAAGTAAATTCTTGTTGAGGGAGTTTCCCATTATTGGCTTCAATATTTGTGGAAATGCGCAAACGATTCTCCCATAGGTTTTGGGCAAAGCTCAGACGCAGATTAAGTGATTTTTGCCCTTCAAATATCGTGTTAGAAGTGGACAAGTTGCGGTACTGTGCGAATCCAGATAATTTAGTTTTATGGTTATTGATCAATTGCGCTTTAGCGAAAACATCTCGCGCGATACCCACGCGATTTAACGTCCCTGAGACCAAACTATCTGTATCGCGATAACGCCACCCTAATTCTGTAAATACCGCCGTGCTGTCCCCAATACCCATGGCCGTCTCATAGGCAATAAATTTCTGACTGAGCCCGTTGAGTTGGTCTAGCGAATCTTTAACACGGTTGTCTTCGGTGAGGAATTTGGCCCTGACCCAACGGTTATCACTTGAAATACCTATGGATTGATGCGCTCTTAGAAAATTACTTTCGCCGTTGATTGCACTGGTATTAAGGTTGCTGAATTGGCCCTGGTACCACCATTTTTTACCCCTTAGATTACTGAGGATACTGTGTTTTTGACCGGTGTAATCACCACTTGTTATCAGTTGATCAAATTGATAGGTGGTCTCTCCGTGTCTTTGGTTAAGCCATTGGACCCCCAAAGTGCTTAGTGTTTGATCCCGAATAATCTGATTTATCGGTAAATTCCAATCTCGATTAAATTCGACTTGGTATAAAAGCTCAGGGCTACGATAGTTTTTATCAACCGCGTTAAGGCGTATGAATCCGTTAAGGGTCCAAAGACTGTCTTGTTGCGTCAAGACTTGTCGGGCATTGATGAGTCCAGCATATCCGGTGTTGTCCTGGTCGTCCTGACTGCTGTAGCGGTTTAAATCGTTATCGCTGGCACTGAATTCTCCTTCAATTTGTGTTTTGTCCTTCTTGTAACGAACAAAGGCCCCTGCTAGCTGTAATTTTTGCGCGGGGGTGAGTTTTATCACTGGGCTATAAGAACCTTGAGGTACGCCATCAATAGGCGGAACGTACGCAAATATTTTATTGATACTGGTTTGACTTTGGACGACATAATCTCCCTGATTGGGGCCCATTAGGGTGAATCGGACTTGATAAAGTTCATCCTGCGGGTTATTTGAAAAGACAAAGACTTGTTGGCCCTGGATAATTTCCTTTTTGTAGAGAATCTGGTTTTCTGAATAAGTCGCCGCTTGTTCTGAGGGCGCTAATAGGGCTTGAGGGTTATCCCCGGCAGTTTTTAAAACTTCTTGCTGTGCTTGGGTGAAATTCTGTTGAAGGGGTTGATTTTTATCGTCTTGCTCAGTGTACAAGTAGGCCCCTATGTTCAGGTGCTCGCTTTGATATTCTCCTCCAGTATTGGCGATAAATCTAGTGTAATTTCTTTCGGTGATTTGATATTCAGCCGTAATACGCATATTGCTGTTTATCGGGTAGGTGGGGTTAAAGCGTAATTCACCCGCGTTGTAATCAATCACATAGTCCGCGTTCTCTCCCCGCTGGAGCAATACCCCATTAACATAAATCCGCTCACTTCCAGAAATCATGAGAATGAGCGCTTCTCCGTTTGCCCCCAGCAGTTTGTAAGGCCCTTGATTGCCCTCTTGCCCTTGAATGAGGCTGCGCTTAAAAACTCCACGAACCAATCCAGCGGCGGCAAACATGCTGGTTTCACTTCCGTCCTTGTGATCTATTTGCCAGGCCGCGTGCATCCCCTGAATCTTTTTAGTGAATTGCCCGAAGATCGTTTTGCGATTAATCAGGTCAACATCCCCGGCGCGCAATTGCCAGCGGTCCGCTTCAAGGGCCACAAATAATTGATCAAACTCTTCAAGACTCTGGGTGTATCCCCCATTTTCACCCGGTAAATTACTGTCTTGTAAAGAGGCGGTAATCTGGACCTTGTCGCTTAAGGCTCCGGTAATTTGAAGGTCCAGTTGACTGTTGACCACCGCATTTTGGTTGTTGCCCACAGTGAGGCCGCGCACGATACTCCCCTGAGCATTGATACCAGAAAAAGGATTTTTTTCTTTTGTAAAATTATTTTCGCTAAGACGGTATATTTTACCCATTTGATCTTGGGCAGGAAGAATGAGCTCTGGATTCAATGCACTATAAGTTTTGGTCAAATAATTAGGGTAGCGCAAGTAGTGGATAATAATCGAGTCGTTGTCTTGGCCTACTGCAGAGTCCAGAATGAGTTGTGCTTTTGAAAAAAGGCCTGTGTAAAGACTGCGGTCAATGGGCGTAAGATCAAGGCGTAAAACGCGAAATTGATTGGGGTTGATCGAAATGGAATCAAAGGTGATCGTATCGGCAACTTTAACGGTTTTACTGCGCCCTGTCCAGGACGCTTGGTCTTGTGCCATTACCACGGGGACCGACCACATCCAAAGTGCGATCAGCAAATAAGTCGAGCGAAGTAACTTTGCGGTCAAAGCCATAAAAACAGGACAAGTCTCATTGGATAAACTGAATCCGCCTCGAATTATTTTGTTGATTGTTTTTTGAAAATTGCGTTGCGGGTTATTAGGGTAAATATACGGGCTTATTTAATTTAGTGCACAGCAATGAATCACTCCTAAAATCAAATGTTTTGAAAATAATCTCCTATAATGTCAATGGAATACGGGCGGCCATGACCAAGGGCTTAATCGAATGGTTACAGCAGGCCAATCCCGATGTATTCTGTATTCAAGAAACTAAGGCCATGAAGGATCAGGTTGATTTGGCCTTGATTGAGCAAGCAGGGTATCCTTATCACTATTGGTTCAGCGCTCAAAAAAAGGGGTATAGTGGGGTGGCGATTTTTTGTAAAACTGAACCTGATCATGTAGCCTACGGAACGGGCATTGATTATATGGATGCGGAAGGGCGCAATTTACGCGTCGATTTTCCAGGAGTTTCCATTATGAGTTTGTATCTGCCAAGCGGGACAAACGACGATCGCCTGGATTTTAAGTTCCGATATATGGATGACTTTTTGGCTTATGTGACCACATTACGAAAGGAGTACCCTAAGCTTGTCATTTGCGGTGATTATAATATTTGTCATCACCCCATCGACATTCACGACCCCATACGCAACGCAAAAGTCTCGGGATTTCTGCCCAGAGAACGCGCGTGGCTGGAGGACTTTGTCCAATCGGGTTTTGTCGATAGTTTTAGGCATTTGAATAAAGAACCGGGACAATACACCTGGTGGAGTTATCGTGCTAATGCCCGAGCGAACAATAAAGGTTGGCGTATTGATTATAACATGGTCACCGAGCCACTGCGCGATCAAATTAAGCGGGCTCTGATTTTACCACAAGCCAAACACAGCGACCATTGCCCCCATATGGTTGAGCTGGCCTTGTAAGGGACTAGATAAATAGATGTTGCACCAAATCATGGACTTTGCCGACTTGGATCACATCGATTCTGGTATTCTTGGGGATTTTACTGTTTTTGGCCACGATAATTTGAGTGAACCCGAGCTTTTCGGCCTCAGAAAGACGTTGGTCCAAACGACTTATAGGACGCACCTCTCCGGCGAGGCCTATCTCCCCAGCAAAACAACAACTGCGCATTAAAGGCATATCATTATTCGAAGAGAGAACAGCCGCAACCACGGCGAGGTCGAGAGCAGGGTCGTCCACTTGAATCCCTCCCGTGATATTTAAAAAGACATCCTTGGCACCGAGTTTAAAGCCTACTCGTTTTTCAAGGACCGCAAGGATCATGTTCAGTCGTTTCAGATTGTAGCCTGTTGCCGAGCGTTGTGGGGTACCATAAACAGCACTACTCACAAGCGCTTGAATCTCGATCATCAGGGGGCGCATCCCTTCTAAGGTGGCGGCGATCGCGGTTCCGCTGAGGGGCTCATCAGTTTTTGAAATGAGCAGTTCCGATGGGTTGGTTACCGCGCGCAAACCTTCGCTGAGCATTTCGTAAATACCTAATTCGTTAGTGCTGCCAAATCTGTTCTTATGAGCCCGTAAAATGCGATAGACATGATGACGGTCGCCCTCAAACTGCAATACTGTGTCCACCATATGTTCTAAAATCTTTGGCCCTGCGATATGTCCATCTTTGGTAATATGTCCAATAAGTACCACTGGGGTCTGCGTTGATTTAGCGTATTTGATAAGTTCTGCGGTCGCGGTACGAATTTGAGAAATACTCCCTGATCCGCTGTCTATTTGATTGGATTGCAAGGTCTGTATGGAGTCAATGATCACCACTTCAGGCTGCTGTTCCACGGCATGGTGCAAAATGTTTTGCGTTTGTGTTTCTGTCAAGATCAAACACTGTCCTTTATTTTTACCTAAACGATCTGCGCGCATTTTGATCTGTTGCGCGCTTTCTTCTCCTGAGACATAAAGGGTCTTGTAGGGCCAGCGCAGACCGACTTGGAGCATGAGCGTGCTCTTTCCAATCCCTGGTTCTCCGCCAAGTAAGGTCAAAGATCCAGGAACTAGGCCGCCGCCAAGCACCCGGTCGAGTTCCGTATCATGAGTTGATTTACGGGGGGTGTCGCTGGTGGCAATTTCTTCAATAGGTAATGGTTGAGCCACTCGAGCCGCTGAGCCTGTGGATTGTTCCCAGGCAGCGGGCACTTGACTGCTAATGACCTCCTCAACGATGGTATTCCAAGATTTGCACGAATTACATTGTCCCTGCCATTTGGCAAAGGAACTTCCACAGTTCTGACAAAAAAAACTTGTTTTTGTTTTTGCCATCAGTACCCAAAATCATATTTAATTTGATCTGCTTTGTCCAGCATCAAATCTACGGTGATAAAATCGACTTCTTCTTTGTCAAATCCCCCTTGAAAGGTCCGCATGGCGCGTTTGGGATCACCCGTCTCTTCATAGTAGCGCCCCATATAATAATCGCCCAAAATCAAATCGGGATATTGGCGTGTGGCCAAGTTGGCTATTTCTCTGAGCGATTCCCATTGTTTGAGCTTTTCACAGGCAGAAGCAGACGCCAAAAAATCATTTATTCTGATGGGGTTATTGATGCCAAAGAGATTGGCAATGGTTTGATATTTATCCAAGAGATAGAGGTGTACGGGTGTTTCGAGTTTCAGCAAAACATCGTTAAATTCTTGTTTAGAAATAGGACGATACACCGAAAATATTTTTTCTAAAGCGGATGGGATTGCCCGGGCTACGAGGGAATAGTGGGTTGCTCCTTCAAAATTATCGAAGTAGTAATTAAATTGGTCCGACTTCAGTGCGCTCAGCGATTCATTAAGTTCTTTGGCCACAAGTTGTAAATCTTGTATATCGTCGCTGCCAGTAGCTAAATAATAAAATAGCTTTTGGGGAATGTTGGGAATACGCTTGGGCAATCGATCATCCATCATTGGCGCGAGATCTGGACTTAGCGCGATATAGCCATTAAATAAGGGAGGGTCTTTGAATAAGTAATAATTGATATAGCTGGCGGTAAGATCGTGGCCTACCGCAATAATGAATTTGGCGGTGCGAAAATTTGCATCGATAAAAGGCACGAGCTCCATGCCAATAAACTCAAAAAAGTCAGCGCCCCGGTCTGCAGGCATAAAATTAGTGTCGTCATAAAAGCAATCGTCGTAGCGACTTTCTCCTTGCATAATTCCTACCACCAAAGCCTCGGGCATATCTTCCCAATACCCAAAATAATCGACATTTCCCGCCACGGGCTCAAACAGATAATTCGCGTCTAAAACAATGACAATAGGGTAAGATTTTTCCGTATTGCTCTCGTAATCTCTGGGAAGCTGAATTTTAAGACGTCGCGTTTCTCCAAGTTTATACGAGGAAAATTCTTCGTAAATAACTTTTGACTGACCCCAGCTTTGGGCACAAAAAATTAAGGCAATAAACAGAAGAAAATGGCTTCTCATGGGTAGAAATTTTCAATCAGAAAGATAGTAAAATTATGCCACCCCTTTAGCGATAAGACTCCGGGGATTTCTTACTTTTTATTCACAAGAGGCAGGCCAATCAGGGCGATTAATCCAAAAAAGATGATGGAAGAAATGTTTGCTGTCCAAATCAACCAACCAAAGGCGTTGCCTAGGGGTTGAGCAATGCCAAACAGTCCCATAACGCCTGCGACTGCCAGAGGATAATAACCAATACCACTGTTCGTAAAGGCAAAGGTGAAACTCCCGACGACAAAGGTGATGATGATGACTTCCCAGCCAATCCCTGTGGTCTCAACAAGAGCAAAAGTTGCGGCGTAAAATGAAGCCACATAGAGTCCCCAAATCAAAAGGCTCTCTAAGATAAAAACTGCGGGCGCCGAGACTTTTTTAATGCTCAGCATTCCTTGAATTAGGCCGGCAATAAATTGACGCAAACGCAAGGCGATAGGGTGTTTTGATCCTTTGACCCAGAGGAAAAACAAAACGGTTACTCCACTAAAGACAAGGAGTGTCCAAAGTAATTTTGATATGGGGACCACGCTACTAATATAGTCTATGAGTAAGGCGTAATTCATGGCGATGGCGAGGCTGAAAAATAGCGCTAAAAAAATCAAATCAATTAATCGCTCTGTAATGATGGTGCCCAGGCCATGCTCCATGGGGGTATTTTCATACTGATTTAAAGTCACCGCTCGTGATACCTCACCACTCTTTGGGATAAATAGATTCATAAAATAAGCCACACATACGGCAAAAAAACTGTTGTACCATTTTGGTCGATGCCCCAGTGGTTTTAGGAGCAAATGCCAACGATGGGTGCGCAGAATATGGCTGGCTAGTGAAAGCAATACAGAAAGCAACAGAAAGGCATAGTTTGCTTCTCTAAAGTGGCGTTTCATCTCGCTCAATTGTTCTGGCGTGAATTTTTGATAGAAGTACCACACCAGTAAAACCCCGAGGAATACGGGGATAATGATTTTAAGAAATTTGAGGATTTTTGACTTCAATTAGGAGAAAATTTTAATGGCCTATCGAAGCAAATTTGTCGATTCTTCTGGAAACACTATCGCTGGAGAGAATACTTTGGCCTCCTCTGGAGTCATCATGGCGTAAGTCATTAAGATCAAAACATCGCCTACGGAAACCAATCGAGCGGCAGCGCCATTGAGCGTTATTTCTCCACTTTTTCGAGGTCCTGGAATCACGTAGGTCTCGAGTCGATTACCGTTTGTATTGTTGACCACCTGAATTTTTTCTCCAGGAACAATATTGGCGGCATCCATAAGATCTTCATCTATAGTAATACTTCCAATATAATTTAGATCAGCACCGGTTACTTTAACGCGATGAATTTTAGATTTTACAACGTGAATCAACATGGGCCCAAAGGTATTAATTTAGTTCAAGATTATCGATCAGACGGACCCCCCCAATCTGAGCGGCAATAAATGCCCGATACTTTTTTTCTGGGTCTTTCATTAAGGTTGGAACCAGTGAATCAACATCGGCGATTTCAAAATATTCTAGGTCAAATTCTGGAGCTTTTTCAAAGGCCGCTGTCACCGCGTTTTTTATGGCTTGAAAAGAATGTGAATTGAAGTTTTTACGCGCCTCATTGAGAACGCGCGCCAAGAGTAATGCTTGATTAAGTTGCTCGTCGTCTAGGCGTTCATTTCGGGAGCTCAGGGCAAGCCCTTCACTATTTCTTGCTATGGAGCAGGGGACAATGATCGTGTCGCGCTGCTCGATCTGAACGAGTGTTTCTACGATACGGAGTTGTTGGTAATCTTTTTCTCCAAAATAAGCTCTATCAGGGGTTACGGCATCAAAAAGTAAAGAAACTACCGTAGCGACTCCGTCAAAATGACCGGGTCGATGCTGTCCTTCCATATGTTGTCCAAGAGCCCCAAAATCGTACTGACGGGCACTGACTTGGGTTCCATAAATATTCTCGGGGGCGGGCGCAAATACGAGAATGTTGCGACTCACGCTGGCCAATTGGGCCAAATCATTATCGAGATGTCTGGGATATTTTGCAAGATCCTCAGCATTATTAAACTGAGTTGGGTTTACAAAAATACTCACCACGACATGGTCACATTCCTCAAGGGCGCGCGAAACCAGTGTGAGATGACCTTGATGCAAAGCCCCCATAGTGGGAACAAAACCTATGCGTTTTTGGTTTTGCTTTTCAGGCGCTAAAATGGTCTGTAATTCTTCCTTAGTGTGGAGTGTTGTCATGGTGCGTGAAATCGAGCAAAATTAAGATATTCACGGCAATCTGCATAAATTTTCGTAATTTTGCATCCTCACAGCAGTTACGGAAAATTTTTAATGTTTTATGAAAGATAAAAGAGTCTTGTATGTGTCTTCCGAGGTGGTTCCTTACCTCCCCGAGACTGAGATTTCTTCGATGTCGTTTGAGGCCCCTAGAGCGGTGAACAACAACAACGGTCAGATCCGCATTTTTATGCCTCGTTATGGCAATATCAATGAGCGTCGTCACCAACTACACGAAGTGATTCGTCTATCGGGAATGAATTTGGTGATTAATGACATGGATATGCCACTGATCATCAAGGTCGCCTCTATTCCAAAAGAGCGCATGCAGGTTTATTTCATTGACAATGACGATTATTTCAAGCGAAAAGCGACTTATGCCGACGAAGACGGTGTACTTTTTGAGGACAATGACGAGCGTGCCTTATTTTTTGCCAAAGGGGTGGTCGAAACAGTAAAGAAACTCAATTGGGGCCCTGATATCATTCATGTGCACGGTTGGCTCGCTTCTTTATTGCCACTTTATTTGAGAACCTATTATGGAAATGAGCCCTTATTTGATGGTTGTAAAATTGTGACCTCAATTTACAGTCAAGATTTTGAGGGTACATTATGTCAAGACCTTTCCAAGAAAATAAGTTTTGATGGAATTGATGGCGCACAATACGCACATCTAGACACGCCGAGCTACCTCAATATCATGAAAACCGCGATCGATCACTCCGATGCAGTTATAGAAGGTTCTCCGGATTTGTCCGATGAATTATCCGCTTATCTCAAAAAAGCGACATGCCCTGTGTTAAACTTTCATAATAAAGATGAATTTTCTCAGGCTTATATCGATTTTTACAAATCAAAAGTCCTCGGAGCCTAGGCTCTCTAAATTTATGAACGTGACACAGCGTATTCCTCATTTTCTTTGGGTTTTATTAGTGATCATTGGTTTTGCCTCATGTGATGAGAGTTTTACCAATCTTGACACGGATTTAATCGATCAAAATTATACTACCCCGGACACTGTTTTTTCTGTGCGCGCCTACAGTAGGTTTGTCGGGCCAGTGCAGTCTAACAATCAATTGAGCTATAAGCTTGGGTATTACAATGATCCGTTATTTGGCCCTCATTCTGCCGACTTTTTAACTCAGGTGGTGTTGTCGGCGAATAACCCTGCATTTTCTGTGGACACCCTCAATCCAGTCTTGGAAAAAGTTGTTTTGACCCTTCCTTATTACAGTACTTCAGATACGGATGACGAGGGAAATCGGGTATTTGACTTGGATTCTATCTTTGGTAGCGACCCAATTAAGCTCTCGATATACGAGTCCAATTACTTCTTGCGCGATTTTGATCCAGCGACCGGTTTTGCAGATCCACAACAATATTTTTCAGATCAAAGACAAACCTTTCAAGATCAACTCGGAACGCTACTTGTAGAAATCCCTGAATTTGTGGCGAGCAATGAGGTAGATGAATTCATTATCGAGGACCTGGAC
>ERZ888423.3354-NODE-3354-length-10674-cov-4.516056_pt1 | contig 10674 bp, 7 predicted proteins | sample MGYA00520523_ERZ888423 | MGnify/ENA primary metagenome ERZ888423 (study PRJEB32303, sample SAMEA104408611) | aquatic metagenome | biome: Brackish water; feature: Pelagic; material: water | place: Baltic Sea | collected 2014-06-08T10:24:00 | depth 30,27 m ...
CCCAGAATCACCGGCTGCGAGCGGGCCCGAGGTCACCCAACCCGAGCCCGTCTCCGAAGCGGCTCCGCAGGATCGGCCCACATCGACCGATCCGGACACCCTGAAGGTCCCGCCCGTGGCCGATGCCGCGACCACGTCGCTACGGGACCTCCCGCCGCCAGACGTCGACCTGGCCGCAACGCTCCCGACCGCGCCGGCCCCGATGGCACCTCCCGAGACCACTCCGGAACCCGATCTCGCGTCGCTGCTGGCCGGAATCCAGCTCCCGTGTGATCTCCTGCCCGTCATCCCCGATGGGATCGAACCCGACGATCATCACGTCAGCCTCATCACCTCGGCTGCTCCCGTGCACGTCGTCGGACCGGCCATGGCCGACGAGTTGGAACGGTTGGGGTACACGCTGTCGCCCCTGTCGGAGACCGAGTTGTTGGCCGTGCGGGAGGAGGATCAATTGACGTTGGCAATGGTCGTCAGCCCGATCTCGGCCGAGCACAACGGTGTCCGCCTCTATCCGGTCGCGGTCGAGGGAGACGTCGTGATCACCATCGAAACCGGGCACCGCTCAGCGGCTGGGGGCTGACCGTCTCCCCGGTCACGTCGCCGGAGGCAACAGCCGAATACCGAGTTCGGCCAACTGTGCTTCGTCGACCTCCGACGGCGCCCCGGTCAGAGGATCGATCCCCGACTGAGGCTTGGGGAAGGCAATGACCTCGCGAATGTTCTCCTCGCCGGCCAGGATGGCACCGAGCCGTTCCAGTCCGAACGCGAACCCACCGTGGGGTGGAGCCCCGTACTTGAACGGTTCGAGGAAGAACCCGAAACGACGATCAGCTTCCTCCTCGTCGATCCCGAGGAGTTCGAACACTCGGCGCTGCAGCGCTGGGTCATGGATCCGAATGCTGCCCGAGCCCAGCTCCCAACCATTGAGCACCAGATCGTAGGCCCAGGCCCGAACCGACATCGGATCGGACTCGAGCCGATCGAGATCATCGAGATGCGGGTGACAGAAGGCATGATGCCCCGGCTTCGGACGACCGGTTGCGCCATCGCGGCCGACGAACAGCGGGAAGTCGACCACCCAGACGTACTCGAACGGCCCCTGGCTCACCGGCGGCCGCCCGATACGGTTCCGGAGCTCACCGAGGACACCGACGGTCGTGTCCCAGTCGTCGGCGATCAGCAACAACAGATCGCCTTCGGTTGCGCCGAAGGCGTCGATCAATGCCGCGGTCTCGGTGGCCGAGATGAACTTGGCGACAGGAGAATCGAAGGAACCGTCGCTGTTCACCTTCAGCCAGACCATGCCCTTGGCCCCGAAGGACTTCGCTTCGTCGGTGAGCCCATCCAACTTGTTGCGGCCGTACCCAGCCGCCCCACCCTCGACCCTGATGCCCTTGATGGCGGCCGCCGTCGAGAAGGCCTTGAACTCGGTCGAGGAGAAGATGGCGGTGAGCTCGACCAGCTCCATGCCAAATCGAAGATCAGGTTTGTCCGATCCGAAACGTTCCATGGCCTCGTGCCAGGTGATCCGCTGAATCGGACCAGGCCGGATCCCGCTGATCTCCTCGGCAGCATCGAGCACGGCAACTTCGACGGCGTTGAGGACATCGTCGACCTCGACGAAGCTCATCTCCATGTCGAGCTGCATGAACTCGTACTGGCGGTCGGCTCGGAGGTCTTCGTCTCGGAGGCAGCGAGCGACCTGGAAGTACCGGTCGAGTCCGCCGACCATGAGGAGCTGTTTGTACAACTGCGGAGACTGGGGCAACGCGTAGAAGTTCCCCGGGCGCTGACGAGACGGCACGAGGAACTCTCGCGCCCCTTCCGGTGTGGAAGGCATCAGCATCGGGGTCTCGACTTCGACGAAGTCCTGCCTGATCATGGCCGACCGCACGGCGGCGTTGACACGGGACCGAATGCGGAGATTCCGCTGCATCCGCTCGCGACGCAGATCCAGATAACGGTGCTTCAGTCGGACCTGCTCGTCGACGTCCTCGGCTCGATCATCCATCGGGAAAGGAGGCGGGAGCGCCTCGGAGAGGACCTCGACCTGACACTCCTTCAGCTCGATCTCGCCGGTCGCCATGCCGACCTTGACGGTGTCGGGCGTACGAGCTTCGACCTTGCCCGTCACCTTGATCACGTACTCGTTGCGTACGTCCACGGCATTGTCCACCACCAACTGGGTGATTCCGCTGTGATCTCGGATATCGACGAAGGCCAGGTGCTCGCCGTGCTCGCGCCGGCGGTTGACCCAGCCGGTCAAGGTGACGATCTCGCCGATGTTCTCGGGCCGCAACTCGCCGCACATGTGGGTGCGCATCATGATTCGAGGGTCTCCCTGGTCGTTGTCGAAGTGGGGCTGCTGATTGCCGAACCGTGGTCGGCGTCGGCACCGAGCGTGGCTCGGAGGGCCGACAACAGGTCGGCTCGTGGTACCTGATACTGGTCGCCGCCACCGCGAAGCGGTCGGATGCTGGCCGTGGCGTTGCTGGCCTCGTCGGCGCCGATGATCACCGCCAGAGTGGCTCCCGACCGATCGGCAGCCTTCATCTGTGCCTTCATGGAACGACCATCGAAGCTGCGGTCACACCGCACGCCGGCACGACGGATCTCGTCAGCGATCTGCAGACCATCGAGGGCTCCGACCGTATCGATCACCCAGACCTGGACACCGGTTGATGGGGCCGGGAAGGCTTCCTCGGCATCGCAGGCCAACAGCGTGCGATCCACACCCAACGCGAAGCCGACGCCCGGTTCTTCGCCGCCACCGAGGTCGGCGATCAATCCGTCGTACCGACCACCACCACCGACCGCATTCTGCGCAGCGTCCAAACCATCGGCTGCGAACTCGAAGGTCGTGCGGGTGTAGTAGTCCAAACCGCGGACCAACCTCGGGCTGACGTCGAAGTCGACGTCCAAGGCAGCCAAACCCGCCTGGACACGGGCGAACGCTGCCGCAGCCTCGTCCGAGATGTAGTCGAGCAGAACCGGCGCAGCCTCGATCAGTGCAGCATCACCGGGGCGCTTGGAATCGAGCACACGCAGGGGATTGACGAGCAGGGTCGCACGGCTCTGTTCCGACAGCGCGTCGAGATCGGCCTCGAAGTGGGCGCGAAGTGCCGACAGATAGCGAGGTCGGTCCGCAGCGTCACCCAGTGAATTCACCATCAGTCGAACCCGATGGAGCCCGATTCGTGCGTAGAACCGAGCAGCCAGCGCGATCAACTCGATGTCGACATCGGGATCATGGCTTCCGATGACTTCGGCTCCCACCTGGTCGAATTGTCGATACCGACCCTTCTGGGGCTTGTCATGACGGAAGTTCGGGCCCGCGTACCACGCCTTCCACGGGACCAGAGGCCGGTTCTCGGCGAACATCCGACAGACCGATGCGGTCTGCTCTGGCCGGAGGGCGATGTGGCGACCGCCCTTGTCGTGGAAATCGTAGAGCTCCTTCGAAACCACATCACTGGCCTCGCCGAGACGTCGGAACACGCCCACATCTTCGAACATCGGAGGCACCACCAACGCGAAGCCGGCCGTGGCCGCTTGTTCGGCGAAAACCGAAACCAGCTCTCGCATGCGGTCGGTGTCGGGTGAGAACAGGTCGCGGGTGCCAGGGAGTGCCTGAAAGGTGGGTCGTGCCATGCCGAGTCGAGGCTATCGGCCCGACCGTCCCGAGCAGAAGCAGCAGGCGAACCGCCGTTGACGTCCCGTCAACTGCCCGTTCCGGGGAGAATGCGGTAGGCGTCGTACACCCCGTCGATCTTGCGGACCGCTCGGAGCAGCGTCTCGAGGTGGGAAGGATCGGCGATCTCGAACTCGAACTTCAGCCGAGCGATCCGATCCACGCCGGTCAACGTGGTGGCCGACACGATGTTCAGATGGTGCTCGGCCATCAGAATGCTGACATCGGACAGCAGGTGGGCGCGGTCGTACGCCTTCACCTCGATGGACGCCACGAAGTTTCCGCCCTCGATGTCGGAATCCCACTCCACCTCGATGACCCGATCGTTCTGGTGAGCGGCCAACGAGACCGCGTTGGCGCAATCGTTGCGATGCACCGAGACTCCTCGACCACGAGTCACGAATCCGATGATCTCGTCGCCTGGGACCGGTGTGCAGCAGCGGGAGAGGCGGATGAGGACGTCATCGAGACCTTCGACGTGGACACCCGGGGTCCGTCGGGTCGGAGAACGTTGACGCCGTGCCGTGGTCGGCAGCCGCTCTTCGGTCTGCTTGCTCGACCCATCGAGTTCGCGGGCGATGCGAGCAGCAATGGACGCCGCAGACACGTGATGCTCACCAACCGCGGCGTAGAGCGCATCCACGTCGGTGTAGTTCATCTGCTCGGCCACCGAGACCACGATCTGGGCTGCCGCGATCTTCTGGACCGGAAGCCCCTCACGGCGCAGCGCGTTGTCGATCTCGTCTCGGCCAGCGACGATGGCGTCCTCGCGTCGCTCTCGGGAGAACCACTGCTTGATCTTGCTGGCCGCGCTGGGGGATGCAACGAACAACAACCAGTCCCGGGACGGACCGGCACCGGTGACCTTCGAGACGAAGATCTCGACGGTCTCGCCGGACTGGAGCTTCTGGGACAGCGCCACCAGCTTTCCGTCGACTTTGGCCCCGACCGTACGGTGGCCGATGTCGGTATGGATGCTGTAGGCGAAGTCGATCGGCGTCGCATCGTTCGGCAACGTCACCACATCGCCCTTGGGCGTGAAGACGAAGACCTCCTCCTGATCGAGATCGACCTTCAAGCTCTCCATGAACTCCCGGTGATCGCTGGTCTCCTTCTCCCAGTCGATGATGCGGGCCAGCCAGGGCAGATCGATGTCGTCCTCGGCCTTGGGCGAAGTGGCGCCCGCCTCCTTGTAGAGGAAATGCGACGCAACGCCGAACTCGGAGCGGCTGTGCATCTCGATCGTCCGGATCTGCACCTCGATGGGCTTGCCCTGGGGCCCGATCACCGTCGTGTGCAACGACTGGTACAGGTTGAACTTGGGCATGGCGATGTAGTCCTTGAAGCGGCCCTGCACCGGCTTCCAGGTGGCATGGATCGAGCCAAGGGCGGCATAGCAGTCTCGAACCGAGTTGACGATCACGCGGATGCCCACGAGATCGTGGATCTCGTCGAACTCCCGACCCTTTACCACCATCTTCTCGTAGATGGAATACAGGTGTTTCTCCCGCCCCGTGACCTCGGCGTCGATCTCCAGCTCCCGCAGGCGATACCGCACGTCCTCGAGAACCTGCGTCAGGTAGATGTCCCGTTCGGGTGCCCGCACCGCAACCATCTGATCGATCGTGGCGTACCGCTTGGGATGAAGCGCCGCGAAACTGAGATCCTCCAACAAGGTCTTGACTTCCTGGATCCCGAGCCGGTGGGCCAGCGGGGCGTAGACGTCCAACGTCTCCTGGGCCGTGCGTTCCTGTTTCCAGGCCGGCATGGCCGCGATGGTCCGCAGGTTGTGCAGCCGGTCACACAGCTTGATCAAGAGAACCCGAAGGTCTTTCGACATGGCAACCAGCATCTTGCGGAACGTCGCCGCCTGTTGTGCTTCCTTTGAGTCGAAACGGAGTCGATCGAGTTTGGTGACGCCATCGACGATGGCGGCCACCTCGGGGCCGAACTCACGCTCGATGTCGTCCAGCGTGCAGCGGGTGTCCTCGACTGCATCATGGAGCAGTGCGGCCGCAATCGTGTACTCGTCCAGCCCGAGCTCGGCCACGATGGTCGCGACTGCGACCGGATGGGTGATGTAGGGCTCCCCCGACTTTCGCTTCTGCGGCGCGTGTGCAGCCCGCGCCATCTCGTAGGCCCGGGCCACGAAGGCAACCTGTTCCTCGCGACGGGGTCCGACGAAACCCCTCACCAGGGGTCCGATCTCCTCCCCAACTTCCTGGCGCTCACGCATCCAGGGCAGCGTTCGATGGGCCGCCATCACCATCAGCCCGCCACCTGCCAGAGACTGATGATGTCGTGCCCGGCCAATCGGGCCCGGGCGCCGAGATTGTCGAACTCGATGATGGACCGGATGGAGCTGACCGTGGCCCCCGAACCCTCCACCAACTGCGCAGCAGCGGCCATCGTGCCACCGGTGGCGATCACGTCGTCGACGATCAACACTCGCTGACCAGCAGCCACCGCTCCGAGCTGCATCTCGAGGGTGTCCGATCCGTACTCGAGGTCGTAGGAAACCGTCTCGATCGGGCCCGGCAGCTTGCCCGGCTTGCGGGCCGCAACGAATCCAACCCCCAGCCGTTGGGCCGTGATCATGCCGGCCAGGAACCCTCTGGCCTCGATACCGACCACCAGATCGACCTCACCGGCATCCGCTGCCAAGGCCATGGCACATCGCGATGTCGCGGCCGACGAAGCCCAGAGCGGCGAGAGGTCACGAAACAGGATCCCGGGCGTCGGAAAGTCCGGCACCTCGCGAACAGACGCGTGCAGCCAGGAAGGTACGGTCATTGTCGGCCAGGATACTGCGGTGGCGCGGCAGATCTCGGCACCGACGAGCGACGGGGGCGTCAGCTCCTGGTCGTCGAGGGAGCGTCGCTCCGCTCGTGGAGCCAGGCCAACAAGGGGGCGGCCAGGAAGACCGACGAGTAGGTCCCCAAGAGCAGACCGATGAACAAGGCCAACGCGAAGTCGCGGATGCCGGCACCCCCGAGGAAGAAGCCACCGATCACGAGCATGGACAGCACCGGCAGAACCGTGGTGAGGGTGGTGTTGACCGAACGCATCATCACCTGGTTCATCGAGTTGCTCACCATCCGGGTATACCCGTGTTTGAGAGAACCGGCCACCTTCGTGTTGTCGAGCACCTTGTCGTAGACGACGACCGTGTCATACAGCGAATAGCCCATGATGGTCAGCAGCGCGATCACCGTGGCAGGACTGACCTCGAAGCGGAAGAGCGAATAGACACCCGCGGTGATCAGGAGATCGTGAAGAACCGCGACCAGGGCGCCGATCGCCATCTTGCCCTCGAGTGTCCAGGCCAGATAGACGGCGACGGCGACGAAGAACAGGCCGAGCGCTCGCAACGCCCGATTGGTGATCTGATCACCCCAGGTGGGTCCGACGGTGTTGACACTGACCAGATCGGCTTCGACCCCGCCCAACTCGGCCAACTGGGTCACGATCTCATCCGACTGGTCCAGCGCTTCACCACCGGTCTGGACCCGGATGAACCGCTGACCGCTCAGATCCTCGACGGTCTGGATCCGGGCGTCGCTGTTGGAGATCACGGCTCGGGCGTCCTCGACGGTGACCTCGTCCGAAACCGGCACCTCGTAGATGCCTCCGCCGTCGAAATCGATGCTCAGATTGAGTCCGAGCACGACCAGCAGCACGACGGAGCCAACGAGCAGTCCGATCGAGCCGGGAAGGGACTTCTTCCAGATGGGCAGGAAATCGATGTCGTTCGTACCCCGGTAGAGGTCGCTGCGCAGACTCATGCTGCACCTCCCTTGGTCGTGGTGACGGCATGGTCCGGCATGCCGATCCGCCCCGGATCGGCGATGACGCCCGGACGGGTCGCGAGCCACGTGAGGGCCGGACGCATGAAGAGGTAGGAGACGAACAGATCGAGCAACGTGGCCAGGCCAAGGTAGAACGCGAACCCCTTCACCGCGCCCACCGTCAGGAAATAGAGCAGCGCGGCCGCGATCAGACTGACGACATCCGCTTTGAGGATGGTGCCGATGGCGCTTCGGTAACCACGTTCGATCGCGGTCAGGGGTCTGCGACCACTGGCAACGAGATCCTTCGTGTTCTCGAAATACACGATGTTCGAATCAGCCGAGACACCGATCGACACGATCAGACCCACGATGCCGGCCAAGGTAACGGCCAAACCTCGGGACTCTCCCAGCCAGGAGATGATCGTCCAGATGTACATGCCCGAGATCGCGATGCCGACGATGGCCACCAGCGCTGCGAGCCGGTAGTAGGCCAGGAGGTAGACAGCCACCAGGGCCAGACCCACCAATCCGGCAATGACGCCCGACTCCAGCACGTCGCTGCCGATGGTGGCCGAGACGGTGCGAACCTGCTGCGCCTCGAGCTCGACCGGCAATGCCCCGTACCGCAGGACCAGGGCCAGGTTGCGAGCCTCGTCCTCGGTGAACTGGCCCGTGATGTTGATGTTGTCCCGAGCAAAGCTCGGCGCCTGGATCTCGGGGGCGAAGATCACCTCGTTGTCCAGCACGATGGCCAATTGGCGGGTGGGGCACGTGGTCGAGGCGGAGAAACACAGAGCTGCGATCTGGTTGAAGGCGTCGATGCCGTTGGCGCCGGTCTTGAACACCGGGTTCACCTGCCAGGTCGACAGATTCTGCAAACCGACGTCAGCCGTCTCGAGCGCATCGCCCGTGAGCAGCGCCGGGCCCAGACAGAGACGATTGCCCTCACGATCGGCAAGCACGACGTACTTCTCGGCCGCGTCCTCCTCGGGCGGAGTCACCCCGGGTATGCCGCAAGCTTCGGTGATCGCAAGCTCCTCGGGCGAGAGCGTCTGGGCCGGCGTCGCCGGCACCGAGCTCTCGGTGCCATCGGCCACGGTCGTCGTCGTGCCATCGGCCACGGTCGTCGTCGTGCCATCGGCCACGGTCGTCGCGGTCTGGCGGCGCTCGCGTACGGGAGCCAGCCCTTCCTCGTCCGTCGTCGAGTCGGTCGTTGCATCGGTCGTCGCGTCGGTCGTCGCGTCCGTCGTTGCGTCGGCATTCGCGGGGGCATCGGGATCCACGGTCAGGTCGAGCGACGGTCCCAGCGGGATGATCACCGGACGGAACCGGAGTTCGGCAGTCTGACCGACCAGTTCGAGCGCTCGTTGCTGCTGCTCGACACCGGGCAGATCGACCACGATGGTGTCGCCTTGACGTGAGATCTCGGGTTCGGCCACGCCCAGTGCATCGACGCGAGTCCGAATGATCTCCAGGGTCTGATCGAGCGTCTCGTCGTCCACCCCGGAGGTGGTCGGCTCCAACACCACCGACACGCCACCCTGGAGGTCGAGCCCGAGGAGCGGCCTGTTGCCGGCGATGAAGGTGTAGACCAGACCGGCGATGGCGAGCAGCACCACGCCAAGCGCTGTTCGCATCTGAGACTTCGACATGTCAGTCGTCCTCGTCGGCTGCCGGGTCGGCGAGGACACCGGCAATGGCGCTCCGGGAAATCTTGAGATCGACATTCGGAGCAATCGTCAACCACACGACGTTGTTCTCCAGCCCAGCGACGAAACCGTGGATACCCGAGGTCAGGATCACCTCGTCCCCCTCCTCGAGGGCAGCCAGCATGGCCTTGGTCTCCTTGTCCTTCTTGCGCTGGGGAAGAATCAGCAGCGCGTAGACCGCGGCGAGCATGACGCCGAGGAAGATGATCTGTCCGTATTGCATTCCGGAACCTCCAACCCCGAGACGCTAGCGGTTCCCACCCGCATTGTGGTGACAGCCTTGGTCGCCGATCGGTTGCCGCTGCTCAGTCGCCAACCGACGGCGGTTCCTGGCCCGGCTCCCAGACCGACCAGACCTCCGCCCGTAGTTCGGCGAACGTGCCGCCGACGATGGCCTGTCGCATTCGTTCGGTCAGATCGGCCAGCCAGGCAAGATTGTGCAGCGTGATGATGCGGCCCGCCGTCGGCTCGTTGGTGACGAGCAGGTGACGGATGTAGGCCCGCGAGTAGCGATCCGACAACGGGTGACGAACGTGGGGGTCGATGGGTGCATCATCCTCGGCGAAGCGCAGGTTCTTGAGGTTGATTCGACCCGCCGATGTCAGTGCCGTTCCGTGACGGGCCAGGCGCGTGGGTAGCACGCAATCGAACATGTCGATTCCATTCGCCACTGCCTCCACCAGACCCACCGGATCACCGAGTCCCATGAAATACCGCGGCTTGTCCGTGGGAAGATGACGAACGGCGGCCTGCAACGCCGGCACCATGTCCTGCCGACTCTCGCCGACCGACAAGCCCCCAACGGCGTAGCCGTCGAACCCGAGGGCGACGGTCCGTCGAGCCGACTCTTCCCGCAGCTCGCGATCGACACCCCCCTGCACGATGCCGAACTGGGCCTGGTCGGTCCGCTGGTGCGCCTCCTTGGATCGTTCGGCCCACCGCAACGTGCGCTCGAGCGCATCGACCTGGACGCGTCGTTCCGACGGCAGTGGCGGACAGACGTCGAGCACCATGGCGATGTCCGCTCCCAGCTGCTCCTGAACCCGAACCGCTCGCTCGGGGGACAAATCGACATAGGCGCCGTCATAGACCGAACGGAAGCGAGCGGCTTCCTCGGTCACCTTGGGGGCGAGGCTGAAGATCTGATAGCCACCCGAATCGGTCAGGAGATGGCCATCCCAGTCGAGGAAGCGATGCAGGCCGCCTCTCCGTTCGATCAGGTCCGCGCCCGGCCGCTCCATCAGGTGATAGGTGTTTCCCAACACGATCGGCGGACCCAGGCGATCCAGATCGTCGGTGTCCAGCGTCTTGACTGCCCCCCGGGTTCCCACCGGCATGAACACCGGAGTCGGAATCGATCCTCGAGGAGTGGTGATGGTCCCGGTCCGGGCTGCTCCGTCGGTTGCCGTGATGTCGATCGTGAGGCTCACGTCTCCAACGTACGGCGATCCAGCAGCATCGCATCGCCGAACGACAGGAAGCG
>ERZ888423.3355-NODE-3355-length-10673-cov-5.274251_pt1 | contig 10673 bp, 10 predicted proteins | sample MGYA00520523_ERZ888423 | MGnify/ENA primary metagenome ERZ888423 (study PRJEB32303, sample SAMEA104408611) | aquatic metagenome | biome: Brackish water; feature: Pelagic; material: water | place: Baltic Sea | collected 2014-06-08T10:24:00 | depth 30,27 m ...
TGCCGGTGTAGTCCACGCCGTCGAGTACGTAGTTGCCAGCGCGAAAACGTGGCCGACCTTCCGGGCCGATGCCGAGTTCGGGACCGTGACGTCCGGCGCATCCCATCACTCCGGGAAGCACGGTGTGTGCGTGGACGTCGATCATGATGGGGCCTTTCGGCTGCTGTCTAGGATGTTGCGGTGAGCGGGCGACATCGGACATTGCATTTTGCCGCCGGATCGATGCTTGACCAACCCGCCGACGTGCTGCTCCACGCGGCCGCGGCAGCAGGTTTTGACGGTGTCGGTTTGCGACTGTCCGGTGAACACGCTGTGGATGATCTGGACGCGACGCGTCGAACAGCTGAACGGCTGGGTCTGAAGATTCATGATGTTGAGGTGTACCGCATCACCAACGACCCGGCTGATCCGGACCCGTTGATCGCCCAGGCAGCGCTCATCGGTGCGTCGGCGCTGCTCGTCGTGTCGGACCTCGACGACCGCGCAGCTACTGTGCACGCGCTCGGCGAGCTCAACGAACGGTGTCGCAGTAACGGCTTGCGCCTGGCACTCGAGTACATGGCATGGACTGATCCCTGCGACCCGCTCGACGCAATCGATGTCGCTCGCCAAACCGGGTGCGAGCTGCTGGTTGATCTGTTGCATCACGTGCGTGTTGGCGCTGGCATTGCAGAACTCGACGCCATCGTGGCGTCGGGGATGCTTGGGTGGGTGCAGCTGTGCGATGCGCCTCTGACACAACCGAGCAAGGAGCGCCTGGTGGACGAAGCGCGTCATGGCCGTCTGCTCCCGGGTCGAGGTGAGCTTCCGCTCGCGGATCTGCTGTTTCGACTGCCTGACGACGTGGCGATCAGCGTCGAGGTCCAGAGCGACGAACTGTTGGCCGTCGAGCCGGCGTTGCGCGCCCGGATGCTCCACGACACGGCGCGTTCCCTGCTCGGTGGTTGACTGCATTGTCCGTCGGCTGTGAACGTTTTAAGCGGTGACTGCTGCAAGCAGCACCGGATAGCGGCCGAAGTAGGGCCTCGTTGTCGACTCGTCCATTTCGGGCGAGTCGTCAGGGTCGATCCGTACACCAGCGTCGAACAACAACTGAACCGCCTCCGGTACCAACCCGAAGATGTGGTCGTCCATCGTGGAACCCTCGTGGAAGAGCAGGCCGGCAGCAAGGTCCTGCCCGATGCAGGCATGCATGCCCGATCCGAATGACAGTCCATAAGCCGGCACACCGTCGGGTGTCTTGCGGTGTGGGTCGAAGTCATCGGCGCCCTCACCGAAAACATCGGGATCGCGGTTGACCGACAGCAGATCGATCACGACCTTGGCGCCTCGGGGAATGTGCGTGCCACTCTTCAATTCGATGTCGTCGAGCGCCCAGCGCATTGCGACGGGCGATGACGGTTGGAGGCGGATGGTTTCATGTGTGCAGCGCTGGACGAATAACCGGTCGGTTCTCACCAGGTCGGCGTCTTCTGGATGGGCGTCGAGCCATTTTAAGATGTTGTGGCTGACTCTTGTGAACGCCGTGGCAGAGGTGTGCGCCCCGGCGAGAAGGTAGAACGCGACTTCCCGGACAATGACGTCGTGCGGCAGGCTGAGCGAATCCTCGTTCTCGAGGAGCACCGACAACACGTCCTTGGGGAGTTCATTGCCAGCCTCGAGCATCGCGGCGCGACGCTCCAACGAGGGGGTGACGAATTCGGTATCGAACTTGTGGAGTTCGTTGGCGATCTCGTCACGCTTGGCGTCCTTATCGCCGGTGAAGTGGGCGAGTGTGGCACCCTCAATGAACAACATGAGGTAGCGGTACAGATGTCGGGTTTCGTCGGCGGTGCCCAGCGGGCGATCGATTCCTGCCGTCAACGCAGCGAGGTTCATCATCATTCGGTGGCCGAGATCGACGAGCTCGGCGCGCCCCGCCTCGATATCCGATGCAAGTGTCGCTTCGATGATCGGTGGAAAGAGATGTCGTTCGTACAACTCGAAGGTTTCGCGTCTGAACAACCGGTTCTCAAGTCGTCGTCGGTCACGGTGCTCTGAGGCGTGCAGATTGACGAGCACGTCGCCCATGACGACTTCGCCGGCGTCATACAGCGCCTGGCGCAACGACTTCTGCCGGTAGGCGTCTTTGGCTTCCTCGTACGTCGTGATAGTGATGACGGTCGGGTCTGTGACCGAGGTGGAGGTTGGTTGGCTCATGATGATTCCCCATTGATGCAATGGTCGGACGTTGAACTTGTGCTCTCAGGCATTGGTGACTCCGAGACCGAGACCGCCGTCGACCGTCAGCACGTTGCCGGTGGCCCACTCCGCTCGGGCGAGATACTCCACGGCCTCGGCGATCTCCTCGACTGTGCCGAGGCGGCCAAGTGCATGGGCCGGCGCGAGGCTTTCGAGGCGCTGGCGGGCGGTGTCGTCATCGAACAACCCGGCCCGCTGATTGATCTCGGTGAACACGCCGCCGGGGCGTACACATGAAACCCGTACGCCCTGCGGACCGAGTTCCGCCGCAAGGACGCCGGTGAGGGTCTCGAGCGCCCCTTTGGTGGCGGCGTACGGTGATGCGCCCGGGAACGCCCGTTGCGAATGCACGGACCCCATGAACACGATTACACCCGACGCGTCGATGAGATGTCGCAGCGCCGCCTGACTGAGCATCATTGCGCCAATGACGTTGGAGTTGAAGACGTCCATCAACTGCTGTTCTTCCAGCTCGGCCAACGGGCCGCGGTACATGTTGCCGGCGTTGTTCACGAGCACGTCGAGACGCCCGTGCCCGTGCTCGGCGGCCGCTGCGACCATCGCAAGGCGATCAGCCGCAATCGTGATGTCGCCGACCACCGCTCGACAGTTGTCACCGAGCGAAGTGGCAACGTCGTCGATTTTTCCGGCACGCCGACCGGAGATGGTGACCCTTGCCCCAGCGGCGCAGAAATGACGTGCGATCCCCTCGCCGATGCCCGATCCTCCGCCGGTGATCAACACCGACATGTTTGAGATCGGCCGCATCAGTTGGACTCCAGAATCCATGTGAAGGCCTGTTCCATCAGGCGCCGGTTGTGCGGGTGACGGATCGACGAAACGTCGTGGCCGAACCCGTCGAACACGACGTGGCCCTCGCCGAAGCGATGCGCCCAAACTACGGGCTGGTCGGGGTCGGACGCGTCACGTTTCGCCACAGCGAGCACTTCGACATTGTCACGGATGGCCAAGTCCCCGTACACCTCGTCCAAGATCTCGAATTCGGCGGGGAGCCCGTCGACAACTGGGTGTTGGCCCACGAGTCGAACCTGAACGTCACCGATCGGCGGGTGCGACGACACGCCCCACACCCATGCGCCACCGACGATGTCGCCCCACTCTTGCCAATCGTCGAAACTAATTGTCGCTGTGTGTAGAGCAAGCAAACCGCCCCCGTTGCTGACGAACGACGTCAAGCGATCGCGGGTGGACGCTGGCGTCGTGTACGCATGTCGTTCGCGCCATGGGTCGTATGCGTTGCCGAGCATGCGCCACCACAAGCCGATGACCGCCAACGCGTCGACATCGTCGAGCATCGACGCCGCGACGTCAGGGTCCTCGACCACCTCGACATCGTGACCCAGCTGCGACACCACCTCAGCGACCGCCGCACCAGAGGCAGCGAAGTCGTGAGCGTGTGGCGAACCACCAGCCAAAATCACCACCCGGCTCATGAGTCGTGCCCCACAGCGTCGACGGTTTGTGGGCGTGGGAGATGTGCGATGACTGAGCCTGTGACGCCGCCGTCGACCACGATGTTTTGGCCGTGGATGTATCCGGATTTTTCCGACGCGAGGAAGACCACGACGTCGGTGATGTCGTTCGACGTGCCGAGTCGGCCCAGCGGGATCTTGGATTCTCGGGCTGCCCGGGTCGCAGGGTCGGCGTAGATCGGTTCCGACATGCCAACGTCGATGAGTCCAGGAGCGATCGCGTTGACGCGGATGCCGTGGGCCCCCCATTCGATTGCCATCTGCGAAGTGAGCATTGCGACCCCGGCCTTCGTGGCGGCATAGGCCCCGGAGTTCGGTCCGGCGGCGACTCCGTTCATCGATGTGACGTTGATGATCGTTCCGTGTGAGCCAGACGCGATCCAGCGGCGTGCGGCCGCGCTGGCGACGACGTAGGTGCCCACCAGATTGACGTCCACAACGGCACGGAAATCGTCGAGTGAATGTTCGGCGAGTGGACCGAACCTGACGATGCCAGCATTGTTGACGACAACGTCGGGTGTCCCGAACTCGTCGAGTATGGATTCGATTGCAGGCGCATCAGAGACCGATGCGACGAACGACACGATGCCGTGACCGTCGGCTTCAGGACCATCGACAGTTGCCGCGACATCGATCACTCCGACCCGGTAACCAGCGACTGCTGCCGCGCAAGCAATGGCTGCGCCAAGTCCGCGACCGCCTCCGGTGACGATCATGGACTGCTCGGCTGATGTGCTCATCCCCATAAACGGTCTACTCTAGTACTCAGGAGGACTAGTAGTGATAACGCTAACGACGTATCAGGAAGCTCGTGACGCGTTTCGTCGTCGCGACTTCCGTCAAGCACTGTATGACGACGGGCACCGCTTGATGCGAGATGTGATCGTCAATCTGCATGGTGACGAACACATCGCTCGTCGCCGATTGGAGAACCGGTTGTTTCGTCGCGACACCTTCATCTGGTACGAGCAAGACCGAATTCCACGCATCATCGATGCTGTCCTTGCTGGACCGATTGCTGTCGGTCAAGGCGATCTGCTGCCGCTCGCTCGCCGCACGATGACGACGTTGTCAATCGACGTCGCCGGTGTCGACATCCCGAGTGACGCCGGTGTCGACGCTCGGGAAGCGTTTGACCGTCTCGCCGAGTTGATGGAGCGTCTTGCTCGGGCCTCGACCGTTGCCCATGCAACGGGCGACAAGCAGCAGATCGTTGCTGACGGCGACGCAGCTTTGAGAGCCTTTGGGAGCGAATTCTTCGAACCGTCCCTTGTGCGGAGAACGGCGCTCGTTGAAAGCCTGGACGCCGGCAAGTTGGAAGAAGCGGACCTGCCGCGTGACGTCTTGACCACGTTGATCCGAAATTCCGACCGGCTAGAACTCGACCAGGAGACGGTCTTGCGCGAGGTCGCCTATTTCCCCTGGGTTGGTTCGCATTCGACATCGGCTCAACTGGTACATGCCATGCACCACATCTTCGAACACCTTGAGCGCCACCCTGCCGATCGCCCTGCACTTGAGAACGACGACACCCTTCGTCAACGATTTGTCCATGAATCCATGCGTCTGCATCCGGCGAGCCCAGTCGCGCTTCGGACAGCGACCGAAGACACGGTGCTCAAGTCGGGCCGTGCGATCGCGGCAGGCGAGACCGTCGCCATCGATGTCGAAGCCGCAAACCGAGATTGCGAAGTGTTCGGCGATCACGCCGACGTGTTCGACCCTGACCGAACGCTCGCCGATGGAGTCGCTCCTTGGGGACTGAGCTTCGGTTACGGCACGCACGCTTGCCTCGGACAGGAAATCGCAGGTGGCATCGAGCCAGTCGACGCACTTCAACATCACCTCGTCGGTGCAGTTGCGCTGATGGCTGGGGCAATGCTCCGGGCAGGCGCTCGACCAGATCCCAGCGATCCAGCGATCAACGACGCGAACACCACACGGAAGATGTGGGGCCGGTACCCGGTCGTCTTTGGCTGACGCGATGATTAGATCAGGCCCGTCCTGTACCGTCGGCGGCGTGTTGACCGAACGGACTGTGGAACTGCTGAAGAACGCCGGGTTCTCCGGATACGAGGCGAAGGCCTACATCGCATTGCTCGCGTCAGGGGTTCCGGTGAACGGATATGAAGTCGCCAAGGCATCTGGAGTCCCTCGCAGCACCGTGTACGAGACACTCGGCAAACTCGTCGCTCGAGGCGCTGCGTTCGAAGTGAAAGTTGACAGCGACGCAGTGTCATACGTGCCGCTGGCTGTCGATGCATTGATTGGACGGCTCCGCCGGCAAACGCATTCCACGATCGATGGTCTCGAACGAGCACTGCCCCAGATCGGCGCTGCGGTTACCGCGCGAGTGGTGCAGCATCTCAGCGGCCGTGCCGATGTCATCGCCCGTTCGATTGATGTGATCGAGAGTGCGAAGCGGTCGGTTTGGCTCTCGATTTGGCCCGATGAGTCGGTTGAATTCGTGAGCGCAGTCGATCAGGCGATCGCACGTGGCGTCGATTCCTTCACGATTGCGTACGGCGACGTGGGTTCCCTCGCCGGGCGGGTTTACACCCATTCCTATAGTGCACCCGACGTTGTTCTTGAACGGCTCGGTTGTCGTATGTCGATCGTCATTGCCGACCACGACCAAGCGGTCATCGCTGGTGTCACGGGCGACGACGTCTGGGGCATCTGGAGCGACGACCGGGTCGTGGCGTTGCTCGCCGCCGAACACGTGCGCCACGACATCGCTCTGCAACTCACTGCTGAACACCTGGAGGCGGCTGGGCTCACCGATTTCTGGGCCCGCGATCCCGATCTTGAGGCGCTTCGTGACGCCGCGACGCTGGGGATCGTCTCGGCTTTCAAAGACAGTTGACGGACGACAACGTGCAATCCGGAGCAGCGACGACCGAACGAGTCGTCAGAGCATTGTTCGATGCGATCGAGTCGCGAGATCTCCGGCGAATCGCAGCGACGCTGTCGGTTGACTGTACGTGGCAGAATGTCCCTCATAAACCGACCATCGGACGCGATGCCGTGGTGGCAATGCTTGCCACCATCGTGTGTCGGTCCGACCGTGTGCGCTGGTCGATCACGAGCGCCGCGTTTGGTGACGGTCTTGCGTGGATTGAGCGCACCGATAGTTTCTTCATCGACGACGGCAAACACAGCGTGCTTTGCAACGGGGTGTTCCTCGTCGACTCCGACACCGAACTGGTCACTGGCGTTCGCGACTACGTGGATCTTGATGAATGGCGAAACCGGATCGACGAGGTTCTTCGACGCAGCGCGGAACGATCGGCACTCGACGTCGTGCGGCGGCACCTTGCCGCCGTAGCGCGCCAAGATCCGCTCGCAATGGCCGCTGACTACGCCATCGACGCGGTGCTCATTCGAGGGGAAGACCGACGAGCCGGATGGGCCTCGATTGCTGACTACTTCGACACCGTTCCGCTTCGGATGTCTGGACGGACGCTCGTGTTTGACAATGTGATCGACACCGAACCTGGCTGCGTCAGAGTCTCGTGGACGATGTCGTCGAACGCGAGGAGCGCCGAGATGATCGCATGCGGCACCGACGAATATGTCGTGGCCGCAGGCCGAATCGTGCGGCAAGTGGTCACGCTCGCCACGGCCGACTTCTGACGAGGGCCCTCGCCAGGCCTGCAAAAAAAACGACGCCGAACGTCGGCCGACCCGAGCGTCGTCAGTCAACTAGCGACGCTTTGCCGGGATCCGCTACTGTTGGTTTAATTCGAGGGGGAAACTCTCGACTGAGCCAGGGGGAAACCACCATGCGAGTTCATAGTCAATCCATAACTCGGCGCCTTGTCGCCGGCCTTGCCGTGTGCGGGCTAGCTCTCGCTGCCTGTGGCAGCGATGACGATCCAGCCGCCGAGCCAACCGAGGAATCGGTATCGGAGCCAACGGCAGCGCCCGCCGACGATCCAGTCGACGAGCCATCGGTCAGCGCCGAAGCAGAAGCCAGAGTCGCAGCGTTCCGCCAGCCGCTCACCGAACTACCGCTCAACGCACCAATTGCGATCGAACCAGGCACCAAGGTGTTCTATGTGCAGTGCAGCGTTTCGGCGTGTGCTGAGATCGCCGTCGGCCTCGAAGCTGCCGCTGATTTTGCTGGCTGGGAACTCGAGGTGGCGTCCCACCAGGACACTCCCGACACGGTCGCCACGGCATTCGATGCGGCGATCGCTGCGCAGCCCGATGTCGTGCTCTCGAGCGGCAACCCGCGCGAGTGGTTCGCCTCGCAGTTGGCCACATTAGAAGAGCAAGGCATTCCGCTCGTCACCTGGTCGCTGCCCGAAGGGTATGAGCCCGGTGAAGGCATCAACGTAAATCTCCTCACCGACGACGACTACTACTTCTACGGCGTCCTCATGGCTGACTATGCCGCAGTGACGAGCGCGAACCAAGAGGTGCTGTTCGTCGGACTCCCGACCTTCCCAGTGTTGTCGACGGTGCAGCAAGGTTTCGAAGACGAAATCAGCACAGTGTGCCCAGATTGCACGGTCAAGGTGATCGAGGTTGCGGTCACCGACCTTGGCACCAATCTACCTGGCACCATAATCTCTGAACTGCAGGCCAACCCCGGCATCGACATGATTGCCTACGCCTTCGGCGGAATGTTGTTTGGTGTCCCTGAAGCAATCGAGGCGGCTGATCTCGGTGATCAGGCCAAGGCGATTTCGCAGGCTGGTGGCCCCCTCAACTTCGGGTTCATCGCGAGCGGTCAACATCAGGTTGCCGAAGTCGGCATCGCCTCGGAACTGATGGGCTGGCGTGCCATCGACGCCGCAGCGCGTATTCTGGCTGGCGAAGGTCCCGGCCGGGCCGACACCCCGCCGACCGCAGTGATCGACGGTCGGCCCGACATCCTCGCCGGTGGCCTGCCGCTGCAGATTCTTGAAGCTGACTCGATCGAGGACCCAACAGTGTTGTGGCCCGGTGTGATTGGTTTCCAGAATCAGTTCGAGACGATTTGGGCCGGCTGATAACAGCTCTGCTCCGTCCACGGTTTGTGATGGAATGATGCATCAATGACCGACCTTCTCGTCGACCGGAGTACCACCGATTTGGGTGGTACTCCGGTCGTTGATGTCCGCTCGCTTTCTAAGACATACCCAGGACAAGTCGCGCTCGACAATGCTCGATTGCAGGTTCGATCGGGGGAAGTCCACGCCCTCGTTGGACAGAACGGTTCGGGCAAGTCGACGATGATTAAGCTGCTCGGCGGCTATGTGAAGGCCGACCATGGCAGCGATGTCGAGCTTGCTGGAACGCGTGTCGATCTTTGGCATCTCGCACAGCAGGACCGTCAGCGAATTCGCATTGTCCACCAAGATCTCGGCCTCGTCCCCACGCTTTCCACTGTCGAAAATCTTGGACTGGGACGCGGGTACGCCCAAGGTCTCGGAGGCCGGATTTTGTGGCGACACGAGGTGCAGCGCGCGCAAGAGCTGCTCTTGCGTTTCGGACTCGCACCCGACGTGCGTCAACCTGTCGTCACCCTGTCGGCAGCTGAGCGTGCCGCTGTGGCAATTGTGCGAGCACTCCAGGATTGGGACGAATCTGGAGCCGGTCTGCTCGTGCTCGATGAACCAACAGCGTCGCTGAACCGTGGCGAGGTCGACGCATTGTTCAGCGAAGTGCGACGGGTTGCGCAGCACGGAGCTGGCGTTTTGTTCGTGAGTCACATGCTTGACGAGGTGCTCGAACTGGCCGATCGCGTCACCGTCCTACGTGATGGAAAAGTTGTTGCCGAAGGCATGGATGTGGCGGATCTCGACGAACGGGCACTGGTTGAGCTGATCGTCGGCCGCCCGGTCGATGACCTGTTTCCGAGTCGTACCCCGGCGCCTGGCAGCCCGGCGCTGGAAGCCGAATTGGTGTCGGGCGCTACTTTGCGCAATGTGAGCTTCAAGTTGCACACCGGCGAGGTGCTCGGGTTCGCTGGTCTCGTCGGGTCCGGTCGCGAGGAGATTGCCAACGCAATGTTCGGGGCTACACCTCGCTTCATGGGCAAGGTGCTCGTTCATAAGCGCAAAGTATTTGCCACTCCACGCGACTCGCTCCGAGCCGGCGTCGCCCTTGTTCCGGCCGACCGAAAGTCAGTGGGTTTGGATATGCAGGAGCGGTTGAGCGAGCACATCCCACTTCCGCGACTGGGCCCACTGCAAGGACGCATTCGGCTGCGTCGACAAGCGGTCAACGAGGCCGCTTGCGAATGGGCCGCACGACTCGATGTGCAGCCGCTGATTTTGGGCCGTCGCATGGAGAAGTTCAGTGGCGGCAATCAACAGAAGGCGGTGCTCGCGCGGTGGTTGCGAACCGAACCGAGAGTACTACTGCTCGATGAGCCCACGCAGGGTGTCGATGTGGGAGCAAAGGCTGCGATCTATCAGCATGTCGCCGAGGCGGCGTCGGCCGGAATGGGTGTGCTGGTTGCATCGTCTGATGCAGAAGAACTCGTACACCTCTGCGATCGTGTCCTCGTGATGCGCTCCGGGAGTATTGCAACCGAACTGAGCGGCCCGACACTGACCGAGGAACGGCTCATCGCTGAGACCTTGGGTGTCACCTCCAACCGTAAAGCAATGAGAATCAACCGGGAGCCGGTCGCATTCGCAGTCATCCGCAGCGACGACGACCTTCCCCACGAGTTCGTTGACGACTCACCTGAGGAGCTGGTCGATCACGTCGTCGAACAATCCGTTCCACTCGGTCGCTTCGGCCTCCTCGTTCGCAATGTCACCGGCCACTTGAGGAAGATTTCGCGACGCTCATGAAGATCAACGAAAGCACTGGCGATGTCACGCATCGCCCCGTCCTGAAGAAAAACAAGGTCACCCGCCGTCACACAGTGATCAACGAGCGCATCGACCGGACGAAGAAGATCGACAGCCGTTTCGACACACGACGCTCGCCAATCAA
>ERZ888423.3359-NODE-3359-length-10658-cov-11.926907_pt1 | contig 10658 bp, 14 predicted proteins | sample MGYA00520523_ERZ888423 | MGnify/ENA primary metagenome ERZ888423 (study PRJEB32303, sample SAMEA104408611) | aquatic metagenome | biome: Brackish water; feature: Pelagic; material: water | place: Baltic Sea | collected 2014-06-08T10:24:00 | depth 30,27 m ...
AGTGGTAGACTTTTGCGCCGCCAATTGGCTGGTTTTTACGCCGCCGTTGACATCCGATCCGATCCGCTTCGCCGGACGGTCGGAGAACTTGATCCGCACATCCTCGAAGCCGAAGTCGCGATAGATGTTCAGGATGAGCTGGCAGACGATCTGGCATTCCTGAGTGATCTGCTCTTCCGTGCAGAATATATGCGCGTCGTCCTGGGTGAAGGCGCGTACGCGCATGAGACCGTGCAGAGCACCTGACGGTTCGAACCGGTGAACCTTGCCGAATTCGGCGATGCGCAGGGGTAGATCGCGGTAGCTCTTGATCCCCTGCTTGTAGACTTGGACTCCGCCGGGGCAGTTCATCGGCTTCAAGGCGAAGACACGTTCCTCCTTCGCTTCGGTGGTGAACATGTTCTCGCCGAACTTTTCCCAATGGCCCGACTGCTCCCAGAGGCTCCGATCCATGATGTCCGGCGTATTGATTTCAACATAACCGGCCCGCGCCTGACGCTGACGCATGTAGTCGATCAGGGTCTGGAACAGCGTCCAGCCCTTGGGGTGCCAGAAGACGGCGCCTGGCGCTTCCTCCTGAAAGTGAAACAGGTCCATGTCGCGGCCGAGCTTCCGGTGATCGCGCTTCTCGGCCTCTTCAAGCTGGTGAAGATGCGCGTCGAGCTCGGCCTGGTCGCGCCACGCGGTACCATAGATTCGCTGCAGCATCGGATTGCGGTGATCCCCGCGCCAATAGGCGCCGGCGACCTTCAGCAGCTTGAAGGCGGTGCCGAGCTTGCCTGTCGAAGTCAGGTGTGGACCGCGGCAGAGGTCGCGGAACTCTCCCTGGCGATAGACGCTCAACGTCTCCGTTGCCGGAATGCCGGCAATAATCTCGGCCTTATAGCGCTCGCCCTTGGCTTCGAAGTAGCGGATCGCGTCGTCGCGCGCCCACAACTCACGCTCGATCGGCTCGTCGCGCGCGACGATCTCCCGCATGCGCGCCTCGATAAGCTCGAGGTCTTCGGGCGTGAACGAGTTTTTCCGCGCGAAGTCGTAGTAGAACCCGTTCTCAATCGTAGGGCCGATGGTGACCTGGGCCTCGGGATAGAGCTCCTTAACAGCCTGGGCCATGACATGCGCCGCGTCATGCCGCAGCAACTCAAGTGCCTCTGGGTAATCGCGGGTGATGACCTCAACGCGCGCATCGTGCTCGATGAGATCATTAAGGTCTCGCAAGACGCCATCGGTCCGGATGGCCAGCGCGTTGTCGGCGGCAGCGTCGCCTAACCGGGCGGCGATCTCGGCACCACGAACAGGTGCGTCATGGGTTTGGGCGCCGTCAGGCAGCGTGATCTGGATCATAAGAACGACCTAAAGATAGAAAGACAACCGCCCCGGCCCCTTCGGCAGTCGCGGAAAGCGGCGGTGCGCGAATAGCGCCCGGATGGTTTGGAAGGTCCCTGCGCGGGATTGGCGATCGGGCATGGGAGGTCAACGCGCATGTTCAGAACTCCCCCTCAAGGCGTTTGTATCCCTGGACCAGGGAGTTGTTGGTGCGCACGACGTCTTCGGAGAACTCCGAGGCATCGGCCGTGACCTTCGGAATCGTCGCGAGGTCGGTTGTAGGGCCGATGCGCTGGGTGGAGGGGACGTAGAAGCCGGGCGGGAGATCGCGGCCATCGACCACAGCGTTGTGGCGAACGACACAGCCTTCGCCCACAGCACAGTTGAAGAGCACGCTGTTGAATCCGATGAATACGCCGCACCCCACCGTGCAGGGACCGTGCACGATAGCGCGGTGCGCAATCGAAGTTCGCTCTCCTATCGTGACCGCAGCGCCCGATTTGGAATGGATGACGACACCGTCCTGGATGTTCGAGTGAGCACCGATGACGATGGGCTCCATGTGACCGTTTGCATCGACCTCGTCTGCACGGATCACGGCGTACGGCCCAATGAAGACGTTCTCGTGGACGACCACGCGGCCGCAGAGAATGGCCGTTGGATCGACGAAAGCGCTGTCATGGACGACCGGGAGATCGCCGCGTGGATTCCTGCGGATCATTTGGAAAGCAATCCCGTTTTCATGGCTGACATGGTTTGAGGGCAGTGGGGACATAGCGACATTGACCTATCCGGTTCTCTGCCAGGCCGCGCCATCGGCCCGATCCTGAACCGCGACGCCGAGGGCAGCGAGTTCGTCGCGGATCCGGTCCGCGGTTGCGTAGTCTCGTGCTGATCGCGCGGCCAGCCGCGCCTCAACCAGACGCTGAATTTTTGCCGTGTCTCCGACCTCTCCTGTGTGTTGTCCGAACCACGCGGCTGGATCCTGCTGCAGCAGGCCCAGCAAGCCGCCCGCTTCGCGCAAGGCCGCCTTGTATGCGGCGCGATCCGTCACGGTCGTCGTTTGGCGTGCTGCCTTTGCGATGCGAAAAAGCTCGGCGATCGCCGCCGGAAAGTTCAGATCGTCCTCAAGAGGCGCCTCGAACGCGTCCAGCATGCCCGGCGGACAGGCATCGTCCGGGGCATCGCCGAGGTCCCGAAGCACGCCATAAAGACGGTCGAGTCCACGCCTCGCCTGAACGAGTCCATCCGCGCTCCAGTCGAGCGGTTGGCGGTAGTGCGCGCCCAGAAGCGCGAAGCGGATGGCCTCGCCCGGCGCCTCGCGCAGCATATCGCGGACGAGAAGCACATTGCCGAGCGACTTCGACATTTTCCGCCCCTCGACGGTGACGAAGCCGTTGTGGACCCAGAAGCGGCAGTAAAGCTCCCCATCATGGGCGCAGGTGCCTTGGGCGATCTCGTTCTCATGGTGCGGAAAGATCAGGTCCTGGCCGCCGCCGTGAATGTCGATCGACAGCCCTAGATGCCGCTCGATCATCGCCGAGCACTCGATATGCCAGCCGGGTCGCCCGCGGCCCCAGGGGCTCTCCCACCCCGGCAGGTCCGGTGTCGAGGGCTTCCAGAGGACGAAGTCCGCCGAATCGCGTTTGTAGGGGGCCACTTCCACCCTCGCACCGGCGATCATCTCGTCACGATTACGTCCAGACAGGACTCCGTATGCCGGAAAGGAGCGCACATCGAACAGGACGTGTCCCTCGACCGCATAGGCGTGACCCCGCGCGATCAACCGATCCACCATGCCGATGATCTCGGGAATGTGCTCTGTCACGCGCGGCTCGAGGTCCGGCGTCAGGACACCGAGCGCGGCCATGTCGGCATGGTAAGCTTCGATGTAGCGATCGGTGACCGCCGAGATCGGCTGGCCAGCTTGCTGCGCGGCGGCGTTGATCTTGTCGTCGACATCCGTGAAGTTGCGGGCGTAGACGATCCGCCCGAAGCGCCGCTTCAGGAGACGATAGAGAACGTCGAAGACGACCGCTGGGCGGGCGTTGCCGATGTGGGCGAAGTTGTAGACGGTCGGCCCGCAGACATACATCGTGACATGATCGGGGTCCGCTGGCGCGAAGGGCTCTTTCGTCCGGCTTAGCGTGTTGGTCAGATACAACGTCATTCGCGCACCTCGAACATGGCGATGTCGCTATCACCTGTGTCGACTGGAAGGAAACTCGGCTGCTGGGCTTCGGCGTTCGTGAACATCTTGAGTGTGTCGTGGAGGGCGGCCTCGTCGATGTCGCGGGTAATGAAAACGATCCGGGAGCGACGATCTTCGCTCGGCCACTTCTTCAGCATGACCGCGGGGTGGAAGATGTGCTGGACGCCGTGAATGACGACTGGGCCATCGAGGCCGACCACATTGATGATGCCCTTGACGCGCAGGAAGTCCGCGCCCCGAAGCAGAAGCAGCGCTTCAAGCCAGAGATCGAGCGCATCGCCATGGATCGGCTCATCGATCGTGAGGCAAACCGCCTTGATGTGCGCGTCATGGCGATTGACGTCGTTGTGATGATGGTTGTGGCCGCGCCCGGCCGTTCCGTGGCCATGATCGTGCGGATCCGCATAGGCTTCCGCCTTGAGCCACTTCTGCACGTCGAGGCTCTTGGTTTTCGGATCGAAAAGACCGGCATCGAACAGCAATGTCGGATCGACGACACCGTTTTCTGCGATGATCTGCGGAGCAGCGGGGTTCAGGCCCCGCATACGGTCCTGCAATCTGCTTAGGGCATCGAGGTCGGCGAGATCGGCCTTGGTCAGGAGCAACCGATCGGCCACCGCCACCTGCTTTACTGACTCGATCTGGCGATTAAGCGTGTCACCGCCATTGACCGCATCGACGGTGGCGATAACCCCGTCCAGGCGATAGCGCCGCGCGACAGCCGGTTCGGTCATCAGGGTGTGGAGGATCGGGGCCGGATCGGCGAGCCCAGTCGTCTCGATGATCACGCGGTCGAACCACGGCTTGCCGCCACGCGCGAACCGTCCAGGGGCCTCGCGTAAGGTCTTGGCAAGGTCGCCCCGGATGGTGCAGCAGAGGCAGCCGCTCGACATCTCGATGACGACGTCATCCTTGCTGTGCGTCACGAGATCATGGTCGAGGCCGATCTCGCCGAATTCGTTGATGAGCACCAGTGTCCGGCACAGCGCGGGCTGTTGGATCAGATGGTTGAGCACGGTCGTTTTGCCACTGCCCAGGAACCCGGTCAGCACCGAGATCGGCAGTCGCTGCGACGATCCATCGAGATCCCAGTTTTCCATGGTGCGCATCCCCTTCCAGTTCAGGCCGCGTCGGCCGCGATGCAGCTCGCGCAGGTGCCTTCCACCTCGACCACGGGTCGCGTCACGCGGAACCCCAGGACGGCGGCATCCTCGACGAGTAGTTGTGCGACACGCGGGTCTTCCAACTCGACCGATGCCCCGCAGTTGCTACAAATGAAGAAAAGACAATCATGCCGACGCTCCGGATGCGTGCAGGGGACGTAAGCGTTCCGGCTCTCGATCTTCGAGACGAGACCCTGGGACATCAGGAACTCGAGCGCCCGGTAGACGGTGGGCGGCCCGACCGGGCGGGAGTCCCTGAGCTTCAGCGCTTCGATCAGTTCGTAAGCGCCCGTCGGTCGACCACTCTCCCAGAGCAGCTCCAGGATCTGCCGCCTGAGCGTCGTTAACTGCGCCCCTCGCGCGCCGCAGAGGGACATTGCCAACGCAACCCGTTCAGCTGGCGCATGTTGCCCGCGACAGTTGGAATCGGTGCAGGGCCGGGGCTGGATCGACAGGAGCGTCATGGCCTTATCCCTTCTTGCGTTTAAGACATGCAATGTTATAACGTTGCATTCATTAATTACAAGAGCCAAGTGCCCCTGGAAACCGGGCGTGGCCGCAGGAAAGGGTTGGACATGGATACAGCGGTGGTCGGGAACCGGCCGGAGAACTTAGTCCGCTCCGCATCGACGATGCGGCGACGCCCAAGCCAGTCTGAGGCGGAAGCGGCCGTCCGCACGCTGATCGAATGGGCCGGCGACGATCCTGACCGGGAGGGACTGAAAGGGACGCCCGAGCGTGTCGTCCGCGCCTATGAGGAGTTCTTCGCCGGATACCGCGACGACCCGGTCGCGCTGCTTGCGACGACGTTCGAGGAGACTGCCGCCTATGACGAGATGATCGTCTTGCGCGACATTCGACTCGAATCCCACTGCGAACATCACATTGTTCCCATCCTGGGCAAGGTGCATATCGGCTATCTGCCGTCTGGGCGGGTTGTCGGCATCTCCAAGCTTGCGCGCCTGGTCGAGGTGTTCGCCAAGCGAATGCAGATTCAGGAAGCGCTGACGTCGCAGATCGCGGACACGATCCAGGAAGTGCTGAAGCCGCGCGGTGTGGGCGTCGTCATTGAGGCGGCGCACCAGTGCATGACCACGCGCGGGGTCCGCAAGCCGGGGGTCAGCATGGTGACCAGCCGCATGCTCGGCTCGTTCCGAGACGATCCGACCACCCGCCGGGAGTTTCTCGCGATGATAGGCAGCCCCAGGACCGCCCCGCATGAGTCCTGACGAGGCAGGCGTGGCCGCCCCTTCTCCCTTCGCCGCCCGCACCACGGTCGAGCAGGTCGAGGAAGGCTTGGCGCTCGCCCCGAAGTTCGATTGCGACGGTCTCATCCCTTCCGTCACGACCGACGCCATAAGCGGCGAGGTGCTGATGCTGGGCTACATGAATAGTGAGGCTCTGCAAAAAACAATCGCGACCGGCGAGGCGCATTACTGGAGCCGGAGCCGTCAGTGCCTCTGGCGCAAGGGTGCAACCAGCGGCCTCGTCCAGACGGTTCTCGAGATGCGCATCGACGACGATCAGGACGCTGTCTGGCTGCGCGTGCAGATCGGCGGCGGCGGCGCCAGCTGCCATGTCGGCTACCGCTCCTGCTTCTACCGGTCCGTTGAACTGCGGGGACCGTCTGGCGGGCCCGCCCGCCTCGTCTTCACCGAGGCGTCCCGGGCCTTCGATCCGAAGGCCGTTTATGGCGATGCACCCAATCCGACGCAGCTTTGAGGGACGGTGAGATACGCCTCATGATTTCAGCGCAAGGTCTGCTCGAACCCGTCGATGACGCCTCCGGCGCCGAACTTCCGCCACGCTTTGCGGAAGCACTGGAACAGGTGCGCGCCGTGATCGCGCGTTGCGACAAGGACAGCATCCCCAACGATACACTGCTCGCCGCGCTGATGACGGAGCTGATGCCACGTCTCGTCCATGCCTACGGACCCGGTGGTGTGGCGTCGATGCTCAATCAGCTTGCTCTCGAACTTTCGAGCGCCGAATCGACGGGCAGCAGCGAATACCCAATCAACAGCAGGGGACACCCCATGACGGAGCATAAAGAATGAAGGTCGCATACGTGTTTGCCACCAACATGGCGGCGACGTTCAAGCTTGCCACCATGATCCTTCCGCAAATCGAGGATGGCTCACACGGAGCGAGCGTTGTCGGGATGTTCTTCTTTGACGACAATCTCTTCTGCTTGCGCGCCGGTGATCCCGTTGGCGAACGCCTGGCCAAAGTCGCGGGGGAGCAGAACATTCTGCTCATGATCTGCGACCAATGTGCTGTGCGCCGCAACCTGGCCGAAGGCACCCTCGAGCAATGCGGCAAAGGCGAAGTCAAGGCAAAGGGTACCGTCGCCGGGGTGCAGGCCGGCTGCTTTCCCCAGCTTCACGCCGCACTCGCGCCTAACGCCCCTGACTTCGTGATTACCCTGTGAGAAGCCGATGCAGACCAATCTCCATCTCCCCAAACTTCCTGTCACCGTACTTTCCGGCTTTCTTGGCGCCGGCAAGACCACGTTGATGAACCACATCCTCAACAATCGCGAAGGCAAGCGCGTCGCGGTCATCGTCAACGACATGAGCGAGGTCAACATCGACGCCGACCTCATCCGCGACGGCGGCGCCGATCTGAGCCGCACGGAAGAAACGCTTGTCGAGATGACCAACGGCTGCATCTGCTGCACGCTGCGCGACGACCTTCTCAAGGAAGTTCGCCGTCTCGCGCAGGATGGCCGGTTCGACTACCTCCTGATCGAATCGACCGGCATTTCCGAGCCGCTGCCCGTGGCAGCCACCTTCAACTTCCGGACGGAAGAGGGTGAGAGCCTCGAGGACGTCTCGCGCCTCGATACGATGGTGACCGTGGTCGATGCCGCGAACCTCCTGCGCGACTACGCCTCGACCGATTTCCTCAAGGACCGGGGCGAAGCACTGGGCGAGGAAGACACGCGCACGCTGGTCAACCTGCTCGTCGAGCAGATCGAGTTTGCCGATGTCGTCATCTTGAACAAAATCGATGCCGCGTCGCTGGAACAGCTCGATGCCGCGCGCAAGATCATTCGCTCGCTCAATCCCGACGCCGACCTGATCGAGACGAGCATGTCGCGCGTGCCCCTGGACAAGGTCTTAAACACCGGCCGGTTCGATCACGACAAGGCGCAGGAACATCCGCTCTGGTTCAAGGAGCTGTACGGTTTCGCGGACCATAAGCCAGAGACGGAAGAGTATGGGGTCCGCAGCTTCGTGTATCGGGCCCGCCGCCCCTTTCATCCCGAGAAGTTCTACGCCTTCATCAACGCATCCTGGCCGGGGGTCATTCGCGCCAAAGGGCATTTCTGGCTGGCCACTCGCCCGGAATGGGTCGGCGAGCTGAGTCAAGCCGGAGCGCTTGTCCGCCACGAGGCCATGGGCTTCTGGTGGGCCAACGTGCCCAAGGAGCGTTGGCCCGACAATCCGGAGTGGCGCCAGCACATCGGCAAATCCTGGGACCCCGTCTACGGGGACCGGCGCCAGGAAATCGTTTTCATCGGCACCGACATGGATGAGGCCGCAATCCGACGTCGTCTCGACGCCTGCCTTGTCGGCGACGCCAACGCCAAGACCATGCAGCCCGCTGCATGGAAAAGGCTGAAGGACCCGTTCCCGGTCTGGAAACGGGCGGAGCCGTCATGATTGGTTCGTCGTTTTCCCTGGAAGGCAAGGCAGTCGGTACCTCCGCAACGTTAGGCGTGGGCATCGAGACATGCGATGCGGCGGAAGGCCTCGCTGCCATCAACAAGCCCGAATTGGAGCTCGTGATCTGGCGGCGCGTACTCCCATTGTGTTTGCGGAACTGGCTTGAACGACTGGATGCGTCGTGTCTTCCCGACCTGCGCGCTCTTGTCCGGCCCGTCGATCTCCGGCGTGCGGTGGAGCCGTATTTGGACGAGTGTGGCCTGCCGCGGGGAGACATGCGCAACCTGCTGCTTAGCGATGTCGACGATCTCGTCTCGGCGTTCGCCAGGATTACCCAAAGTGATCTCGTTGATGTTCGGCTGGAGCGCGTCAGCCACGATGCCTGCTGGAAGTTCCACCGCGACTGCGTCGAGGCGCGCCTGCTGACGACCTACCGTGGTCCTGCGACCGAATGGGTCCAGCCGATCCACGCCGAGCGGGCGCTGCGGGAGCAGAAGCTTTTCAACGGGCCGTTAGAACACCTCCGCCTCCACGACGTAGCAATCTTCAAGGGCAGCTGCGCGGGACCGGGAAGCGGAATTGTGCACCGCTCGCCACCAATCGCGGGGACCGGCCAAACGCGACTGTTGCTCTGCCTCAACAAGCGATCGGACGTCTCACCGGAGCCGTGGCCGAAAAGTCTTGAACACGAGGCACCGCTGTCATGAAGACTGAGCGTCCGACTATTTCGGTATGCACGCGTTGTCGGCCGCAGGACTGGTCAGAGATCGCAACCTCTGAGCGTCCAGGCGCTCTGCTCGCGGGCGCCTTGAGGCAGGCCCTGGCTGGCGCCGACTTGCCGCTATCTATCAATCTGCGCCTCTCGCACTACATGAATTAGTGTTTCAAAGTCGCCCCCACGCCGCAATCAGTTTACATGTATGTGAAAGCTCATGCGTCGTTTTAATGAACGTTTCGGTGTAGAACCGCGCATGCGAATAAGAACGCTACGCAAATTTCAAAATTAGTTCGCTTTGAGTCCGCCAGCGCAGAGGTGTTGCATTACACTCGGACCTGTTTGAGCACCTTGCTCTTTCGCTTCGGCTTTTTGTCCTCGCTTGACAGTCCCGTCAGGCCGGAAAGAGTGACGGCAGGACGGTCGGGGAAGCGTGCGACGAGTTCCAGACTGCCGCCCATGGCGCTCACATAGCTGCGCAGGGTGGAGAGGAGTAGGTCGGAACGCTGTTCGAGGCGCGAGATGCTATCCTGACCGATGTCCAGCATTTCGGCCATGCGCTCTTGCGTCAGGTCGCGCGCTTTCCGCAGATCACGGAGCGTCAGCTCTTCCGCAATCAGTTCTTCCGCTCGGGCCTTAACCCGCTCCCCCCGTTCGGCCGGCAGCCGGTCCATCATCGTCTTGAGTGTGGTCGCCATCATCGACCTCCTTTCTGCTTCAGCCCCGCAAGGTGGCTGTCAAATCGCTCGTCCGCCTTGGCGATCAGTTGGCGGTAGAACCGCTTTTCCGACTGGCCGGATTTGTCGCCGGCCACCAGCAGGATGCCTTTGCGTTCAGGGTCGAACGCAAAGGCGACACGCCAGACGCCATCGTTCGCATCGAAGCGAAGCTCTTTCATGTTGGCGTGCTTAGACCCGTTCAGGGTATCCGCGCGCGGGCGTTTCAGCTGTGGACCGAACGTCGCCAACAGCGCCGCATGAGCAAGCAGCTCATCCTGTACGGCCTCCGGCAGTTCGGCAAACTCGCCGTCGAACGCCTCATGAAAGTTCACTTCCCATTCCATGCTTAAATATGGTTCTGAAGCAATATGGAGTCAAGGACATATTTTGAGAGACGAAAGAAGCCCCACCGCGAGGGTGGGGCTTCGGTCGAGGTCGAAGGCCGTGTCAGGCCGCGTCGTTCAAAGCCTTCGGAGCCATACGCTGACCCTCCAGCCACTTGTTGAATTCGGCACGGTCGATATAGACCCGTCCACCGATCTTGATCAGCGCAGGCTTCAATCCATTCGTTTCCGCATGGAATATCCACCAGCGCAGCTTGGCTTCCGTGATGAACGGTGCTTCTACCGCTACCTGCTTCACGGTCGCCAGGTCCCGAAAATCAACCATGGTAAACCTCATGGTATAAGGGGCCTATAAAGAGCAGGAACTTTACCTATAGCTGAAAACGGCTTGCCGAACAATGAAGTGTGGACAGGCTACAGCTCGGCGGGCAGCACCTTATCGTTGACGCTCTGCACTAGGCTCCAGACCCATAAAACGGATTCCCCTGGCTTCGAGAATGTGATTCGT
>ERZ888423.3361-NODE-3361-length-10652-cov-8.748891_pt1 | contig 10652 bp, 11 predicted proteins | sample MGYA00520523_ERZ888423 | MGnify/ENA primary metagenome ERZ888423 (study PRJEB32303, sample SAMEA104408611) | aquatic metagenome | biome: Brackish water; feature: Pelagic; material: water | place: Baltic Sea | collected 2014-06-08T10:24:00 | depth 30,27 m ...
CCCAAGCAATAAAAACTCTGGCCTCTTAATTTTTTTGAGCCACGCAACCCCTTTAAAAGAATAGCATCTTACTGTCGTAGAGTCAGATGCGAAATGTGCCATAAGTACCGCCTATGGATATAAAACCAATTCGTATTTGTCTACAGAAGAGCTCATAACAAGGTGTCAAGATAATGATCGACAGGCACAGGAATTATTGTACCGGCAATACAGTTCGGTCCTCTATGGAATGTGCTTAAAGTATGCGCCAAATCAAATGGAAGCCGAGGATAATCTCCAGGATGCGTTCATTACGATTTTTCAGCGCATCGGTCAATATCAAGGCAAAGGGTCTTTCGAAGGATGGATGAAAAGGATTGCCATCAATACAGTATTGCAGAAGTACAGACAAAAACGCCTGTACGATTTGCCTGCTGATGATTTGATTGAGGAAAAATTGGACGAGGACCTCGATGATGGTTCTGCAACCTTGCCCTTGCCCTTCTTATTGAGTATCATTCAAGAACTGCCAGAGCGTTATCGCTTGGTTTTTAATTTGTATGTGTTGGATGGGCACACACATAAGGAAATAGCTGAACTTTTAGGGATCAGCGACGGAACATCAAAATCGAATTTAGCCAGAGCGCGACAACTCTTGCAACAAAAAATAAATGCCTTTAACAAGGCGAATGACCGTTAATTCGCGATGAAACAAAATTGGGAAAAACAAATAAAAAGCAGTCTCGGTGAGTTTCAAAAGTTGCCAGAACGAGATTTGTGGCCCGAAATAGAGCGTAAATTGAATAAGGACAATAAAAAACGTCCATTAATCATTCCTCTTTTTTGGAAAACTGGAGCAATTGTCACCACCGCGGCCTCCTTGGCGCTAATTATCCTTTTGAATCCCGCTCAGGAATTTCGGGATAATTCTTTGTCGCAAATCGATCAAAACACTCAAAACTCAGAGCAACGATCATCGACGGTCATTGAGACCAATGAGCGCAATAAATCTGATGAGTCACTAGTTGTTACCCCGTGGGAGCCATCTAAAACGCATCCCGATGACAATAATTCTGCCGAAATTCCTGAGCGGGATTCAAATGAAATCACTTTGGCGGCAGCCTCTCAATCAGATAATGGAAATAATTTAATTGCATCAAATAGTCCAAACTCTGCCGCTGCACCCCAGAAGAAGGCCGTCGCTGTTTCGGGCAACAACAAGAACATTGTAGACCAAATTGATTTAATAGAACCCCCGAAGGTTACAACCAATACGGCAGTTAGCTCGGTGGTCACAGTTGACCCGTCCAAAGTCGAGGCCGCAAGTAGCGATGAAACAGCAGAGGACAGCACTGCGGCCCCTGAAGTTGTTAATGCCCTAACGGGTCCCGTAACCAGTCTTGTTGCGGAAGAGGATCTCGAAGAAATTATAATAAATGATTCCCAAGATAAGCCTTGGTCAATTATGCCTGTGGCAGGGCCTGTTTATTATAACAGTCTGACACAAGGATCTGTTTTTGACCAAAGCTTTTCAGATAACAGTCGCCAAGGAGACATTACGTTTAGCTACGGATTAAGAGTGAATATAGATCTTGATAAGCGTTTAACCCTAAGAACTGGGATTAATAGTGTTGCCATGGGCTATGCCACTCAAGGGATTGAAATTGCCACTGGGCCTGCGGCATTTGGCCTGAGCACTGTGAACTACAGTGACAATCGAAACATCATTAGTGTATTTGACAAAGGCACGCTGTCCGCTAATCCCAATCCAACCAACCCCTATAGCCAACTCAATTTGAAATCCACCTCAGGAGACTTGGCTCTTCGTGCCAATCTTAATTATTTAGAATTCCCTCTTGAGTTGTCTTATGCCTTGATTGATCAACAAGTTAAATTATCCCTAATCAGCGGGGTTTCAGGCCTAATCTTAAACAATAATGAGGTAAGTGTTAACGATGGCCAAAACCGTTATGTTCTCGGAAACTTAAATAACCTCAATCAATTCAGTTTTTCAACCAATATTGGCTTTGGCCTTAGCTATAAAGTTTTTCAAAGGCTAAATCTTCAGCTTGAACCAACGTTTAAATATCAACTCGGCACCTACAGTGACCCTAATGTTGATTTTACACCTTATCAACTCGTCTTGCTCAGCGGGTTGCAGTTTCAGTTTTAATTTAAGCAAGGAGCTCGCTTTCGATCAGTGCTCGAGTCTGGCCTTTCAGGTCTCTCCGGCCATCCAGTCCCAGGCCTTTAGTTTCAATCACTGGGTGACACACGACACGAAGCGTCCCAGGGCTCCCGTCAAAAAATGAGTACGGAAAGCGACGTTTGTTGTCGACAAAGGTCATCGGAGCAATTGGAATTTGGTGTTCCACGGCCAAACGAAATGCTCCATCCTTAAATGGTGCCAAATCAATTTTTGGGTTCGGCACACCCCCCTCCGGGAAAATACACACCCCCAGCCCCTCAGACAATCTTTTTTGCGCTTGAGCATAAACAGATCTGCGTGAAGCAGGATCATTTCTATCGACAAGAATACAGCCCCGACGATAAAAAAATCCGAAAATAGGAATTTTAGCGAGCTCTTTTTTGCCGACAAAAACAAAAGGCCGATTGGCTACATAGAGCATAAGCATAATGTCAATCATAGAAACATGATTGGCCACGAACATATAACTCGCTCCAGGAACATATTGAGTACGACGCTCTACCTTTGGAATAAAACCCATGCCAAAAAGCACGAACATCCCCCACAAGCGTGCTCCAGTAAAATAAATTTTATACCAACGCTCACGAACAGTTCCTAAAAATAGCAAAGGAGAGAATAAAGTAATCCCTACCATCACTAAGAGGTAAAACCAGGCACGGTAAAAGGGCATTAGCAGGTATTGGATAAGCTTCATGAATTCAAAAATAAGGATTTGAATTAAGTGAATAACACAAAAAAATTACCTTTGCACAAAAGCGGTAAAAATGTCCAGAATTTTAACGGGAATTCAAAGTACGGGAACCCCTCACCTAGGGAATATTTTAGGAGCCATTTTACCGGCGATTGAAATGGCCAATAACCCAAAAAACGAATCTTTCCTGTTTATCGCAGACTTGCATTCTTTAACTCAAATCAAGGACGGTACAACCCTTAAAGACAATACCTACAGGACAGCCGCGGCTTGGCTGGCTTTCGGTTTAGACATACAACAAACAGTGTTTTATCGCCAAAGTGATGTGCCCCTCGCTACGGAGTTAGCGTGGTATTTAGGGTGTTTCTTCCCTTACCAAAGACTGACTCTAGCCCATAGTTTTAAGGATAAGGCTGAACGCTTGGAAGATGTGAACGCAGGACTTTTTAACTATCCCATGCTAATGGCTGCCGATATTTTGCTCTATGACGCAGAAATAGTTCCCGTGGGCAAGGACCAATTGCAACATATTGAAATGACAAGGGATGTTGCTTCAAGAGTTCACGCCAAGATTGGAAAAGAATTATTTGTACTGCCAGAGGCAAAAATTTCTGAAGCCACCCAGCTCATTCCTGGAACGGACGGTGAGAAAATGAGCAAATCCAAAAATAATGTGATCGATATTTTCTTACCTGAAAAGGCGCTGAGAAAACAAATCATGGGTATTGCCACGGACAGCACTCCACTGGAAGCCCCCAAAGATCCCGAATCCTGTAACGTGTTTGCTTTATATCGCCTCTTGGCACAGCCAAATCAAATCGAAGCGATGGCTCAAAATTATGCGCAAGGCGGTTATGGCTATGGGCATGCCAAACAAGCCCTTTTTGAGCTGATTATTGATAAATTTGGCCCTCAAAGAGAGGCGTTTACTGAAATGGTTTACGACACCAAACAATTAGACGAACTCCTGGCTATTGGGGCCGCAAAGGCGCAAAAAGTAGCGAGTGAGGTTATGGGGCGAGTGCGCGAACACCTCGGTTACTGAGCAAACAACAACCGGATTGGGTCAACAAAAGTCCGGATATCTCCAGGTTTAACAAAGCGCCTTGGAGCATACCCGCATTTAAATTTAAACTACGCGATAATTCATCTTTGTGGATATAGGGCTGGGCATTAACCTTCGTTAAAATGGCTCGTTGTGTCTGATCTATGTTCACCAATATTTCCCGCTGATCTAGGGTCTTTTTCCATCCCATAATACGCACAATATCTGCAGTTTCTGTCATCAAATGCGCTTGGTGATTTTTAATCAGTTCGTTACAACCCGCAAAAGCACTTTGATTGGGACTCCCGGGTACGGCAAAAACTTCTCGATGATACTCATTGGCAAATTGAGCTGTAATCAAGCTTCCGCCTTTGGTTCCGGATTCAACCACCAAGGTCACATGGCTCAATCCTGCAATAATTCGATTGCGCTGCAAAAAATTACTTGGATGAAATTCTGAACTTGACCAAAACTCAGTGATTAAGGCCCCCTGCTTTTCAATCTCTTTTGCCAGAGTATGATGTTCTTTAGGATAAATTTGATTCAGCCCATGGGCCAAGCAAGCCACCGTGGTTAAGCCTAAATCTAGAGCCGCCTTATGAGCATAAAAATCGATGCCCTTGGCCAAACCCGAGACAATTACCGGATTTAATGGGGCCAATTCTTTGATTACTGAACGACAAAAGTCCAGCCCAAAGGCTGTGGCACGACGAGTCCCTACAACACTCACCCAGTATTGTGCTTTAGGCAGTGCTCCTTGCACCATGAGGGCCAAAGGGGCGTCGGGACACTGGCTCAGTAAATTCGGAAAATGCGCCTGATCAAACGGCAGGAGCTCAATGCCATTTCGGCGCATAAATTCATGCTCGCGATGTGCCGTTTCTCGGCACTCAGAAGACTCGAAAAAACGCTTTAAGTGGACTCTCGAAGCGTATAGTTTGGCGTGAGCCGATAATGCTTCGGGCCTGTTGTCAAATTTAAAAACACCATCTAAACCCCCAAAAAATTGAATTAGAGCCTTTGCAGACCGAATCCCAATCCCTTTGGTCCGATGAATAGCGTACAGTTGTTGGAGCGCCTTGAGCTCTTCCATATTTCAATTCCGATAACATTCAGGGGAGTTTTTCTAAATAGATAACTTTAATTGTTCAAAATTATTACGCTCAGGGGTTGATTGCCGCGGAAAAAAAAATTAAGTTTGTTTAGATGGAAGTTTTCAAGCACATAAAGCATTTACTGTATCGTTATGAGTGCGTGATATTGCCCGGTTTTGGGGCCTTTATCACACGCAGTCACAGCGCTGTAATTCAGCCTGATGGCCTTTTGGTTCCGCCCGGAAAAACAGTGTTTTTCAATAGACAGTTACAAACGAATGACGGCCTTTTAGCCCATCACTTGGCCCATGCAGAAGGGATAACGTACGCGCTTGCTTTAGAAAAAATCCGACTCTTTAGCGCTCGTTTGTTAGAAGGTTTAAATCAAGGTTCAATTATTGATTGTGCCCCGCTAGGGCATTTTGAGGTCAAAGAACAAGGATTACTCCGCTTTGAGGCCGCGGACCAAATGAATTTGGCCACCAAATCGTTTGGATTAACTTCCGTATTAACCCACCCTATTGACCGGTCTGAGTCCGACACACCGATTATTCCAATCCATCGTGCTAAATCAGGGGCGCAAAGTTTATGGCGCTACGCTGCCATCGGTTTGATTGCGCTCAGCCTTGGAGGCTACGGAGCAACTTATCGCTACAATCAATCGGTAATGGCTTATAATCAAAACCTTGAGGCCCAGGCCCAGGATTACGTTCAAGCGCAAATTCAGCAAGCTACCTTTACGCCAAATATTGACCCGGCGATCATTTCTGTAACCATAGAGTCCCCTCAAGGACCATATCACCTTGTCGCAGGAGCCTTTCGAATTGAGGAGAACGCCCTACGAAAAGTCGCTCAACTACAAGAAAAAGGACACGAGGCCAGAATTATTGGTCAAAATAAATACGGGTTGCATCAAGTGGTTTTTTCCTCTTTTGCAGACCGTTCTCAAGCTTTAAACGCTTTATCACAGATTCGCGCCAAAGAAAACAAAGAAGCTTGGCTGTTAGTGCAATAAGGCCCTTAACCCCATTATATTATGACCCCTAGAACCCCATCAGAGTCCAGAACGACGTTGACTGACTTGGTATTGCCTAGTGAAACCAACCCCATAGGCAATATGTTTGGGGGAGAACTTTTAGCGCGCATGGACCGCGCGGCAAGTATTGCCGCGCGACGACACAGTAGGCAAATCGTGGTTACGGTGTCCGTAAATCACGTGGCCTTTAACAAAATGATTCCTTTAGGCAGTGTCGTCACGGTTGAAGCATCTATTTCAAGAGCATTTAAAACCTCTATGGAGGTTTTTATGGATGTTTGGCTAGAGGATCGGCAAAGCGGTGAGCGGACCAAAGCCAACGAAGCCATTTTCACCTTTGTTGCTGTAGATGAGCAAGGTCAGCCTGTTCAAGTTCCCGAAATCACTCCGGAAACTCCTTTAGAAAAAGAACGTTATGCCGCCGCATTGCGCCGCAGACAACTCAGTCTTGTTCTGGCGGGAAAACTAAAAGCTCATGATGCCACTGAATTAAAAGCTATTTTTGAACAATAATTATGCTCAATTATGCTCCATGATCTTCAACAAAGCTATGGCGGGCTTTTTGAAAAGGCCCTGATTGAAGAAATCAACCAAGTCGGCACTTTTAGAGAGGTCCCCGAAGGTTTTTTACTGATCGATTTCGGGCAATACAACAGGTCTATGCCTTTGTTGATGTCTGGGGCGATAAAAGTATCTAGGGAGGATCCTCACGGCAATGAATTGTTGCTTTATTTTCTGGAAGAAGGAGATACCTGTGCCATGACTTTGAACTGTTGTTTAGGACAAACCCAAAGTGAAATTCGCGCGGTGGCAGAGCGGGACACCAAACTGATTATGGTTCCTATTCAAAAAATGGAAGAATGGACCGGAAAATACCGTTCGTGGAGAAACTTCGTTTTCGAAAGTTACCACAATCGTTTAATGGAGATGCTCGAAAGTATTGATTCAATTGCCTTTTTAAGGATGGATGAGCGCTTAATCAAATGCCTAAAAGAAAAAGTCGCGGTCAATCATAGCGCCATTCTTCACACCACCCATAAAGAGATTGCTCACGACTTGCATACTTCTCGGGTCGTAATTTCTCGCTTGCTAAAAACTTTGGAAAATAACGGGGCGATTAAACTCCATCGAAACAATATCGAAGTACTCGAAACGGATCAAAATTAATTCCGTGTAACTTGGGCTACCTAACCATCCAAACAGAGCCCGTATCTTTGCCCACACACAAAAAAGCTTATGGAAATTCATTTGATTCTAGGATACTTCGGCGCAATACTTATCGGTGTTGTCCTTGGGCTTATCGGCGGTGGCGGTTCAATATTGACGCTCCCTGTACTGGTTTATTTATTCGGTATTGAGCCCGTAATTGCAACAGCATACTCGCTTTTTATTGTAGGTGTCGCTGCAGTTGCCGGGACGCTAAAAAACATGAGTCAGAAGTTAGTCGATTTTAAAACCGCATTAATTTTTGCGCTACCTGCGTTTATTGCGGTTTACCTTACCCGAAGGTATCTCGTTCCCTCTTTGCCTGATCTATTATTATCCCTTGGTGATTTCAGTCTTTCTAAAGATGTTGGGATTATGGTGTTTTTCGCAATAATCATGGTCCTTGCTTCTGTCTCTATGATTCGAGACCGACGTAAAGAAGCCGATGCTGATTCCGAAAAAACCGAACCTAAATACAACTACCCCCTAATTGTATTAGAAGGGTTTGTCGTTGGGGTGCTTACCGGTATTGTCGGTGCTGGTGGTGGGTTTTTAATAATCCCCGCATTAGTGCTACTGGCCAAATTGCCAATGAAAAAAGCGGTGGCGACCTCATTATTAATTATTGCCATCAAATCACTTATTGGGTTTATCGGCGACATTCAGGTCATTGAAATTGATTGGATCTTTTTATTGATTTTTGCCCTGCTCTCTGTCGTTGGTATATTTATAGGCGTGCGCTTAAATCAAATTGTGCCAGGCCAAAAATTAAAAAAAGGGTTTGGGTGGTTTGTCCTAGTTATGGGTGTCTTTATTGTGTTGAGAGAATTACTCTAATTGTAACGAATCTCAAAACTACATCGCCTGCATTAAGGTTAAGGCAGAAAATTAAACTGTAACTTGTGTTACTTAATAATTGGAAATCAGTGCTTAATTTAGCAAAGTAAATAATAACTACAGGGCCAATAGGGCCAATAGGGCCAACAGGCTCAAAATAAAATAAATCTTTTATGAAAATCGAGCAAATTTATACTGGATGTCTAGCGCAAGGCGCTTATTACATCGAAAGTAATGGAGAGGTTGCGATTATTGATCCTCTTCGTGAGGTACAACCTTATATGGATCGCGCGGCTAAATCAGGCGCCACCATCAAATATGTCTTTGAAACCCATTTTCATGCAGACTTTGTGAGTGGTCACGTAACCCTTTCTAAAGAAACTGGTGCCCCTATTATTTACGGTCCAGGCGCAGAGACTTCATTTGATGCCATTATTGCCGAAGACGGTCAAGTGTTTACTTTGGGTGATGTGAGTATCGTCGCCATGCATACTCCAGGACATACTATGGAGAGTACCACCTATTTATTACGTGATGCTCAAGGTAAGGACCACGCTATTTTCAGTGGGGACACCTTATTCCTAGGAGATGTTGGTCGTCCAGATTTAGCGCAAAAAGCCGCCCATATGACTCAGGAAGAACTTGCGGGACTGCTGTTTGATAGCTTGCGTGAAAAAATCATGCCTTTATCTGATGAGGTTATCGTTTACCCCGCCCACGGGGCAGGTTCTGCTTGTGGTAAAAACATGATGAAAGAGACTGTGGATACCCTGGGCAATCAGAAAAAGATGAATTATGCTTTACGCGCCAACATGACACGTGAAGAATTCATTCAAGAGGTTACCGATGGTTTAGCGCCCCCTCCAATGTATTTCCCCCTCAATGTGAAAATGAATAAAGAAGGCTATGAAGATATCGAAGATGTCTTGGCGCGTGGAACTCAACTTTTGAGCCCAGACGGATTCGAAGTTGCGGCCAATGAGACCGGAGCCATTGTTTTGGATGTAAGACACCAAGATGATTTTGTAAAAGGACATATTCCACGCTCAATTTTTATTGGTCTTGACGGAACCTTTGCGCCTTGGGTTGGTGCCTTGATCGCCGATGTGGCTCAGCCCATCCTACTGGTTGCGCCAGAAGGACGCGAAGAAGAAGCGGTGACCCGTTTATCGCGTGTTGGATTTGATCAAACCCTAGGGATTTTAAATGGCGGATTCGACGCTTGGAAAAATGCAGGAAAAGAATACGACAGTATCTCTTCAGTTTCAGCTCAAACCCTGGCAAAAGAATATGAGAATGGCTCTATCCCTGTGTTCGATGTGCGTAAATCGACTGAATACTTGTCTGAGCACGTAGACGGAGCAAACAACACGCCCTTAGATTTACTCAATGATCATTTAGCCGAATTTCCTCAAGACAAGCCATTTTACGTTCATTGTGCAGGCGGATATCGCAGTATTATCGCCGCGTCAATTCTAAAGAGTAGAGGAATTCACAACTTGATTGATGTCACCGGTGGATTCAAAGCGATTTCTGAAACGACGCTTCCAAAAACCGATTACGTTTGTCCTTCAACTTTGTAATTATATAATCCTTCGAAAGCACCTTGTCACAACGGCAAGGTGTTTTTAAAAGAGCTTACCGATGAGTCCTCAAAAAATAACTTTGAAAAAACTCCTTATACTTATGTCCTTTTTCTCAAGCTTTTACACGACAACTGCACAGAATTCAGTCGCGATTTCTGTACTTAATAAAAATCAGTTTGCTGAAGCCATTCAGGGTAAAGAAGTAATCTTGGTTGATGTGCGCACTCCTGAAGAATATGCTGAAGGTTTTATAGAAGGGGCAATTAATATCGACTACTTCGATCAACAAAGCTTCATCAAACAAATTTCTGAGCTCGATAAAAAGGAGCCTGTCTATCTTTACTGTCGATCCGGAAATCGCAGCATGAAAGCAGCCCGTCAACTCGTCACCTTGGGCTTTGAAAAAGTTTATGACTTAGCCGGCGGGTATATGTCTTGGTCAAGCTACTAAATTGTGCCTCTAGATGCGTCCTATTGGGAACAGCGGTACTGCGCCCAAGACACAGGTTGGGATTTAGGGCGTATCTCTACGCCCTTAAAAACCTATGTAGACGGCTTAACTGATGTCGACCAAAAAATACTAATTCCTGGAGCTGGCAATGGTCACGAGGCTATCTATTTGCACAATAAAGGATTCCGCCAAGTATATGTTTTAGATTGGTCCTCTTCTGCCTTGTCCAATATTCAGCAAGAATGCCTGAATTTCCCAAAAGAGCACCTTATTTGTTCGGATTTTTTTGAGCACCAGCAGCAATACGATCTGATTTTAGAACAAACCTTTTTTTGCGCCTTAACGCCTGATTTGAGGCCCCAGTACGCAGCACATATGGCCGCTTTACTCAAGCCGAAGGGGCGCTTAGTTGGATTGCTCTTTGACGCACCTTTAAATAAAGATGTTCCTCCTTTTGGCGGCACAAAGCATGAATATCTGGACTATTTTCGGCCTTATTTCGCTCTAGACACTTTTGA
>ERZ888423.3363-NODE-3363-length-10646-cov-27.379568_pt1 | contig 10646 bp, 8 predicted proteins | sample MGYA00520523_ERZ888423 | MGnify/ENA primary metagenome ERZ888423 (study PRJEB32303, sample SAMEA104408611) | aquatic metagenome | biome: Brackish water; feature: Pelagic; material: water | place: Baltic Sea | collected 2014-06-08T10:24:00 | depth 30,27 m ...
GCATGGCCCAGATGCAAAGCCCCCGTGGGTGAGGGGGCAAACCGGGTTTTATAGGGTGCTAAAGCGCCAACCATTGCTGGAAAGACTCTTTTGCGCGGTCGGTATAGGCAAGGTAGCGGTCTTTGCGCCCTTTGCGCCCACCGCGTGCATCTATGGGTGGGAAAAGGCCGAAATTCACATTCATCGGCTGAAATGTTTTGGCGACCGCGCCCCCTGTTATATGGGTGATAAGTGCCCCCATAGCCGTGTCGGGGGGCGGGGCAGGCAATGTGCAGCCCAAAAGCTCGGCCGCGGCCATGCGCCCAGCCAAAAGCCCCATCGCAGCGGATTCGACATAGCCCTCGACCCCTGTCACCTGCCCTGCAAAACGCAAATTGGGTTTGGTGCGCAAACGCATTTGGGCGTCAAGCAAGGTGGGGGCGTTTAGAAATGTGTTGCGGTGAATGCCGCCCAATCGTGCGAATTCGGCATTCTCTAGGCCGGGAATGGTTTTAAAAACAGCAGTTTGCGCGCCATATTTCATCTTTGTTTGAAAGCCCACGATATTGTAAAGCGTGCCCAAAGCATTGTCGCGGCGCAGCTGCACGACGGCATAGGCGCGCTCGCCCGTATGGGGATTGGTTAAGCCAACGGGTTTCATTGGGCCAAAGCGCAAGGTTTCGCGTCCGCGTTCGGCCATCACCTCAATTGGCAGGCAGCCGTCAAAATAGCCCGCAGTTTCGCCCGCATGAAATTCGGTTTTCTCTGCCGCCATCAAAGCATCAATAAAGGCTTCATATTGGCAACGGTTCATGGGGCAATTCATATAGGCGGTCTGCTCTTCTTCTGTCTCGCCCTTGTCATAGCGCGACTGCATCCAAGCCACCGACATATCAACGCTTTCTGCATAGACAATTGGCGCTATTGCGTCAAAAAAGGCTAGCGCCTCGGCGCCAGTATGGGCGCGAATGCTTTCGGCCAAGTTCCCCGAAGTCAGCGGACCCGTAGCAATGATCCAATTTCCACTGTCAGGCAAGTCAGTCACTTCGCCAAACTCGACCGAAATCAGTGGATGCGCGCGCAGCCTCTCAGTCACGCTGTGGGCAAACGGGTCACGGTCAACTGCCAAAGCACCACCAGCAGGTAATCGATGTTTATGCGCCATTTCCATGATCAAACCATTGGCCGCGCGCATTTCCCAATGTAAAAGCCCAACCGCATTTTGCGTATCATCGTCCGAGCGGAAGGAGTTTGAGCAGACCATCTCGGCGAAACTGCCTGTGCGATGAGCAAAGGTGCCTGTTGTGGGGCGCATTTCATGCAAGACGACCCGCACACCCATTTGCGCCGCTTGCCAAGCAGCCTCTGATCCTGCCATGCCGGCGCCTAGAATATGTAATGTTTGATCCATAAGGCCGATTTAGGGCTTTAGGACGTAAAAGAAAAGGGGCTACGTGTGAAAGCTTTTTCTCAAAGCCATAACCTGTGCGCTGTGAAAGGCTTGGGGGTCAGAGATGTCGAAACCCAAGTCCCGCGCCTTGTCAAAAAAGCCCTGCGCTGGCAGCGGGCCTTGTTTTGAAATGACCATAGCGGCGATCATGGGGCGGTTTTGCGCGTGATCGTCGTGCATCATCTGTTCAAGCGTTTGGGTCAGTCTTGCCATTGGCGCTATATTAAGGGCCGCCATGACTTTGGCATAGTGCGTAGGGCAGGGCAGGTTTGCCAAATAGTGGCGCAGCTGCCCTGCCAGATTGGTTTGTTTATTCTTCGTCATCGCCCTGATCTGCAATACGCGCGACCGACACGACAACCTCTGTTGCTCCCGTGTCAAATACCCGCACGCCGCCGGCAGACCGTGATCTAAAGCTGATCTGGTCGACGGGGCAGCGAATAGACTGACCTGTTGAGGTGGCCAGCATCACTTGATCCGAACGTTCAACAGGGAAGCAGGCGATCAATTCACCACCACGACTGCCCGCAGTGATTGCTTTCACCCCTTGACCGCCGCGTCCGCGCAGAGGGTAGTCATGGCTTGACGATAATTTGCCAGAGCCTGCGATTGTGATAGTCAAGATCAAATCCTCTGCCGCTGACATTTCGGCAAACCGCTCAAGGTTGAGTTGGCCTGCGTCTGCCACTATCTCGTCTTCGTCGTCGGCCTCAGTATCGTCGCTGACCCCCTCTTGGGCGCGCCGCATTTTCAGATAGGCGGTGCGCTCTTCTGGGGTAGCTTCGAAATGGCGGATGACTGACATAGAGACGACGCGGTCGTCACCAGACAGGCGAATGCCCCGCACTCCTGTTGATTCGCGTGAGTTAAATATCCGCACATCCGTGGTCGAAAAGCGAATTGCACGCCCACCTTTGGTCACCAGCATCACGTCATCATTCATGTCACAGATACGAGCGTTGACCAGCTCGATCCCTTCGGGCAGTTTCATAGCAATTTTGCCGTTGCGTTTGACATTGGTGAAATCAGACAAAGCATTGCGGCGCACATCGCCTTGGCTGGTGGCAAAGATGATTTGCAAATCAGCCCAGTCGGCTTCTGCTGCATCAACCGGCATGATCGCCGCGATTGAGACCCCTTGCGCAATAGGCAACATATTGACGATAGCCTTGCCTTTAGCCTGACGCCCCGCCAAGGGCAGACGCCAGCATTTGAGCTTATAGGCCATACCGTCGGTCGTGAAAAACAAAAGCTGCGTATGCGTATTGGCCACGAATAGGGTGGTGACCACATCATCTTCTTTGGTGGACATGGACGACAGGCCCTTGCCGCCGCGCCGTTGAGCACGAAAATCGGCCAAGGGGGTACGTTTGATCCAACCCGCCGAGGTGATGGTAACAACCATATCCTCGCGCTCGATCAGATCTTCGTCTTCCATATCGCCAGCCCAGTCGACGATCTCGGTGCGTCGTGGGACGGCAAAGGCCGCACGTACTTCGCGCAACTCATCCGAGATGATCGCCATGATGCGTTCGCGGCTGCTTAGAATATCAAGATAATCACGAATTTTGTTTGCAAGTTCGGTCAATTCAGCGGTGATTTCCGAGACGCCCATCGCAGTCAGCCGCTGCAAACGTAGGTCCAGAATTGCGCGAGCTTGTAGGTCAGATAGATTATAAGTGCCGTCGTCATTCACCTTATGGCTTGGGTCATCGATCAGCTTTATAAAGGGAATGATCTCGCCAGCAGGCCAGCGACGTGTCATCAAACGTTCGCGCGCTTCGGCCGGATCTGCGGATGAGCGGATGGTAGTCACAACCTCATCAACATTGGAAACCGCAACCGCAAGGCCGCATAGAATGTGGCTACGTTCGCGCGCACGGCGCAATTCAAAGGCGGTGCGTCTGGCCACAACCTCTTCGCGAAAGGTGATGAAGTGCACCAAAAAATCACGCAAAGTCAGTTGTTCGGGGCGCCCGCCATTCAGGGCCAACATATTGCAGCCAAAGGAAGTTTGCATAGGCGTAAAGCGGAACAGTTGGTTAAGCACCACATCGGCTGTCGCGTCGCGTTTAAGCTCGATCACCACCCTAACGCCGATCCGATCAGACTCGTCTTGTACATGAGCGATGCCTTCGATCTTTTTCTCGCGCACTTGTTCTGCGATTTTTTCGATCATCGATGCCTTGTTTACCTGATAGGGCACCTCATCGATGATGATGGCAAAACGGTCTTTGCGAATCTCTTCGACACGGGTTTTGGCACGAATAATGACCGAACCACGGCCCTCAAGATAGGCTTTGCGCGCACCAGAGCGGCCCAAAATCAACGCGCCCGTTGGAAAATCGGGGGCAGGGATGATTTCCATCAGGCTTTCGGTCGACATGTCAGGGTCGGCTATCAACGCCAAAGTGCCATCAATGACTTCGCCCAAATTATGGGGGGGTATATTGGTGGCCATACCCACAGCGATGCCGCCCGCGCCATTGACCAACATGTTGGGAAAACGTGCAGGCAAAACGGTGGGTTCGCGGTCTTTTCCGTCATAATTGTCTTGAAAATCTACGGTGTCTTTGTCGATATCTGCCAGCAAAAAGGCGGCAGGCTTGTCCATACGCACTTCAGTGTAGCGCATCGCAGCCGCACTGTCGCCGTCCATCGAGCCGAAATTTCCTTGCCCGTCTAACAGTTTAAGCGACATTGAAAATGGCTGCGCCATACGCACCAAAGCATCATAGATCGAGGCATCGCCATGGGGGTGATATTTCCCCATCGTATCGCCCACAGGCCGCGCCGATTTGCGGTAAGGTTTATCATGGGTGTTATTGGTCTCATGCATGGCAAAAAGCACACGCCGATGCACAGGTTTTAACCCATCGCGTAGATCGGGGATGGCGCGGCTTACGATAACGCTCATCGCGTAATCGAGGTAGGCGGTCTTCATCTCGTCTACGATATTAACCTGAGGGCCATCATGAAAGGCGCGGGTTAATGAGGGGATAATGTTATCAGTATTTTCTGGCTGATCGGTCACTGGGGCCGTTCTTTCTTTATGAGGGCTTTCGCGCAATATATAGCTAATAAGACTATAGACCATCGCGCATCTAGTGTGCAATGCTTGATACTGATTAAGCGGCCTTTCTTGGCCTCAAGCGGTGCGTGTGGGCCGGTCAAAAACCTTGCGGCCCATTAAGCTGGCCACTAAATCGACCATCACCAGCGCTGTTTTGCCCCTTTCGTCTAGGAATGGGTTCAGCTCAACCAGATCAAGCGAGGTGACAAGCGCGCTTTCGTGCAAAAGCTCCATGACTAAATGCGCCTCACGCAGGGTCGCGCCGCCCGGCACAGTGGTGCCCACGGCGGGGGCAAAGCTGGGATCCAAAAAGTCAACATCAAGCGACACGTGCAAAAGCCCGTTTTGCGCCTGAACAAGGGTTAGAAATTCGCGCAAAGGGGCCACGATGCCGCGTTCATCTAAAACACGCATATCATTGATGGTGATATCATGGTCAAGCAGGGCTAGATGCTCGGCCGGATCGACAGATCGGATTCCAAAAAGGCAGATATTTTCCGCAGGGATCGGCGCAGGAAAAGGGGAAAAACCGTCAAAGCCGCTGCGCCCTGCCAAATAGGCCACTGGCGTGCCGTGTAAATTACCCGAGCGGGTGGTGTTCAAGGTGTGAAAGTCCGAATGCGCGTCCAGCCAAAGCAAAAACAAAGGCCGCCCCACCGATTGCGCGTGACGCGCTGCACCAAAACCCGTGCCAAGTGCTAAAGAATGATCGCCACCCATAAAGATGGGCATCGTCCCGTTCGAGAGTGCGTCAAAACAGGCCTTTCCCAGCGCTTTGGTCCAAGCGCGGGTTTCATTGAGATGATGCACTGCTTGGTTTGGGCAGTTTAAAGGGGGCAACTTACCCATAAGCACATTTCCCAAATCTTGCACATGATGTCCCAAATCCGCCAACACACCATGAAGGCCCGCCACACGTAAAGCGCTTGGGCCCATTAGGCAGCCTGCCACTTTTTGGCCAGTGTCAATTGGCGCCCCAATCAGAGATATATTGGTCATAAAGGGAAAATCCTTTGGTTTATGTGGCGGTGTTGTGACACATCGTCACCGACTCTTTCGCATCTTTGGCCCGCTTTTGCATTGCATGACTGTGAAACAGCGTTAAGTATACCTTTAATTAAACCCTTCGTAATGAGTGAGGCATCTATGATTGTTGAACTTGGCCATTTTACACTGATTTTAGCCCTGATGGTGGCCTGTGTGCAAATGATTTTGCCGATGATCGGGGCGCAAACGGGGCGGCGCAGTTTGATGGCGACGGCGGTGCCAACTGCTATTTTGCAGCTGATTTTGATTGGCGTTTCCTTCGCCGCGCTGACTTATGCATTCGTGCAGTCGGATTTCTCACTCAGAATTGTGGTTGAGAATTCCCACACGCTAAAGCCGATGCTTTACAAAATATCAGGTGTGTGGGGCAATCACGAGGGCTCGCTTTTGCTGTGGGTCTTGATCTTGGCGCTTTTTGGCGCAAGCGCGGCGCTGTTTGGAGGCAATTTGCCCCACAAATTACGCGCCCGCGTTTTATCGGTACAGGGCAGTATTGGCGTGGCCTTTTTGGCCTTTATGATCTTAACCTCAAACCCGTTTGAGCGGTTGACCGAACCGCCCTTTAATGGAAATGATCTTAACCCATTGTTGCAAGATCCAGGTCTGGCCTTTCATCCCCCCTTTTTATATTTGGGCTATGTGGGCATGAGCATGGCCTTTTCCTTTGCCATCGCCGCTCTGATCGAGGGGCGCGTCGATGCCGCGTGGGGGCGCTGGGTGCGCCCTTGGACTTTGGCCGCATGGGTATTTTTAACCATCGGTATCGCGATGGGCTCTTGGTGGGCCTATTATGAATTGGGCTGGGGAGGCTTTTGGTTTTGGGATCCTGTCGAGAATGCCTCATTCATGCCGTGGCTTATTGCGACCGCGCTTTTGCATTCGGCCATCGTGGTCGAAAAACGTGAATCTCTGAAAAGCTGGACCATGCTTTTGGCGATTTTGGCCTTTGGCTTCTCGCTGATCGGCACATTTATCGTGCGCTCGGGGGTGATTACATCGGTGCATGCTTTTGCCAATGACCCAGAGCGGGGCGTCTTTATCTTGATGATTTTGGCGGTTTTTATGGGCGGGGCCTTGATGCTTTATGCGGCGCGTGCCTCGACGCTTGAGTCGAAGGGGGTTTTTGGGCTGGTTAGCCGTGAAACCGCTTTGGTCTTAAATAATCTTTTGCTGGCGGTCAGCTGTTTTGTGGTGTTTGTGGGCACGATTTGGCCTTTGGTCGCGGAAATGCTTTGGCAGCGTAAATTGTCGGTTGGGGCCCCGTTTTTTGACGCGGCCTTTTCGCCTTTTATTGTGCTTTTGGCTTTGGCTTTGCCTTTAGGATCCATTCTGGCGTGGAAGCGCGGCAAACTTGGGCGCAGTTTTGGCCAACTTTGGGGGGCATTGGTTTTGGCGATTGCCTTGGGGGCTTTGGTCTTTGCACTGCAAACCGGTCGTTCGGCGTTGGGACCCGTGGGGGCGGCTTTGGGGGCTTGGGTTGTTTTTGGTGCGGTGAATGACATGTGGGGGCGCACAGGACGCGGAGCGGTGCGTTTTGGGCGGCTTCTGCGCCTGCCGCGCGCCGATTGGGGGCGCGGCTTTTCTCATGCAGGCCTTGGGGTGACGGTCTTTGCCGTCTCGGCGATCACGGCTTGGCAGAGCGAAGATATTCGGGTGGTGCAGCTTGGCGAAACGTTCCCGCTTGGCGCCTATAAAATCACTCTTGACGCGGTTAAAGACGCGCCAGGGCCCAATTATGCTGCCCAAATTGCCACGATGATCATTCACGCCAATGGTCAAGAGGTGAACCGCCTTTATCCTGAAAAACGTTTTTATCCCGTGCAGGGCATGCCCACGACAGAAGCGGCGATTGATCAGGGGTTTTTTAGAGACATCTATTTGGTCTTGGGCGACAAGCAAGAGGTCGGTGGTTGGGCCGTGCGCTCTTATCTTAAGCCCTTTGCTAATTGGATTTGGGGCGGCTGTTTGATGATGGCGTTGGGGGGCTTTCTAAGCCTAAGCGATCGGCGCCACCGAGTGGCTGCAGGGGCGCGCCCAACCCAAGGGCAACCGGATGAAGATTAGGAATTTATCTTTTTTTTTAAAAGCCTTGGTCTTGATCCTCAATCTAGGACTAGGTGCGGTCGCATGGGCAGTACAACCAGATGAGATCCTGTCCGACCTGGCGCTCGAGGCCCGCGCGCGTTCCCTAAGCCAAGAGCTGCGCTGCCTGGTTTGCCGAAATGAGAATATCGACGAGAGCCACGCCGAATTGGCCCGCGATCTGCGCGTCTTAGTGCGGGAACGATTACAAGAAGGAGATAGCGATACCGAGGCTTTGGCCTTTATCACGGCGCGTTATGGCGAATATGTACTGTTGATGCCTAGGGCGACAGGGGCCAATTGGGTCCTTTATCTGGCAGGGCCTTTGATGTTGATCATCGGCGCGGGCTTGGCCTTTTTGTTTGTGCGTCGCAGATCTGTGGCCCCTGACGAAGCGCCGCTCAGTGTCCAAGATCAGGCGCAGTTGGCGGGAATTTTAGCGCAAGCCCAAAAATCAGAGCTAAAAGACCCACCACAATAGGCATTGTGGTGGGTCAGGAGCAAAGTTTAAGCGCCGCGCGCCAGTGCCGCCACGCCTGTGCGCGCTAATTCACGTAATCCCAAAGGCCGCATCAAATCGCCAAAAGCGTCGATTTTTTCGGGCGTGCCCGTGAGTTCAAACACAAAGGATTGAAGCGTGCTATCGACGACATTAGCACGAAAAATCTCGCAGAGTCGCAGCGCTTCGATGCGTGCGTCGCCCTTGCCAACCACTTTGAAAAGCGCTAATTCGCGCTGAACCGAGGGGCCCTCGACAGTTAGGTCATGCACTTCATGGACGGGCACAATGCGGCCCAACTGAGCTTTTATTTGCTCAATCACCGCTGGGGTGCCCGTGGTTACCACGGTGATGCGCGAGCGGTGGTCCGCATGGTCAACCTCGGCCACAGTCAGGCTTTCAATGTTATAGCCGCGCCCTGAAAAAAGCCCGATAACCCTCGCCAAGACGCCACTTTCATTGTCAACTAAAATGGCCAAAGTGTGGCTTTCGATCGTTTGGCTGTGGCTGTCGCGCAATTCATAGGCCGAATGGCTGCTTGCGCCTTTTGAGATGTTTAGTGCTGACATTTTATTTCCAAATTTGCTGGGGCAATGTGCCGTTAAACCAAAACCGCGCCTTTAGCGCCGATCACCCCTTGGGTATCTGCATCGCCCAAAAGCATTTCATTATGTGGTTTACCTGATGGGATCATTGGGAAGCAATTTTCATGCTTTTCCACCAAACAATCAAAAATCACTGGCCCATCATAATCAAGCATCTCTTGAATAGCATCATCAAGCAAAGCGGGTTCCGAGCAGCGAATACCTTTACAACCAAATGCTTCGGCCAGTTTCACAAAGTCAGGTAGGCTTTCCGACCAGCTTTGGCTGTAGCGTTCGCCGTGTAACAGCTCTTGCCATTGGCGGACCATTCCAAGACGTTCATTGTTAAGGATGAATTGCTTAACGGGCGCGCGAAACTGCATGGCAGTGCCCATTTCTTGCATATTCATCAACCACGAGGCTTCGCCCGCTACATTGATCACGAGCGCATCAGGATGGGCCACTTGCACCCCGATCGAGGCAGGTAACCCGTACCCCATTGTGCCAAGTCCGCCCGAGGTCATCCAACGGTTCGGATTTTCAAACCCTAGATATTGTGCGGCCCACATTTGGTGCTGACCCACTTCGGTGGTGATATAGCGGTCTTTGCCTTTTGTCAGCGCCTCTAACCGCTCAAGCGCATATTGCGGTTTGATTGTCTTAGCTGATGGTTTGTAAGACAGGCATTTCACCGCCCGCCATTCATTGATTTGTGCCCACCAAGCCGCAAGACCTGCGCGATTGACCTTTGAGCCGCGCGCGCGCCAAAGGGTCAGCGCTTGCTCGAGCACATGGGCGACGTCACCTAAAATAGGCACCTCTACAGGAATGACCTTATTTATCGACGAGGCGTCTATATCGACATGGATTTTCTTCGAAAAAGGCGAGAAATCCGGAATGCGGCCCGTGATGCGGTCATCAAACCGTGCACCAATATTGATCATTACATCGCAGCCATGCATCGCTAAATTTGCTTCATAAAGCCCATGCATCCCAAGCATCCCCAGCCAAGCATCCCCAGACGCCGGATAGGCCCCCAAACCCATCAGGGTAGAGGTTATGGGAAAGCCTGTCTCCGCCACAAGTTCACGCAGTAACGCGCAGGCTTTGGGGCCTGAGTTTATCACGCCGCCGCCTGTGTAAAAAACAGGGCGTTCAGCTGTTTCCATAAATACTACCATTGCCTCAATCGCTTCAGTATCACCTGCGAGTTTGGGCGCGTAGCGCTGGGTGGGAAGGTTTTCAAGGGGGCTGTAAAGGGCCGTAGCAAATTGCACATCTTTTGGCACATCGATTAAGACAGGGCCTGGACGCCCTGTTGTCGCTACATGAAAGGCTTTGTGGATGGTTGTGGCCAGATCGGCCGTATCTTTAACCAGCCAGTTATGTTTGGTGCAGGGGCGGGTGATGCCGACTGTATCTGCCTCCTGAAAGCCGTCGGTGCCAATCATAAATGTGGGGACTTGCCCCGAGATGACGATCAAAGGGATTGAATCCATCAATGCATCTACCAAGCCCGTAACCGCATTTGTAGCACCCGGCCCCGAGGTCACCAAAACGACCCCAGGCTTGCCGGTTGAGCGTGCGTAGCCCTCGGCCATATGCACGGCCCCTTGCTCATGGCGCACTAGGATGTGTTTGATGTCATTTTGCTGAAAAATTTCGTCATAAATGGGCAAGACCGCGCCACCAGGATAGCCGAAAATCACTTCGACCCCATGTTCTTTAAGCGCCCGTAAAATCATTTGAGCACCTGTCATCATATTAAGGTCTGGGGTGGTGAGAGATTTATTCATGCTTTGTCCTTACAAACGTAGCCCTATCTGGCGAGGCGATCGGCAAAACTTTATGGCGATGCACGCGGGGCGTCAATGTCAAACCAAAGAGAAAATGTCGCAAAAGATATAAAAAGTGAATTTTTATTTCGTTTGC
>ERZ888423.3364-NODE-3364-length-10638-cov-4.454030_pt1 | contig 10638 bp, 7 predicted proteins | sample MGYA00520523_ERZ888423 | MGnify/ENA primary metagenome ERZ888423 (study PRJEB32303, sample SAMEA104408611) | aquatic metagenome | biome: Brackish water; feature: Pelagic; material: water | place: Baltic Sea | collected 2014-06-08T10:24:00 | depth 30,27 m ...
GCCTTTGAGTTCGGGGTCGACGTCGAAGCTGACGAGGTTGCGCCTGACCCGAGTATCGACCGAGCCGAGTTCATCGGCGCGTCGGATCACTTGCATGGCGACCGTGTCGAGTCGTTTGACCTGCTGTACCCGCTGCTCCCACGTCGGCAAAATGAACACCTCGCTGATCGACGTGAGGTCGGTCGCGTCGCGGTAGGCGGTCCAGTGCGTGGCGCCGGTTCGGAGTCGAACACGGCGCAGGTCCGACAGCACCCCCAGGAACGCCTCGAGATTGGGCGGATCGACGTGCCAGGTCGTGATCACCAGGGCCGGCTCGAGCGGTTGTTCGACCGTGGGGATCGTTGCCTCGTCGAGTTCGGCAACCACCGGTGATTCGATCTGTTCGAGGACCGGAATCGGCATCCGGAACGAGAACATTCCGATCGTCACGACCGCTACCGAGAAGATCAACAGCGCGGTGCCGGCTCCGACCGAGTCGCCGAGCGCGCCCGCCGCGAGTGAACCCATCGGTACGAACCCGAACACCGACAAGGTGAACGCACTCATCGTGCGGCCACGCACCCAGTCCGGCGTAAGCACCTGGTAGGTGCTGTTCAGCGTGGCCAGGATCCACGTCCAGATCAGACCTGCGATCGTGACGAGCACTGCCGTCACAACGACCAGTGTGGAGAGTCCGATCGCGACGCCGGCCAGTCCGAAGGCGACGATGCAGATCGGAAGCAGACGGTGACCGAGCCACCCGCTGGCCAGCGATCGGGTTACTCCGCCGACCATCGCGCCGCAGCCGAACATGCCCAGCAGCACGCCGTACATCACCGAGCCGCCGCCGAGCGAGTCGCTGGTGAGGTTGGGGAGCATGGAGCGCAGGCTCGCTGAGGCGAATCCGAACAGCGAACCGAGCAGCAAGAGCCAGAGGTATCCGCGCGAGAAGCGCAAGTACCGGATACCTGCCGCGACGGCGACGACGAGAGACCCCTTCTCCTGATCGAGGTCACCGGTGCGTGCGAACGAAATCGCGATTGCTATGGCGAGGTACCCCACTGCGGCGACGCCGAACGAGAACCCAGCGCCGACGGTCGCCAGCATCAAACCGCCGACGGCCGGCCCCAACGCAGTGGCGACTCCGCCGGACGCTGAGTTAAGCGACACCGCTCCCGGTACCAGAGCGGCCGGGACGAGCGACGGCACGAGCGCGTGCCAGGCCGGATTGAAGAACGCGATACCGGTACCGATCACGAGGCCGAGGCCGACCAGCCGAGACGGCGTCAGCGCGTCGAGCGTCGACAGCACCGACATGGCCACCGACGCTGCGACGAGCATCGATGTGGCGACCAGCAGGATGATCCGGCGATTGAACAGGTCGGCGGCTGCACCGGCGGGCAACGACAACACGAGCAAGGGCATCGTCGGCGCCCCGATCATGGCGCTCACCCACAGCGGCGATCCGGTCATCTCGAGGATCAGCCACGACGACGTGACGACCTGCACGAGGTGCCCGAGGCTGAAGATGATGGAGGCGATCCACAACGTTCGGAACATCGGGACACGCAGCGGCGCCATCGAAGACTGTTCACCGGTCATCGCCCGCCCGCCCGCTGGACCGTGTGGCGCGGATCACAAGCCAAGCCGTAGCGCCACCGCGTCGATACCAAGAGGATCCTGCGGCGCTGACACTCTTGTGTCAATGCGGCGGCGTCTTTCAGGAGGATTGGGTAGACGTGTCGGGCCAAATAACGTTTGAGGTAGCGCACGATTGGCGTGCTGCAGTGCCGACTTGTGTGTGAGGTGCCGGTTGATGCGAGCTGAGGTTCGTATTGTCTGGTAGGTCGTTGGTCGGGTTGGCTCGTGAAGCGCCTGCCGCCTTCGGGCTGGCTCACCCGGGGTTTGCCTCCCGATCAACGACCGGTGGCGGTCTGGCTCAACAGAGGTGAGGTCCCGTTCTGCGGGGTCCGAAAGTCGGCATGCCGAGCGCTGCTTTCCCATCCGGACACGACAGGAACGAGCAGCAATGATCACCGGGATCGATCCCCACAAAATGTCACACACGGCCAACGCCGTGGACCCCGCCAACAACTCGACGGCCGCGTCGGTGCGGATCGACGCATCGTTGGCGGGCCATCTTGCCCAATGACTCGTCGCCCGCGGCGAAGTCGTGCTCGATGTTCCATGCACCGCACAGTGCCAGTGCGCAAACTGTCGCGAGGCAGACGCCGCAAAACCGACGCTCTCGACGTTTGCCATCGAGAGGCGCATCTCCTCTTCGAATGTGCCGGAGATGATGGCTCCGGTGGCATCGACCGAGGCTTGGCCCGACACAAACACAAACCCGTTCGCCTCGACGGCGGGCGTGAATGGCAGATGACTCGAGATATCGGTCGCGATCGGCGTCCACCCAGGAGAGCCCTGGCCATCGTCCGATCGGCTCGATGGTCGGGCTCTGGTTGGTTCGTCGTGTACGTCGGTATTCACCCATGTCACGGTAACAGTTTTCATCCACTGGATTCAATGTTTCATTTTGTGATACCGTCGCTCAACGATCGCCACCCACTCACACAAGGAACGTCATGTTCGACTTAATCATCCGCAATGCCATTCTGGTCGGCGACCTGTACCAGCAGGCCAGTAAAATCTGCGGGGACATCAAACGGTCTATCGAGCAACTCGGCGGCAGCCTCGACGACGCGGTTCGAACCCGGGTCTTCGTCACTGACATCTCGCAATGGGCAGCAGCCGGCCAGGCCAACTTCCAAGCGTTCGGCCACATGGAGGTTCCACCGGCCAGTGCGTTCGACGGAATCAACGAGTTACTCCACCCCGACCTGCTGATCGAGATCGAGGCGACAGCGATCGTGGGGGGGGCGAAGTGAAACTCGCCTCGGTACTCACTCCCCTGACGCACGAGCATCTGACCTTGGCTGCCCAAACCGGAGTCGACGAGATCGTCACTCGATACCCGGGTCCCGATCTGTCCGTGCTCGATGACGTGCAGTCTCGAATCGAATCGTACGGGATGCGGTTGGGCGTCGTCGAGGGGTATCTGCCGATCGAGAACATCAAACTCGGTCGCGACGATGGCACCGAGATGGCGCAGATGAAGACACTGGTTCGGCATCTCGGCGAGATCGGTGTTCCGCTGATCTGTTACAACTTTATGGCCGGGACCGATTGGATCCGCACCAGCGTCGACTCGCCCGAGCGTGGCGGGGCCAAGGTGACGGCGTTCGACCTGGCCGACCTGGCGAACGCCCGGATCCCTGGTCGCGAGCCGTTCCGGGCGTCGCTCGAGCCGGGCGCCAAGCGCCAAGAACTCTGGACCAATCTGGAAGCCTTTCTCACAGAGATCATTCCCGTCGCGGAAGACGCCGGGGTCGTCCTGGCCATGCATCCCGACGACCCGCCGCTCCCGGAACTGTTGGGCAACGACCGGTGCATGCACAGTGTCGAGGGGTTCGAGCGGTTGGTGAGCCTGGTCCCCTCCCCGTCCAACGCGATCGCCTTCTGCCAAGGCACGTTCTCGGAGATGGGGATCGACATCCCTGCTGCCATCAGACAACTCGGTGAGCACATCGCCTACGTCCATTTCCGCGATGTGATCGGCACCGCGGAGTCATTCGTGGAAACGTGGCAGGACACCGGACAGACCGACATGGCAGAGGCCATGCAGGCCTACCGCGATGTGGGGTTCGATGGCCCGATTCGGCCGGATCACGTTCCCCAGATGATCGGCGAGGAGGACGGGGAACCTGGCTACACGATGCTCGGCCGCCTGTTCGCCTACGGGTACATCCGTGGGCTGATGGACGCCACCGAAGCCTAAGTATTCGGTCGAGCCGCTGACCGATCTGCTAGTTCGGTCGTACAGCGATCACGTCGATCTCGAACCTGAGCGCCGGCGAAAGGCAATTCGAGATCGTGGTTCTGGCCGGCAGCGGCGGCCTGAAGTAGTCACGATAGATCTCGTTGTAGCTGGGCCCGTCTGCCGTGTCGCGGACGTAGCTGGTAACCCGCACCACATCTCGGAGCGTCAGACCCGCCGAGGCGAGGACGCTCTCGACGTTTGCCATCGAGAGGCGCATCTCCTCTTCGAATGTGCCGGAGATGATGGCTCCGGTGGCATCGACCGAGGCTTGGCCCGACACAAACACAAACCCGTTCGCCTCGACGGCGGGCGTGAATGGCAGATGACTCGAGATATCGGTCGCGATCGGCGTCCACCCAGGAGAGCCCTGGCCATCGTCCGATCGGCTCGATGGTCGGGCTCTGGTTGGTTCGTCGTGTACGTCGGTATTCACCCATGTCACGGTAACAGTTTTCATCCACTGGATTCAATGTTTCATTTTGTGATACCGTCGCTCAACGATCGCCACCCACTCACACAAGGAACGTCATGTTCGACTTAATCATCCGCAATGCCATTCTGGTCGACGGCACGGGGGCCCCATCCCGTCCGGGCGACATCGGTATCACCGATGGCCGTATCACCGCCCTCGACACTGTCGACGACGACGCTGTCACCGGTCGAACGATTGACGCCGGTGGTCGAGTCGTGTGCCCAGGTTTCATCGACATCCATACACACTCCGACCTGACGCTGGTCGCCGACGGCACGGGCGAGAGCAAGCTGCGCCAGGGTGTCACGACCGAGGTTGTCGGCAACTGTTCGTTCGCGGCGTTTCCAATCGAACCTGAGCGGCTCGCCCTGCACGCCGATCACCTTGCTCGGGCCACGGCCCCGATCACCCCATGGTGGACCGATTTCGACGGATATGCCGACGCGTTACACGAGCAAGGTCTGGCGATCAACGTCGCCCCGTTGGCCGGTCACGGCACGTTGCGGGTCGCGGCGATGGGAGTCGACGAGCGCCAGGCCACCCCTGAGGAACTGAGTCGGATGGAGCGCGATCTCGACCTCGCCCTCGAACAGGGAGCGTTCGGGATGAGCACCGGGCTGACCCACGTACCGAGTTCGTATGGCGACTTCGACGAGGTCGCTGCGCTGGCGCGGGTACTGGCTGCCCGTGGAGCGCTGTACGCGACTCATTCGCGGGCGATCGGCCCCGACGAGCAGGCATCAGTGGCCGAGGCGATCGACATCGGCAGGCAGACCGGTGTGACGGTCGAGTACAGCCACCTGGCGATCAACCGGCCGGACCGATGGGGGCACGGAGCAGAGTTGCTGACGATGTTCGACGAGGCCCGTGAAGAGGGCATCGACATCTTCTTCGACGTGTATCCATACGACGCCTCGTCATCGTCCTTGACGCAATACCTCCCACCGTGGCTGCAAGCAGGCGGCACCGAGGCGATGCGTGCCAGGCTCATCGATCCCGAACAGCGCCAACGCGCCCTCGACGACATGACCGATGGCTGGTTCGGTGGGATTCCGTGGCTGTGGGACCGCTTCGTGGTAAGCAGCAGCCCCGACGGATACGGCATCGCCAAGTCGCTCGAAGAACTCGCCGCCGGCGAGGAGCTCGATCCCTACGAACTCACCCTGCAACTGTGCGCTCGATACGGCAACGAACTCCAGGTGGTGCTCTTCTACCGCAGCGAGGAGGACGTCTCGAAGTTCCTCGCCCATCCACTCTCCGTGATCGGATCGGACGGGAACGCGATCCCGCTCGACCAACCCACCGCCTGTCCGCACCCGCGTAACTTCGGAACCTTTCCCCGGGTGCTGGGCGTGTACGCCCGCGAGAAAGGAGTACTCGAGCTGGCCGATGCCGTGCGAAAGATGACCGCAGAACCCGCTCGACGGCTCGGGCTGACCGACCGTGGGACGCTCGCCGTCGGAGCAGTCGCCGACCTCGTGATCTTCGATCCCGAAACCGTGATTGACAACTCCGAGTTCGGCCAGAGCGCCGATCCGCCAACGGGCATCGATGTCGTGATCGTCGGAGGTCACGTCATGTTGGATCACGGGGCGATCGCGGTCGATCGACCCGGCCAAGTGCTTCGTCGGGTCTCGAGCCCCACACACGCTTAAGCCACACCCTCCCACCCGACCAGTCGGTCACCTCAATCACAGCAAAGGAATCTCATGCGCGTTGCGACTCTCGGCTTCCACCATGAATCGAACACGTTCGCTCCGGTGCCGGCGACCTTGGAGCAATTCATGGCCAGCGGCCCCGACGAGGGCGACGGGCTGATCGCCAAGTACGCCGAATCAGAGGCGACGTTGGCAGGCTTCATCGAAGCAGCTGCAGCAGACCCTGGCGTAGAACTCGTGCCGTTGGTGTATTTCGATCTCAATCCGATGGGAACGATCACCGCAGAGGCGCTCGACACCATCATCGCCCGGCTGCTGAACGCGCTCGACGACGGTGGACCATGGGACGCCGTTCTACTGGGACTGCACGGCGCAGCGGCCTCCGAAGTTCATCGTGACGCCGATGGCGAAGTGCTCGAACGCATACGGCAACTTGTGGGTGCCGATGTTCCGATCGGAATTACCTACGACATGCATGCCAACGTTTCGTCCCGGATGGTCGAAGGCGCAACCGTCGTCAACATCTACATGACGAACCCGCATCTCGATCCTCGTCTGCGTGCGCGACAGTGCGCAGATTTGATCTTCCGTGTGGTGCGTGGCGAGATTCGCCCGGTGATGGCTCTCGAGAAGCCACCGCTGGCGGTCAACATCTTGCGGCAAGGCACGAGCGATTCGCCGATGAAAGAGCTGGTCGCACTTGCTGCCGAAGCGGCGAAGCGTCCCGGTGTCCTGTCCGTCAGTATCGCAGAGGGGTTCCCCTATGCCGATGTCGAGGAGATGGGAATGGCGTTCCTGGCGGTCACCGATGACGACGCCGAGTTGGCCGGCGAAATCGCTCGCGAACTCGCCCGTGCTGCGTGGGAGCTACGCACCGAACTCGAAGGCGACGGTGTCGCGATCGACGAAGCACTTCGTCACGCCGCCCGTTCAGAAAACCACCCGGTCGTCCTGCTCGACGTCGGTGACAACGTCGGCGGCGGCAGCCCCGGCGACTCGACCCACGTGCTCGCGGCGGCACAACGTCTCGGGGTGGGCGGCTTGTTCCACTCTTTGTGCGACCCGGCATCCGTGGCGGCATGTATCGACGTCGGCGTCGGCGCCACCGTCGAACTCGAAGTTGGCGGCAAGACCGACGGCCTGCACGGCGATCCGGTCGCGATACGTGGGATCGTTCAACTGCTCGATGACGGGAAGTTCGAAGACACCGGACCCACTCACGGCGGCTTTCGCTTCTACGACGCCGGCCCACGGGCCTTGGTCCACACCGACGACGATCACATGGTGTTGCTGACGTCACGTCCTCGGGGCAATACCAGCCGACAAGAGCTCGTCAGCGCCGGCCTCGACCCGCTGACGCAACCGATCATCGTTGCCAAGGGAGTCCACTCGCCGCGTGCGACCTATGAGCCGATCGCAGCTGAGATGATCCGTCTCAACACGCCGGGGTGTACGAGCGCCGACGTCAGTGCACTCGAATACGAGTATCGACCCCGGCCGATGTTCCCGTACGAGCGCGACGCTCAGTACTGACAACCATCCAGGCGAGCCAAAGATCAGCTTGAACGTCAGAACCGCGTTTCGGCGATCTCGACGACTCGATAGTCGTCGTCGACGATCGGGATCGCCCGCCATTTGTCGAAGGTCGTGCATGGATGTGAGATGCCGAAACCGACGAGGTCTCCGACACCGAGTGATTCGGCCGGATCGATCTCCAGAAATGCATGTTGGTCATGGATTTCTACGACCCGAGCGCCCGGAACGGCCTCCACCTCTGTGGAACCGCGGCGCCGGACCTTCTTCAGTATCGGCAACAGGCCATCGGTCGAGGCGTCGCGTTTTCCGATGCCGACAAGCGCGCGGGTGGGTTCGGGCCGTGACAGCACCACCCCCCATATTTCGATCGCCGGTACGAGCAGATCGTCGTGGTCGGTGCGCGGGGTCTCACCCATCGGGGAAGCCTGGTGCAGCGAGCCATCATCGTGGCTGATGTAGCAGCCGCTGCGGATCACGATTCGGAGCGGAGCATCGATACTCACGCCCGCGAAACGGTCGACGACCTGGTCGAAGAACGCGCTTCCACCAGCGGTCACGATCACTTCAGGAGTCGGCTCGAACCAATCCTGGGCTTCGATTGCATGCGTCAATTCGACGATCTGGTCGAGGAACTCTTCGACCCGATCTTCGACGGGTCGATCGCCCATCGGCCCAAGAATCCCCTCGAATCCGGAAGTTCCTGTCAACGCAAGGTGAGGCGACCGGGCCGCCGCCTCGGCGACAAGCAGCCCGTCGGCGATCGTGCGTACTCCGGTTCGACCTCCTGTGATCCCCATCTCGAGCAGCACCGGGAGTCGATGGGCCGGCCGGAGGCGCGCCAAGGTCTCATTCATGATGTCGACGCCCTCGAGCGAGTCGACGTAGCAATACACCTCGAAACCTTCGTCGAGCGACTTCGCCAACCATTCGATCTCGCCCGGAACGACGACCTGGTTGGCGATCAGCACCCGATGCACTCCGGCGTCCCGCATCGTCTTGGCCTGCCATGTTGTGGCGGCAGTCATCGCCCAGGCGCCGTCGCGGATCTGGCGCCGGAACAGTGCGGGCGCCATCGTTGTCTTGCCGTGGGGTGCCAGAGAGACGTGGTTGCGCTCGCAGAAGCCCTTCATCGTTCTGCTGTTGTGGTCGATCGCCGAGTCGAACATCACGGCGATCGGATACGGAACGTCGGCATCGAAGACGCACCATCCGATTGCGGCAGCAGCACCGAGAGGAAATCCCTTCGAGCTGTTCGCCGAAGGTTGAGCTGTTTCGGATTTCAAGTCGCCTGCGGTTGGTGTTTCGAGATCCATGATGCTGTTGCCCCTGGCATGGTTGGTGATGTGTGCCTGAAGGCTACAACCGTTGCCCGTCTGCCATTCCAATGAGGGAAACTGTCGTTCCATTCTGAGTGTTAGTTTGGTTGGTGCCGACGCAGACCAATGGAGAGTTCGATGTTCGACTTGCAGTTTGACCACTCCGGCACCTTGGGACAGGTCGAGTCGACGTGCCCCGAGCGGACCGAGGCGGGAGCGATCTCGCGCTGGCTCGTGTCGTTCGAGACGTCGCAATCGCTCGAACGTGGCAGCCGCCTCGCATTGGCGCGACGTTGGCCCAGTGACTGGGGCCTGCCACAGGCAAACGATCCGACTGCCACCGACTATCTCACGGTGCAAACTGTGAGTGGTGCTCCATTGCGATGGTGGATCGAGGTGGTGTATCCCTGGCATCCGTTCGATCACGTGCTGTACGTGGAGACGCTGTCGCCGCTCGGCGTCGGTGAACGGATCGAACTCCGATTCGGCGACCCTCGAGAGGGTTCGCCGGGGGCGCACATGCAGACATTTGTCGAAGAGGCGTCGCCGTTCAGTGTGCGGTTGCGGCGCGGCGCCGACGTCGATTGGATCGAGATCGCACGCATCGAGGTGGCGGTCGAGGGTGCACACGCTCACACCCTCGTGGCTTCTGCGCCGAGCCAGGTCGCGGTGGGTGAACTGTTCCAAATTCACCTGCGAGTCGAGGACCAGTGGGGTAACCCCGCCTCCGGTTTCGATGGCGATTTCGTTGTTGAGGGAACCGAGAGTCTGGATGGAAATGTCCGCTCGATCGAGGGCAGTTTCAACCGCGTCGGCGTCGTGTTGAACGAAGTGGGTGTGCACCGCCTTCGAGTACGCCAGCGCGATGGCGATCTCGCGACTGTCACGAATCCCATCATGTGCGACGTCGAGCCGGGCGAGCGTTTGTTCTGGGGTGACATGCATGCCCAATCACTCGTCGGCTGCGGTTCTCGCTCGCTGTCGAATTACTTCCACCACGCGCGAGACTTTGCCGGCTGCGACGTGGGCAGCCACCAAGCGAATTGCTACATGGTCACCGCCGCCGAATGGGAAGAAACCGCGTTGGTTACCCGCGAGCTCCACGAACCCGGTCGATTCGTGCCGCTGCTGGGGGTCGAATGGTCGGCGCTCACCCCTTTGGGCGGTGACCGCAATATCTACTTTCCGGGCGATCAAGCCCAGCTTCGTCGCTGCAGCCACGAGTTCGTCGCCGACGTCAGCGACCTCGACACCGACCTGCCCCACGTTGGCGACCTGCACGACCACTACCGCGATCAAGACGTTGTGATCGCCCTGCACGTCGGCGGGCGCACCACGAATCTGCGTTGGCACGAACCAGCCGTCGAGCGCTTGATCGAAGTCCACTCGACTCACGCCACCTCCGAGTGGTTCATGCTCGAGGCGCTCGGGCGCGGCTACCGGATGGGTGTCATCGCCGGGAGCGACGGTGTCGACGGACGACCTGGCGCCAGCCATCCCGGCCACATGTCGGTACGCAACGTGCGCGGCGGACTCACCGCATTTGCGCTGCCCGAACTCACCCGCAAGGCACTGTGGAAGGCAATGCACGAGCGACGGTGCTACGCCACGACCGGCGAACGGATCCTGCTCGAGTTCGACTGTGATGGGAACCCGTACGGGACCGAGTACGAAACCACCCGACCGCCCACCATCCGATTTCGTGTGGAGGGCACGGCGCCACTCGACACGGTCGAGATCTGGCGCGGCACAGAGAAGCTGTACGACGTGCCGATCGAACCATCCGACCCGAAACCG
>ERZ888423.3365-NODE-3365-length-10630-cov-25.557352_pt1 | contig 10630 bp, 12 predicted proteins | sample MGYA00520523_ERZ888423 | MGnify/ENA primary metagenome ERZ888423 (study PRJEB32303, sample SAMEA104408611) | aquatic metagenome | biome: Brackish water; feature: Pelagic; material: water | place: Baltic Sea | collected 2014-06-08T10:24:00 | depth 30,27 m ...
TCCCCCAGTTAAGTGCAGGTTGTTCGTGAGTGTTCGTAGCTGTTCGGAAATAGCGTTAGTTCAGGAATGCGAACATCAGCGAACACAGGAGAACATCAGCGGATAGTGCTCAACTGGGGGAACACCTGCGAGACCCCGAAGGGCCTGGCCCGCTTGTCCAGTAAGTTTAGATTAGCTCCGACAGGGAAGGCAATCGATCAATGATGGACGTGCCTTCGAACCTTACGGCCGCGGCCTCAGCCGCAGTTGTGAGGTGATGATGCAAGATCCCTACAGCTCTTCGAGAGTCTTGAACCTCCATTGCGTCTAGCATTCGCCCGTGTTCGGAATCAAGGGACGCTTGAATCTCGACATTTTGCAGGGAGAAGCTTCTGTATCGCTCCGCATTCCGCCACCCAGGGAGGATTGCCTTGATGATCCAAGGGTTGTTGCAGGCTTGATATAGCTGGAAGTGAAACGCCTCGTGAGTGGCCAGGAGGTTATAAGTCTCCCCGCTCTTTGCGGCAGCGACCCTTCTATCATTTGCTTCTCTGGCGAGCTGAGTCTGCGGCGCTGTGATCAAAGGCGTTGCGAGCCTGATTGCCAGAGTTTCAAGGTAGAGGCGTGCTCGGTAAGTCTCGACAAGGTCGTCGAGACTTAGATAGCGCACTTGCGCTCCACGATTGGGTATTGAGTCCACAATGCCGAGCGAGGCTAGTTCACGAATCGCTTCACGAACAGGCATAATAGATACTCCCAGCTGCTCGGCAACATCGTTGAGTCGCAGGAACGAACCGGGCTGGTATTCCCCTTGGAGAATATCAAGATACAGTGCCTGAAGAACGAAATCGGCGGTGGTTTGGCGTTTACGGATTCGTGGACGAATCATCGAATAAGGAGCCATAGCTACAGCCGTTCGTAGAAGTTAGAGGATTTGATTTTTAAGAACTCCAAGGCCTGTCGCTCGAGTAACGAGATCGTCACCCGACTTAAGGAATATTTTTGGGTCTCGCGCGTTTCCCACACCCCGAGGTGTACCTGTAAGTATAACGTCCCCAGCGTCCAGGGTCATCCCTCGGCTGAGTTCCGCGATTATGGAGGAAAGAGGGAACGCCATCTGATTCAGTAATGCATCCTGAAGCACTTCACCGTTGAGTTCGCACTCGATCCGAACCTCTCCGAGATCATTAACCTCGTCGAGAGTAGTGATCCATGGCCCAAGCGGCATCGTGCGATCGATGCTCTTGCCCTTGAACCACTGACCTCCGTGAGCCCGCTGAACATCTCGCGCGGACACATCGTTAGCGAGAGTCAGTCCAAACACATGATCTAGGGCGTCGCTTTCGGATATATTTTTGCCGGCCCGCCCGATAACGATCGCCACCTCTGCTTCGTAATCCCACTGCTCACTGATTTTAAAGTCACATTCAATCAAGTCGTTAGGCCCAATGACTACATGCGGAGACTTCGTAAAAAAAGTTGGATGCGTAGGACGTTCCTCGGGATCTTGACCTTCTCTTTCGCCCCTCGATTCCTCGAAATGCTCCCAATAATTCCAGCCAACGCAAAGGACGTTCTTGTGCCAACGCTGGATTGGTGCCCCGAGTTTCGCGTCCGAGATCAAGATTTCGGCTATGGGCTTTATCCCAGTATCTAGACCACCCGCGGTAATTATGTCATCAACAAGGCCCGCGCTCGCGGGATAGACAAGCAAGGTTTCGCTAATGTCAGAATCCAGCACCCCTGTGTGCCAGCTTCCATTGTGCTGGACTGAGCAGAATCTCATTTCGTGTCATCACCATCATGGATGACAGCAATGCCATTCATTTCAATAAGGTAGTCCTTGTTGACAAAATTCGACACCTCAACAAGCGTTGAGGCTGGCGGCACTCCGGTGAAGTACTGTGCGCGAACCGCGTGGATTGCAGAAAAATCCTCCATGTGTCGAACGTAGACATCGACCCGCGCAATGTCATCAAGAGTTCCCCCGGCCGCTTCAACCGCAGCCTGTAAATTTCTACAGACCTGGTGAGTCTGCGCAGCCACGTCTCCCACTCCGGTGACGCCGCCCTCTTGATTGCGCGCCGTCATCCCTGAGAGAAAGACGAGACGTCCACCGGGCTTGGATTCGGTAGCCTGGGAGAAGTGCCCGTTGGGCACAGCGAGCTTCTCTGTACGGATTTCTGACTTGGTCATGATTTACTCCTCGTATTGAATGGCGAATTACTCTTTAGATTGCGTCGTCCTGGCTTGAATACCACTCGGGCTGTGTGGGGTAGTGCGGTCCGTCGTAAACTTCTAAAAGAACGGTATCTTCCTCGGCATACGTTGGCCCATGTAAGCAGCCCTTCGGATTCCAATAGAACGACCCAGTCTCTAGCACGATACCCGTAGGCACGTAGCGGTACTTCCCTGATAGGCAGAACATGAACTGGTTAGACGCGTGCGAATGGCGCAGCGGAATTCCCGAGCCTGACTTGAAACGAACGAGCGAAATAGAGGCACCCGTTTCATCGTTGCGCCAGAGCGGCTTGTGAGAAAGGCCATCAAGAGTTTTCTCGAGCCACTCGTGATCGTGAGAATGCACAAGAATCTCGCGAAAGCGAAACATTACTTCTTCGCCAACAGGTGCTGTTTCTTCGCGTGAAAGATCTGCGGAGATCCCACTATAGAGGGCAGGGTCGGAGAGGTTGTTTTTCCATTCCGCGGGATCTACACCTTCAGGAACGCGAGCAGGTTCGTTAAGAGGTTTCGCATCAGAGCTCACCAGACCACCCCCCAGGAAGGTTCTCGCCTTGGTCCTTGAACTCAATGAGTCGACTCAAGTATCGAGTTGGACCGATATTGGTCAACATGTGCACCGGACTAGGGACCATTTCGATAGTTCTACCCACGTGTTCATGGACATCTCGATATGTCCCGTCTGTATAAGTAATTCGGTTGTCGGCCGCCTCGATCGCAATCACAAGATAAGGATTGTGATGTAGATGCCACGGCTGAAACTCACCAGGTTCGAGGCTGATGTGCCAAACCCTGATCCGCTCGTTTTCGAGAATGACCTCCTGCCCAACATCTCCGAGCGTCACTTCAATGCCGTTCCCAATTATGAAAACATCACCTTTTGCCATAACTACTGCTTCCTACTCGGTCGGACGATACTGAGGTACGAGGCCACTGCAGAGTGACTCTCCAAAACATTTTGCGGATCCCAGGATTCGATTACTGCAATATGCCCATCTGGGCGGATTAGGACAAACGTGTCTTGAGGGACGCCAAACTTCTTTGTGACGACTTCGCTCGGGTCAAAGAGTGAGAATGGTCGCAAACCTGAATTTTCTGGGGCGTCCCATCGACTCACAATGTAGTGCGCAAGGCCGGGAGTCGAGTCGTCGATGGGAATGAGCGGGCGCCGACGAGCATCAGTGAAGTAAAGAGCGACAAATGAGTCGCTGCAGAGCTCATGTACGTAACGACGCTTATTAAAATCAAAAAGTGGTAAGTCGGGTGCCCTGCCTCCTACTCTCGCTGGCTGGTGACTATCACCGGTTTGGATGATGCCTCCTCGTCCTGTTGAGTCAACATCAAGCGTCACACCTAGAAGTGTGCGCGTCATCGCTGCAGCCCAGCCATTATTTTCATCGATTACATCGTCGAAGCCCTCCGCCCGACTCATTCGCTTGCGCGCATTTTCAGCGAGGTCGCCCGAACCGCCCAGAGCAATTGGCAACTGTTCAGCGCTGTAACCCTCCAGGAGCGCTTCATCGGCCCAACCACGAGCCACCCAGCTAAGACGCCATGGGAGGTTTGAAGCGTCTAGGACTCCAGTATTCAGCCCGAGCGCCCACATCGGGGTTATCAGGTGCGCGGCGTCACCCATCAGGAATACGCGCCCATCCTGCCACTTGGGAGCAACTCTGTGATGAACACTGTAAATGTTAGTGCCGATTACTTTCGTATCAACATCACCAATGAATCGCAAAACTTTCTGTTGGAGTTCATCTGCACTTGGCTCGTCAATTCCGGGCTGAAGAGGGAAGAGGAATCTCCAGCAGTGGGGGTGGCGCACAAGAATCATCCACTCACTGCTGTCACCGAAATACGAGAGATAGGGATAGTCGCGAGGAGACGCAATGTCTAAATCGGCTTCCAGATCAATGAGCATATAGCGCTCCTCGAGAGTTGTTCCGACAACACTGACGCCCATGAGCTCTCGAATAAGCGAGTGCCCGCCATCGCACCCAAGCAGGTAGGCACCTTCGATCTTTTTTAAACCTTCTGGTGTTTCGACGTCGATCGTGACGCCATCGGTATCTTGCACAAAACTTGTGACCCGGTGACTCATCCGAAGCGAACCCGGCGCCACCGCCTCGAGAGAATCGCGAAGTACAGGCTCAAGGGCATGCTGGGGGATGTTGATGAGAAACGGAAAGCGCGTCTCCTCGACAATGAAGCTAGTCAGGATGGACTTTTGAGGCACATCCGAACTCAGATCTGTTTCACCGATTTCATCAATCCTGACTGACGCATTAAGAACCGGCTCCACAGCCCCGTAGCGATCCAGCACCTCGAGAGTTCTGGTGAGAATTGTCCCAGCCTTAGTCTCAACAGACAGTACAGAGTCTGCTTCAAGAACCAATACAGGAACACCATAGTGAGTGAGTCCAAGGGCAGCAATAAGTCCGATCGGCCCGCCGCCGACGATTATTACGGGTTTAGAGAGGTTGCCTTTTTCATTCAATGGGATTCTCCCCCAAAAACTCGCTCGCGGGTAAGAACCGAACCCGTCATTGTTGACATATCGCTGAGAAGATACATGAGCGGCCCAACTACGTCTTCAGGCTCTCCCACTCCGAGCGTATTCTTCCAATGCTCGAGTTCGTCACCCGCAGGGTTTGCCTTGCGAAACTGCGGTGTGTCGATGACGCCGGGATATATAATATTCGCCTTCACATGATGCTCCGCTATCTCTGCAGCAAGCGATTTAATCCATGGAATGAGGGCGCCCTTTGTCGCCGCATAAGCAGAGGCACCGGGATGCCCGACATTGGCAAGACCGGAAGAGAACGCCACAATCGCCCCCCGCTTAGCATTTATCATCGTCGGAAGTACCGCCTGGACAGCCCACATTACTCCGTTGAGGTTTACGTCTATTGTTCGTTGCCATTCCGAAGGATCCATCCCGAGGATCGTGGTACGCGGCTGAATTGCCGCCGCGGCCACAAGAGCGTCAATTCGACCTTCTGCCTCCACGATCTTTGCTACTGCATCAAACACTTCGGCACGGTTTGCGACATCCACCTGATGACTTGTGATGCCGTCGGTGACCTCTGGATTAGCCCTGGTTCCGAAGACGTGCACGATACCTCCAGCTCGAAGATATGCCTCTGCGAGCGCGAGTCCAATCCCACTAGTACCGCCGGTAACTATAAGCACCTGGCCTGTTGCGTCGTGATGAGTTTTCATTTCGATTTATCTCCGTTTCGGGTCTTTAATCGAATTTCCCACTTTTCGAGGTCTTTCACGACGCTCGGATTGAGCTGAACACCGTCTTTGAGTGAACGTTCGTAATTCTGTTTGCTGCGCTCGCCGGGCAAACGAGCGGTATTCCCCGGATCGATCATCGGCGAATCATGAACTGCGATCGCGAGTCGAGTTGCGCGTTGCGCGAAACCATCATCAAGAGCGGAGGCATTGATGGCAAGAAAAAAGTTTGAGGAATTGTAGGGCTCAGAAAAGTCAGCATAAAGGCCCTTGACGCCTGCCCCGAAACCACCGCCAGAGAGAACGCCGCTCAGCATATCGATAACCAGAGCAAGCCCGAAGCCTTTGGAGCCGCCAGCGGGAAGTAGCATCCCCTTGATTGCGTCTGCGGCATTGGTGGTCGGCTTCCCTGAACTGTCTGTCGCCCACGTTGACGGAATTTCAGTGCCCTCTGCCTCAGCGAGACGAACCTTACCGAGGGCTGCTTCGGAAAGAGCAAAGTCGACGGTTAGTGCATCTTCCCCCAGGCGAGGGATTGAGAACGAGATCGGATTGTTCCCCACAACTGCATAGGCCCCACCGGGCACTGGCATGAGAGGTCGCGTATTGGCTGCGGCGACACCGATCATCCCGGCAGCTGCGGCCAGGGACGAGTAGCGGTAGGCGCCTCCAAAGTGGAATGCATTTTTCGCGACAACGACCGCTACCCCATGAGTCTTAGCGCGCTCGATTGCAAGTTCCATTGCGTCCTGGGCGCTTACCTGACCCAGGCCATTGTGGCAGTCAATGGAAATCAGTGCGCCGAGATCACTGACTATCTCGTTCACACTCGAAGGGTCAACCGAGCCCTGCTCGATTCTCTCCAGGTACATCGGTAGCAGCATGAGGCCATGCGACGAGAGCCCCCGGGCATCCGCCTCCACGAGGCCTTCCGCCGACAGCTTGGCGGCTCTATCGCTGGCACCAACAGCAATAAATAAGCTATACGTTCTCTTGACGAGGTTTTCGAACGAGAACACCTCCTTCGTTATCACTATTTTGCCCTCTGACTTTCGGCCCAAGGAATCAGGAGCTTCTCAATCAGTACGAGCAGGTAGAAGAGAGCCATGCTTATGAACGCAAGAAGCACAATTGCAACGAATGCGAGTGAGGTATTGGCGCTAGCACCAGACTGCACGATGAGGTATCCAAGACCCTGGTTAGCCCCTACAAACTCGGCAATAACCGCGCCGATTACGGCTAGAGAGATCGCCGTCTTCAGGCCCACGAAGACCTGTTCGAGTGCAAAAGGCGCACGAAACTTCAAAAACGTCTGCACAGAATTAGATCCGAGTGACTTGGCGAGTTCGATAAATTCACTGGGTGTTGAGCGCAATCCAGTAGTAGTTGCAAGGATAATTGGGAAAAAGCAGAGCAGCACCACCATGACGACTTTAGGCTCCTGTCCAAAACCCATCCAGACGACTAGGAGAGGTGCTATCGCAACCTTGGGTGCGGCATTGATAGCGAGAAGAAGGGGATAAATCATCTGCTCGATAATTTTTGATGATGCGATAACTGTCGCGAGCGGGACAGCGAGGACGATCGCCAGAATGAATCCCTGAAGCGTTTCGGCTAGGGTTACCCACGTCTGCAACATAATGAATTGAGGATTCATCATAAACGCGTTCCATACGTCTGCCGGCGATGGCAAGAGGAACTTTTCGATCTGAAAACCGATTATAGATAGCCACCAAACACCAAAGATAATGAGCACGCCAAGGAGCGGTAGGAGAATCGATCTCAACATAGACCGCAGGCGTTCTCGATTGGCGGCGCGATCGTTGTCGCGCCTAGGAATGCTTGTGGCAATGGTTGGTGTCGTCATTATTCATCCCCCTCGTTCCTGTAATGCAAAAGATCGTGAAGCTGCCCACTGACTTCAGTAATTTTTTCCATGTATTCGGAGTTTCCGAGTGAACGAGGGCGAGGAATATCGACGAGAACGGTTTCTCGCACGCGGCCAGGACGAGCGCTCATAACGACGACTCGATCGGCAAGCAAGACCGCTTCTTCTATGGAGTGAGTAACGAAAACTATGGTGGTGCTGTGATTCATCACTATGCGTTGAAGCTCTACTGCAAGCTCCTCTCGAGTTAGGGCGTCGAGCGCCGAAAAGGGCTCATCCATCAGAAGAATACTGGGCTCCTGTAAAAGTGATCGACATAATGAAACTCGCTGCTGCATTCCCCCGGATAGCTCGTGAGGGAGCTTTGTCTCGAATCCTTCGAGTCCAGTTAGGGCAAGAAGTTCTTCCGCGCGGGTTTTCGCAAGTTTCTTGTCGAGGTGCATGACCTCGGCAGCAAGCATCACGTTTTGCATTACCGTGCGCCACGGAAGCAGCGCCGGGCGTTGAAACATCATGCTCACGTCCCTCCGAGGGGCGAGTACCTGGTCACCCGCGATACTCACCCGCCCAGAAGTCGGTTTCTGCAGACCCGCGATGATTCGGAGCAGAGTGGACTTGCCGCAACCGCTTCTTCCAACAAGCGTCACGAACTCGTTCTCTCGAATAGAGAGATCCACTGAAGAGAGTGCGTGAACTCGCCCACGAGGAGTTATGAACTCCTGGTGAATGCCTTCAACTTCAATCATCACGATGTCTTACTGGGGTTACTTCACGAGGCTGAGATTGACAATGTCGTTAACGACAGGCTTCGACTTTATTGCTCCGCCTTCGAAGAGAAGACTAAGAATCGACTCCACGCGATTTTCATCGAGGACGCCGTTGGCCGATGCGTCGCCAACGTAGGGAGCCATCGCCCTAACCTCGCCCGCAGCAACCTCTGCATTCTGGGTCGGCTGGTACTTCACTAGGATCTCGCCTGTCTCGTCGGGGTTCTCGATCGAGTACGCTAGCCCCCTGTGAAGTGCCTCGTTGAATCGGACGACCATGTCTGGATCTGCCGCAAGGGTATCTTCAGAGACTAAGAGCGCATTTCCGTAAAGATTTTTGAGGTAGTCACTGAATGGAAGGAAGACACCTGCGGCGCCGGTTGCCGCTCTGATCAGACCGTCCGCAACAACAAACTGGCCGATCGCATCTACTTGCTTGCTAGCCAGCAGTTGCGGGAGGGCAGGAGGCGCAGCGGCGATGAATTCCACCTTCGAGGCGTCGATGCCCGCAGCTTCAGCGTAGACAGGGAAAAGGACCTCGTTCACCGAACCTGGCATGTCAGCGATGATCTTGCCTTCGAGATCCTTAGGGGATGCGATGCCGTAGCCCTCTGCAGTGGCAATAGCAGCAAGGGATTTGTCGTGGATCACGCTCACGATGCGGACCGGGAAGCCTTCATTGGCAATCGTAAGCGCAGCAGCCTGAAAGTCTCCTACACCAAAGTCAGCCTGACCTGAAGCGACTAGTTTGAGGACATCTACAGTGCCCGTGCCAGGCTGTATCTCCACATTGAATCCGGCTTCTTCGAAGTAGCCTTTCTCCAAAGCAACGAACGCGTAGGCGTCGCGGCCAAACGTATTAAATGAGGTGAGGTAAGTCACATCGATTATTTCGAGGGCCTCGGCTGTCTCGACAGGTGAGCTCGAGGGCACGGCGGTTGGGACGTTTGCGGACGGTGCTGAACAGCCTCCTAGGGCCATTCCCAATGCTGCTATTCCCGCGACTAGCACGGTGCGAGATGATTTCTTCATTTTGACCTCATTCCTTTAGTTTGGTGTATTTATTATTTTGGATGTTACTAAGCCGCCTTGGTCCCACGAGCTCGTTTGTTCACCTCGAGCAAGCATGTGCGGATTATTTCTAGCGATCGCATCTTGAAGGTGGCCATCAAGATGCGCTGTGGAGAGGCGAGGGTCTTCAAGCCCCATCGGGAATGGCCAATCGCTGCCTAATAGCAACTGACTATCTCCAAATACATGTCGAGCTAGGTCAACATTTGCCGAGTCGTGCGTAAGGCAGTCGACGTAAACGCGCTTCAGAGTTTCCATCACCGGGCTGAGTTGTCTTTTCACCCCGGGGCGAGCCGTATCAATTCCACGCTGCCAGCGGCCTGCAACCGAAGGGACAACTCCTCCGCAGTGGACGAGTAGTATTTTTAATTTTGGATGATCCTCAAGCACTCCGCCAAAAATTAGCTGTGCGACAGCGACGCCGGTCTCGATGGGGTTGCCGAGGAGATTATGAAGGTAGTGAGCTTGGAGACGACCATCGAGTGAGCTGCCTGGATGGAGAACTAGCGGACGCCCATCAGCCGAAAGCATCTGCCAAAGTTCAAGGAACGCTGCATCGTCAAGAGGAATTGAACCTCCTCCTGCGGCTCCAGTCCAACCCGAAACGTCTTGGCGGACTTTAAATATTCTCAACATTTCAATAGCAAGGGCTGGTGCATCAAGGGGAAGGTAAAGGAGAGGCTTCAGGCGCTCGCTCACTGCGCAGGCCGCAAAGATGCCCTCATTTACGGCCGTCACCCATGCGGCCTGGTACACAGAACTCATTCCTTGACGAAAAAACGGGGGTGGCACAGAAACGAGCGCCTGATCGAGGTTCTGCTCGTCTAGGTATTTGAGCAATTCCTCTGGCTGATAGAGGTCACTCGGACCCACTTCGTCTCCATTAATTACCGCCTGTCCTCGCTCTCCCACTTTGAAACCCGAGTCAGGGAGATAGTCACGAGAGAACTTCGGAGCGAGGTGGGTATGCACATCCACGGCTGGCAGTCCCTGACCATTGATCTTCATGAGACACCTCTTGATCTTTCACTTCTATTGGCAGTATCATACTCTGATATTTGATCAAATGTCATAAAGTCCAAGGTAGGTGATGCTTTATGCACATCGTGAGCTGAACCTTTGGACGCTCCGCCATCGAATTCACAGTGAATGTTTACGCCCAGGTATCTGCTCACGCGGCCAGTTTGGTAATTAGAAACTTCGAAAGAAAAGGCAGTACTGCTGCCTTAACGCCCAGAAATCTGCCCCCTCCAAAGTTCGGGGAAGTCTCAAAGGACTCAAAGATGCCCGCACCGCGGGGCTTTACGCGGTGAAGGGTTTTGAAGACGCCAGGCGAACTTCAATACCTAAGCGGTTACTAGGGGTTATTGACCCCAACACACTTCTTAACCCGTCGGGCTGGCGGGATTTGAACCCGCGACCCCTTGTCCCCCAGTTAAGTGCA
>ERZ888423.3366-NODE-3366-length-10630-cov-5.711868_pt1 | contig 10630 bp, 8 predicted proteins | sample MGYA00520523_ERZ888423 | MGnify/ENA primary metagenome ERZ888423 (study PRJEB32303, sample SAMEA104408611) | aquatic metagenome | biome: Brackish water; feature: Pelagic; material: water | place: Baltic Sea | collected 2014-06-08T10:24:00 | depth 30,27 m ...
GGGGTGGCGCTTGGCGTGCATGTGGAACGACTGCTCGCGGGTGAGCGTGCACTTGACCGGACGCCCGGTCAGGGCAGCGGCCAGAGCGGTCTGGGCCTGATTCGACATGTCCTCCTTGCCGCCGAAGGCACCACCGTTGCTCACCAACTCGACCGTGATGGTGGCCGGGTCGCGATCGAGGATGGCGGCGATCTGGTTGCGGTCGTCCCACACTCCCTGACCCCCGGACCACACGTAGAGCGAACCATCGGCACGGGGCTCGACCAGCGTCGACTCCGGCTCGAGGAAGGCCTGTTCGATCCGCTGGGTCTGGAAGACCTCGTGCACGGTATGGGCGCTGGCGGCCAGCGCTGCGTCGGTGTCCTCACCTCGCTGATACCTCGAGCGGGACAACTCGTTGCCGTCCAGGCCCCATACGGCATCCTCGGGGTCGTCGAGCGCCGCCACCGGGTCGGTGATGACCCGTTGGACGTCGTAGCTGACCTCGATCAGCGCGCTGGCGTCGCGGGCGGCCTGTTTGCTGGACGCGACCACGATGGCCAGCACATCGCCGAGATAGCTGGTACGCCCACCGACGGGAATGAAGCAGGGCCAGTCCTGGTGGATCAGTCCGGTCTTGAGCACACCAGGGACATCGGCCGCGGTGAAGACGGCTTCGACGCCGGGGTGGGCCAACGCCGGCGCCGTGTCGATGGCCACGATGTCGGCCCGGGCGTGGTCGGCCAGTCGGAGAGCGCCGTGCAACATTCCGGGCAACGTCATGTCATCGATGAAGGGGCGGCGCCCGATGGCGAGGTCGGGCGCCTCGTACTTCACCCCTGAGCTTCCGATGCCACCGGGTTGTTCGGGCTTCAGATCGAGTCCCTGGGCCAGGGCTTCCATGGCATCGAGCACCTTGACATAGCCCGTGCAGCGGCACAGGTGGGCACCGAGATGCCGGGAGGCATCGTCGCGGGTCAAGGCCTCGCCCTTCTTGTCGACCAGGGCCTTGGTCCGCACCACGATGCCGGGGGTGCAGAAGCCACACTGGAGCGCGCCACAGGCGGCAAACGTCGAGGCATACCGCTCGACCTCCTCCGCGGGCATTCCCTCGAGAGTGACGACGCTCTTGCCTGCCACCTTGGTCAACGGCAGGTTGCACGACACGACCGCCTTGCCGTCGACCAACACCGTGCAACAACCGCACTGGCCCGACGGGGCGCAGCCGTCCTTGGGCGAGATCACCCCCAACTCCTCGCGCAGGGCGTCGAGCAGGTGGTGGTGCGAGGTCGAGACATCGACCTGCGCACCGTTGACGGTGAGCGACACCGTCGTTTCGGTTTCGGACAGATGGGCGGGGCTCTGGTCGGCGATCGTCATGCGTCAGCCCTCCTCGGGGAGAATGACACCCCGTTGTTCGGTGATGCGCCCGTAGTACTCGGGCATCCGATAGTGATCGAAATCGAAGACAGTGTCCTTGTAGTTGTTGCACCAGTCCAGGTCACAACGGGCAACGATGAGTTCATCGTCCGTTGTCAGTGCCTGCGCCATGATCTGGCCCGAGGGAGCAATGATGGCCGATTGGGCCAACGAGTCGACACCCTCCTCGACACCTCCCTTGGCCACGCCGACCACCCACGTTCCGTTCTGGTAGGCACCGGACTGCATCACCAGATGATTGTGGAATCCCTGGAGCGGATTCTGTCCCGGGTCGGGCGAGAAATGGAACGGCGTGTTGTAGCCGCACAGGATCAGCTCGACACCTTGGAGACCCATGACCCGATAGGTCTCGGACCAGCGTCGATCGTTGCAGATCATCATGCCGACCAACCCACCGAAGGCCCGCCACACGCCGAACCCATCGGGGCTCGGTTCGAAGTAGTACCGCTCGAGATGTTGGAACGGCCGATCGGGCTCGTTGGTCTCGTGGCCCGGAATGTGCACCTTTCGGAAGGTGGCCACCTTCGAGCCGTCCCGTTCGACCAACACCATCGAGTTGTAGTGATGCACGGTTCCGTCCTCGTCGGTGACGAGTTCGGCGTAGCCGAGCGCGAAGCCGATCCCCAGCGCCTTGGCCTCGTCGAAGAGGGGTTGCGTGACCGGGCTGGGCATCTCGGTCTCGTAGAAACTGTCGATCTCGTCCTGATCGGTGAGATGCCAGCGGGGAAAGAAGGTGGTGAGGGCCAGCTCGGGGAAGACCAACAGCTCGACGCCGGCATCGGCGGCCTGTCGAAGGAGGGACAGGAGACGTTGCACCACGGCCTCTCGGCTCTCCGACCGAGCAATGGGTCCCAGTTGGGCGCCGCCGACGGTCAGGAACCGCTTCGGGTGGGCATCGCCGGTCATGGACCCGGCGGGTGTGGATCGAGGGGAAGTTGTCGTCATCAGAGTTCGCCTTCGGCAAGGTAAGCAAGGACCCGAAGCAGGACGTTGGCGCCTGCCTCCAGATCGTCGGGGTCGGTGTGTTCGGCCGGGTTGTGACTGAGACCGGCTTGGCTGGGGGTGAAGATCATCGCGGTGGGGCAGACCCGGGCCAACATCTGGGCATCGTGGCCTGCTCCTGATGGCAGCCGCAGTGTCGAGCAGCCCAGGTCCTGCGCCGTTGCCTCGATCAGCCCAGCAATGCGAGCGTCGAAGCGGACCGGTTCGAACCGGGCCAACGAGCGGGTGGTGATCGCCACTCCCTCGTCCTCGGCCAGTTCGTCAAACCGCTGTTGGAGTCGTCGTTCGGCTTCTTGCAAGACGACTTCGTCGGTGTTGCGCAGGTCGACGGTCATGATGGCCGACGCGGCAACCACGTTCACGAGGTTCGGGGCCAGATCGATCTTGCCGACGGTGCCGACCTGGGGATGCCCGAGTTCGAGGGCCAGTCGGCGGACGAACGTGGCGATCTCGGCAGCCACATAGCCCGGGTCGTGACGGAGTCGCATCGGCGTGGTGCCGGCGTGGTTGGACTGCCCGGCAATGGTCACCTCGGTCCAGGAGATTCCCTGGACGCCCTCCACCACACCGATCTGGACTCCGGCCTCTTCGAGCACAGGGCCTTGTTCGATGTGTAGCTCGACGAATGCATGGGGAACCAGGCCGGGGCTCGGTCCGGAGCCGAGATAACCAATGCGCTGCAGTTCTTCGCCGGCGCTGACACCGTCGATACCGACGGTGTCGTGAGCCTCCTCCACTGCCATGCCCCCGACGTAGACGAGCGAGCCCATCATGTCGGGCGCGAAGCGGGCTCCTTCCTCGTTGCTGAAGGACCCAACGGCCAACGGGTGCTTGGTGACGACACCGGCCCGGCTCAGGGTCTCGACCACTTCCAACCCGGCCAGCACGCCGAGGTTGCCGTCGTAGCGTCCACCGGTGCGGACGGTGTCGATGTGGCTCCCGGTCATGACCGGGGCCAGGTCGTGCGTACCGGCCCTGGTGCCGATGACATTGCCGATGGCGTCGATGGTGATCTCGAGGCCCAGGTCACGCATCCAGGTCACGACGAGGTCTCGGCCCCTACGATCTGCGTCGGTGAACGCCAGCCGTGAGGATCCAGTGGTTCCTTCGATGCCCCCGATGTCGGACAACTCACTCAGCCGCTGGAGCAGACGAGTGCGATCGATTCCGAGGGTCGTCGTCACCGGGCCATGGTCGACGCTGTTCAACAGAATGTCAAGGGCGGTGAACCCACTTCTGGAGCGGTTTCTTGGCACATGCCGCCAATGACGAGCAAGGTCTTTCAGGGAGGGTTCAGGCAGGGTTCAGGGTGAGGTATTCCTTCAACCAGCGATGCACTCCGAGCAATTCACCCAACTTGTCGGCACAGAAGTCGACGAACCGAGGCAACGTCGCGGTCGGGGGCAGCGGTTCGTACCAGCGCACCTGGAAGCTCGTGTGCTTCAGCAGATCGGCTCGAGGATGATCGTCGCCCCACGGCTTCGGCACCGACTTGCGCTCCTGGCCCGACACCTCGAAGGTCGGATGCCTCCGGACCGATGCCAAGGCATCGACGAGCCGCCGGCCCGACTCGTCGTCGGCAACCGCGCTGCGCCATGCCTGGCGGCGGGCAGGATCGAATCCGATGCCGCTGGCGAATCCGATCGCGTCGTGACCAACCCGGAGCCAGAACATCGGGCTGTTCTTCTTGTCACTCCCGTCCCACGCGGTCAACAGGAGCGCCTCTTTGTACAGGATCGTCTTGTCGGCCGCGAACCGGAGATCGCGGTTGAGGGGCGAGACCGATCCACCGATCTTGGGGATGACGGTGAGTTCGGAACCGAGTTCGTCGCTCAGGCGGGAGGCAACACCGACGATCAGGGCAACCGCCGGATCGAGCAGACCTTTCTGGAGGTCGGCCCGGTTGGCTGCGTAATCGTCCCGGGACCAACCGGGCAGTTGGGCCAACATGGCCAGCGATGCGGCATCGAAGCCTTCGAACATCCGGGTCGGGACCGTTGACATCACGCCGCCCACAGCACCGCGTCGAACCGGCTCGGGGCGATTCGATGGGACGTCTCGCGAACGGCAGGGGGGAAGACGACAAGGTCCATGATGGTGAGCCTTGTCGTTCAGGGTCGCAGCGGCAACCCGTCCACCCCGTCGAGCACCGATCGGAGCACGTCGATCTGGTCGGCGACCTCGTCGTTGGCCCGGGTGATCGACACCTCCGTGGGACGATCGCCGGCCCCGATCAGAAACGCCGGGCCCTGGGCGTCGACGAAACGGTGTTCGTGGAGGTACAGCTTGGGCTTGATCTGCGCCGGGTCGCCGTTCTCGGGGCAGAAGGTCAGACAGTTGCCGCACTCGTTGCACGACTCCGCCATCACGACGTACTCCCAGCGGTGTCCGTCGAGCGGACTCGGCAACTTCAAGAAGGCATCGTTGGGACAGACCGTCACACAGAAGTTGCAGGCCACGCAGCCCCACATCTGCAGATCGTTGTCGACCGCTCGCGGCAGCTTGACGTTCTCGTCGGCCCGGTAGCGGGCGCCCGAGTCCGGAGCATGGAGCGATGCCACGTAGCGATCCACCGAACCCTCGCCCCGAGAGGTGACGAAGGCGTCGAGCGAGTCGCAGCCCGCGGCTGCGATCGTGGCGCCCAGCTTCTTCAGTGCCGGGGCCAGCCGTCCGTAGCCGCCCGGCTTCAGAAGATCGCTGCAGATGCTGGCCGGTACCAGCCCCAATCCGACCGAGTCGGCCAGATTGTCCTTGTCGATGCCGGCCGACCAGCTGACCTGGATCGGCCCGTCGTTTCCTTCCAGCCGGAACCGGCCGGGCAGGGCACGGGTCAGCTCTCCCAGGAGGGTCATGGCCAAGACGTGGAGGGGCGGTCCCGACAGGTACATGGTCGGGTCGGGCAGGAACCCCTTGTGGTTCTCGACGATCAGCGTATTGGTGAGCTTCACGCCGAAGGCCTTGCCATGTTCGGCAGCGAAGTCCTGCAATTCGCCGATCAACTCGACACCTCGCTCGAACTGCAGATCGGCGGCGAAGTCGTCGGCCCGCAAGCGCAGGTCGCCGTAGCCCAACGTGTCGTGCAGGATGCCACGTACCCGGTCGTGACCGAGCAGGGTCGGGTTGAGCTTCACGATCACGTTCAGCCCGTGTTCGGTGATCAGGTGTTTGGTGATCAGCTCGATCTGTTCCGGCGGGCACCCGTGGAACGTCGACAGCGTCAACGTGTCGCTGACACAGGGGTCGATCTCGAGGTCGGCGTACGGTGCCCAGGGTCCGGTCATCTCGGACCGGAGCCGATCGATGATGGGTCCGGCATCCCGCATGCCGCGAATGAAGTCCCCGACCTTGGCAGTGCTGATGCCGTCGAGGTCGTAACCGACCGACAGGTCGAACACGAAGGGTCCCGGGTCGGGCCCGACGAACGGGGTCAGGGGCTCCCAGCGTTCGAGCACGGCGAGGAGCATCCAGGCCTTGACGTACTCCTCGAGCGACTGGGCCACCGTCAGTTCCTGGCTCCATTCGATGTTGTAGCCGACGGTTTGCATGTCGATGCACGGCCGGTTGATGACCAGGTTGTCGATGACCTGGACCGTCTTGAGTTCGAACAGTCGCCCACCTCCGAGCCAGGCCAGCACGATGTTCTGGGCCAGTTGGGTGTGAGGTCCGGCGGCCGGGCCGGCGGGGGTCGCGATGCGGTGCCCCAGGAAATCGGCCGACAGGTCGGGCCCCGATGACACGTCGAAGAAACGGGCCGTCGGAAGATCGAAGATTCGTTGACGGGACTCCCACTCGCGCTCGACGCGATCGAGCAGCACGCCGAGGCTCATCGGTGTGAGCGGCTCCTCGATCACGATGCCCCCACACCTGCGGCTCGGAGGACGGCCCGGACCCGGGGAGGCGTGAGAGGGAACGAATCGAACCACACACCGGTGGCGTCGTAGAGGGCTCCGACGATGGCCGGCGCATACGGCATCAGGGGCATCTCGGCCATGCCTCGAACCCCGAACGGACCCCGGGGGTCGGGAATCTCCAACATCACGGAGCGAACCTGCTCGGGAATGTCACCGATGCCGGGTATGAGATAGCCACTGAAACGGGGATTCATGACCCTCCCGTCGATCACCACCAGGTTCTCCGACAGACAGTAGCCGTGGGCTTGGATGACGGCTCCTTCGATCTGGCCGGTCACCTGTTGTGGGTTGATGATCCGACCGACGTCGATCGCACACACCACGTCGTGGACGACGATGTGTCCGGTCTCGACATCGACCGAGAGATCGACGGCTTCGGCCACATAGCCGTAGGCGAAGTTCGGGGTGGTCGGTGTCCGCCCATCGGGGTCGAGCATCTCGGTCGGCGGAGGCGTGTACCGAAAGTGGCCCCGGGCCGGTCGGTCGCCGTCGCGCCAGGCCTTCTCGGCCTCCTCGGCAGCTCCGAGAATGGCGTTGCCCGTCATCCACGACAGGCGCGACGCCGACGCCGAGCCCGAATCGCCCGAGGTCGCGGTGTCGCTGAAGCCGGGGGTGATGGCCTCGACGTCGAGACCGGTGGCTTCGGCCGCCATCTGCAGAAAGGCGAGGTGTGCCCCCTGTCCGACGTCGGCGCCGGCCAGATAGAGCTCGGCCGAGGTCGGTCGAGCATCGGCATCGTCGGATCCGTGGAGCACGATGTCGGCAACCGATCGCTCGGGAAAGCCGAACGAGAACCCGATGTTCTTGTAGGCGCAGGCAAAGCCGCGACCGCGTCGGCTCGCTTCGGTCGTCGGTGGCAGGCTGGCGAAGGCACCGATGGCGGCCGGCGGCCGGGGTGGCGCCTCCCAGTCGGCCTCGATGGCACACTCCTCGATCACCTCGGGAAGACTGACTCCCGCCGGCAACGGCGTACTGGTGATGCCGATCGAGCCCTCGCCCAGCACGTTGCGGCGCCGGACCTCGACCGGGTCGAGGTGCAGAGCGGCCGCCAACCGATTCATCTGCGTCTCGGACACGAAACAGCCCTGGGGACCACCGAAGCCACGGAAGGCGCCCCCGGGGACGGCGTTGGTGTACACCGCGTAGGAGTCCAGTTGAGCGTTGGGGACCTCGTAGGGCCCGGCCACGGTCAGGTGGAGGTTCCCCAGCACCTTGTTGGAGGTGTAGTTGTACGACCCGGCATCGAGATGACTGGTGGCCTCGACGCCGAGGAGCACACCGTCCTTGGTTGCGGCCCAACGGGTGTGCACCCGACCCCGGTGCCGCTTGTGGTGCCCGACGATCGACTCTTCGCGACTCCACTGACTCCGGACCGGTCGATCGATGCCACGCTCGTTCAGCTTGCGCACGGCCAACGCCAGCACGATCTGCAGGCTCATGTCCTCCCGTCCCCCGAAGGCTCCGCCGATCGGCGGATAGATGACCCGGACCGCATCGAGGTCGAGGTCGAGGGCATGGGCGATCTGTTCCTGATCCTCGTGTGTCCACTGGCCGGCGACCTCGACCGTGATCCGACCTTCCTCGTCGACGTAGGCAACGCCGGCTTCGGGCTGGAGGTAGGCGTGCTCCTGGTAGGGCAACTCGTAAGTTCCCTCGATGACGACGTCGGCTCGCTCGAACGCGGTGGCCACGTCACCCTTGGTGATGACCAGGTGGTGATAGGCGTTGCTCTGCGCCGGATGCTCGGGGTGCACCAACGGGGCCCCGTCGGCCAGGGCGGCGTCGATGTCGGCCACCAAGGGCAGCGCTTCCCAGTCGCTCTCGATCAGGGCGGCCGCCGATCGGGCCTGCTCCTCGGTCTCGGCGATGACGACAGCCAGATGGTCGGCCTCCCACCGACTGACGTCGTGGGGCACGGCACTTCGCCCGCTCGAGGTCGGCCCGATCAGCACCGGCTGATCGAACATGGTCAGCCCGTATTCGTTGACCGGAACATCGGCCGCGGTCACCACCGCCACCACCCCTTCGGCCGCCTCGGCCGCTGCGGTATCGAGGCGGGTGATCCGGGCATGGGGCTGGTCGGTGAAGACGATGAAGGCAAACAGCACGTCCGGGGGGAACCGGTCACCCGGGTAGCGGGCGTCACCCGTCACCTTGTCGCGTGCATCGGGCCGTGGCAACGACTGCCCCAACGCGCTCATCGGTTCTCCTCGCCGGCCGGTCCGAAGGCCTCTTCGATCTTGTAGTAGCCGGTACAACGGCACAGATTGCCCGACAGACCCAGCTTGCGTTGGGCCTCGGTCGGTTGCGGGCATTCCTCGGTCAGTTTGGCGCCGGCCATGAGGAAGCCCGGAATGCAGTAGCCGCACTGGACGGCGGCCGTGTCGATGAACGACTGCTGAAGCGGATGCAGGGTCGTGTTCGACGCCAGGCCCTCGATCGTGACGATCGAGCTCCCGTGGGCCCGGCCGGCGGGAACCAGGCAGCTGAGCACGCTGGTGCCGTCGAGGTGCACGGTGCAGGCGCCGCACTCTCCCTCGGCACAGCCTTCCTTGGAACCGGTCCGTTGCGCCGGCTCGCGGAGCCAGTCCAACAGCGTGGCGTCGATCCACGGCGCGGAGATCGCTTCGCCGTTCACGGTGGCGGTGACGAGGTCGCCTCGACCGTGTTGGGCTTCGACCGGCACGGCGGGCACGACGGGTCCCCCGAGGGTCGGGACGTCGGTCGGGAACGAGCGCCGTTCCTCGCCTCGCCGTAGCGAAACCAACGCTCGTCGAACCATCACCTCGATCATGTCGAGGCGGTAGTCCGCAGGCGCCCGCACGTCGTCGATCGGACGCACCGAATCTCGGGCTGCCGCGGCCGCCCTCGTCATGGTGTCGGCGTCGAGGACCTGGCCGATCAACGCCTCTTCGGCCGCCGTGCTGCGCACGATGACGGGGGCCACGCTACCCAGCGCGACCCGGGCCGAGGTCACGGTGCCGCCATCGGGGCCACGGTCGTCGAAGCCGCAGACCACGGCGACATGGACCACCGAGATGGCCTGGGCTCGGCGCAATCCCAACTTCAGGTAGGTGCCTCGTTGGTTGGGGGACAAGGCCGGGAACGAGACTCCGGTGACCAGTTCGTTCGGCTGCACCACGGTACGACGAACCCCGAGGTGGAAGTCGGCCAGGGGGACGGTCCGCTGCCCCTCGAGCGAGGCAATGGTGACCGATGCGTCGAGGGCCCTCAGGGCGCTGATCGTGTCGTTGGCCGGACTGGCGGTGACCAGGTTGCCGACCACGGTGGCCCGGTTGCGCAACGCCGGCGAACCGACCTCGAGCGACGCCTGAGCCAGCGGCAATCCGTGCTCGATGACGAGCGGATGGGTGGCACATTGGTTGTGGGTGACCATTGGTCCCAGGTGGATCTGCAGCGACGGCTCCTGATGGATGCTGGTCAGCCCGGGGATTCGACTGAGGTCGATGAGTACCTCGAGATCGGTCCCGACTCGTCGGTCGAGTTCGACCATCAGGTCGGTGCCTCCGGCCACGACTCGGGCCCGCTCTCGATGTCGGGCCAACAGCTCCAGTACCTGCTCGAGCGACGTGGCCGAGATGTGTCGGTCAACGGTGAGAGCCGGCCGCTGGACCTCGTGGAGTTGCCCCGATGGTTGCTCAGGCGTCATGGAGATGATCCGAGGGCATGCGATGAACCTTGTCTGGAACGGGTGCCGTGCCAGGGACGGCACGGCGCGAGCGTACGGCACCAGCGATCGGAGGAGCCTGCATACGCATGCGAGGGTGCCCACGATTCAACAAATTGTCAACGGAAACCACGCCACTTCACACACGATTCACACTGGCAGCGAACGGCAGGCGAACCGGATGCGACGACCGATGATCCAGCACCACCGGGGGTCGTGTAGTTGACTCGTGCCATGACCGCTTCCCCCACGCCTGGCTCGCGACCCGATCTGACACAGGTGCTGTTCCGTTCGTTGAACCGGTTCGTCAAACCCCTGGTGAAAGCGGGGCTCGGCTCGCCGTTGCCGATCGGGTTGGGTGCCGTGGTGCTCGAGAGCACGGGCCGGGTCAGCGGGAAGCCACGCGAAGTGCCCGTGCTCGGCCTGCGAGTCGGTGATCGTCTGATGGTCTCGACCGTGCGGGCCGATTCGCAGTGGTTGAAGAACCTCGAGGCCAACGACGAAGCCGCCGTCTGGGTCTGCGGCCGCCGGCGATCGGCAACGGCCAGTGTGCAGCGTGGCCCCCTGAACGTCGTGACGCTCGACACTGCACCTGATTGACTGATTGACT
>ERZ888423.3367-NODE-3367-length-10628-cov-8.703301_pt1 | contig 10628 bp, 9 predicted proteins | sample MGYA00520523_ERZ888423 | MGnify/ENA primary metagenome ERZ888423 (study PRJEB32303, sample SAMEA104408611) | aquatic metagenome | biome: Brackish water; feature: Pelagic; material: water | place: Baltic Sea | collected 2014-06-08T10:24:00 | depth 30,27 m ...
CCCAACATCGTCGAGAAGATCATCGAGAAGCCCGTCGACCGCGTCGTCGAGAAAATCGTCGAGCGCCCGCGGATCGTCGAGAAGGTCATCGATCGGCCGGTAGAGAAAGTCCTCGAGAAGATGGTCACCAACCCGGTCCTGGTGGAGAAGGTCGTCACTCGCGATGTCGAGTACATCGACGAGCGGATCGTCGAACGGCCGATCGAGACGGTTGTCGAACGGATCGTCGAACGGCCGGTCTACCGGGAGGTCGAGAAGATCGTCGAGAAGCCGGTGGAGAAGATCGTCGAAATCGTTGTCGAGAAGCCGGTCATCGTGCACAAATACGTCGAGAAGCCGGTGGAGCGGATCGTCGAGCACGGCGAGGAGATCACCGTCGCGCGCCGCTTCATGGGCAAGACGGCCGATGTCGAGGCCAAGTTCGTCGAACGGGAGGCCCGCCAGGTCGATTGGGTGGAGCGCACCACTGGCGAACACCCCGACGACGACATCGTCGGCGACAAGTCGACGGCATTCCGGGCCCGCGAGGCCTATCTGGTCGATCCGAAACACGCGGAGGATGAAACCCGGCGCCGCCGCCCCTGACGGCGCCATCGGAAGGCATGACGCCGGGGCGGTCGAAACCCCTTCCCGCCCCGGCGTCATTTTGTCCGAGCCCGAAAACTGTCCGAGCCCAAGAACCCCACATCGATTCCCTATTGGGAACGACCGAAGGAGTCTGTTGTGACATCAGCCGTGTCGCTACGCGCCCGCCGCGGTGCCTCGCTCGCACTTGGTGGAATGTTCCTGGTGGCCAGCACCCTGCTGGCTACCCCCGTCGCCATCGCCGCTCCCACGGCTGAGGCCGTCGACGCCATCAACGACCGCTACTCGGTGTTCGGCGGTGAGAGCTCATTACTCGGCGCGCCGGTCGGCGAGGTTGTCGACATCGATGGCGGAGCGGAGCGGGAATACCAGGGTGGTGCCATCTACTACTCGGAGGACACCGGGGCCCACGTCATGTACGGCGAGATCCTGAACCGGTATCGCGACCTCGGCGGTCCGAACGACAGCGGGCTGGGGTTTCCGAAGAACGATGAGAGCGAGACCGGGGACACCGTGGGCCGCTTCAACGATTTCTCCGACCCGGAAGGCGCGTCGATCTACTGGACGCCGCAGTGGGGCGCGACTGTCATCAAGGGCCGGGTGCTGGATGCCTGGCGGCAGTCCGGCGGGATCGCAGGACCGTTCGGTTACCCCAGCACCGACACCTCGACCGTCGACGGCATCCAGACCGGCAAGTTCGCTGGCACCGAGGGAACCGAGATCCAGTGGTCCCAAGCCGGCGGCCTGATCACCATCCCGGCCGCTCTGGCCGCGAATATCCCGGGGTTCGGCATGAATACGCCGACTGCAGAAGGGACAACGTCCGTGAGCCCACCACGAATGACCACACCCGCGGCACCGGAGACGCCCACCACGAGCAGCAAGTGGTGGTGGATTCCGGTCGGTATCGCCGTGCTAGCCCTGGCGGCCGGATTGTTGCGACTACTGACCCGACGTCGCCCGCAGGCGCAGGCACCGGTGAAGGTCGCCGCGGCGCGCGCACCGGAGGTCCCCAGGCCGATCGTCAACACCCCGCCGCCTCTCCCTAAGCCGCCGGCGCCGCCGGTGCGGTCCGCACCGGTGACCAAGTCACCCCCACCGGCCCCGCCCAAGCCGCCGGCACCCGTGGCTGCCCCGCCGAAGCCACCGGCACCGGCACCCGCCAAGCCGCTGACCCCCAAGTCGGCCCCGCCCAAGCCGCCGCCACCCGCAACCGCCAAGGTGGTTCCGCTGGTCAAGCCGCCGGCCCCCAAGCCGGTCACCCCGCTCGAAACCCCGGTCACTGCGCCACCTCCCACTCCGGCCCCGACACTGCGGCCGCTGCTGTCGGAGCCGCCCAAGGCGACGATCCGGATGGAGGAAGCCGACGTGGACCTCGCTCCGGTGATCAAGTACGAGTCCAGCGAGCCCGCCGAGACCACGATCCAGGTCACTTACGAGAACAACGCGATCGGGAACGACCAGGAGAGCGTCGCCGATAAGAGTGATTCCCGCCCGGACTGACCCGAGCGGAGACGACGAAGGCGCTACCCGACACGGGCAGCTACACAAAAGGAGAAGTCAGATGGAATGGATACTGGGCATCATCGGTGGTCTGATCGGCGGTAACGCCGCAGGGACCAAGAACAACCTCGGCGCCGCCGGAAACAGCATCGCCGGCGCATTGGGCGGCGGTCTGGGCGGCGGGCTTCTCGGCAGCCTGCTCGGCGGCGGAGGCGGCGGCCTCGACATCGCTCAGATCGCGGGCGCTGTCGGCGGCGGCGGTGTGACGGGCGCCGTGGTGACGGCGATCGTCGGCGCTGTCATGAAGGGCCGCAAGGGCTGAGGTCCACGGGTCACTCGATGGTGCCGGTGAGCCCGAAGTCCTCGAGTGCCGGGCGGATATGGGTCGCGAGCCGCTCCTTGCTGTTGGGCTTCCCGACCTCCCATCCGGACACGGTAAGGAACACCGTGCCGTGCACCCGCCCCGATGCCACGAACAGCGATCCGCCGAGTCTGTCCAGGATGTCGGGGGTGATCCGGGACTCCATTTGGCGGACCCACACGTAATCGGCGTCGGTGCCGTCCGGGCGGTTGGCGGCGGGGTCCAGGGGACCGAGGTTGGAGCATCCGATCGGCGAACCGGAACCCAATGCCAGTCCCTCGAGACTTCGCGCCAACCGCTTCGGGATGAGTGGAGTCAGCGGCAGTGGGGCCAGCAACTCGTTACGGGTATCGGCGAGTGCGGCGAGGCTCCTCTTGATCTCGGCCCGGACGTCGGTGAGGCTATCGCTGACCCGCCTCGGGTCCACCGTCAACGTCATGGCCGTCAAGGCATTTCCGCGGGTGTCGCCCTCGGTTCGTTCGCTGACCGGGAAGGAGAGCTTGACCCAGCCCTGATCGTCCACCCGGCCCATGAACTGCCCGATCCTCGCGGCGATGCCGGCGAACAGCGAGTTGCTGGTGCCGCCGAGCGCTTGGGCCCGCGCATCCCACGCCACGTCGTCGATGAACACCGCCACCGCCGGCACCGTCACCGGTTCGGAGCCGCGAAAGGTGGCCAGTGGCGCGGATCGTGCCGCCGACGAAGATAAATCGTCGCGGTTGGTACCCGCGAGCCTAACCGCGGCCGCGGCCGCCCTGGCGACGTCCGGGATCGCACGCAGTACTTCGCGGCCATCCGCGAGTAACGCCCGCCTGCGGGTGCGGGAATTCGGCGGCGGATATCCGAGGTCACGGGTGACGCCCCGGGCGGCATCGGCGACCGCCATCGAAAACGCAAGCCCGTCGCAGATGGTGTGCGAGGCGATCAGGGTGACGGCCGCGCCGCCACCGGTGAGCGGTTGCACAGCCAATCGCCAGGCCGGCCCCCACTCCGGGTCGATGGGATGCCTGATCTGCTCATCGACCCAGTCGGTGACCTCGTCGCGGGGACGTTCGCTGCCGGCGATCTCAAGATCGGCCGGACTTGTACAGGCAACCCAGTGGTGACGCCCGAAAGGCAGGACGGAACGTTCTATCCGGCGGCCCAACAGACCGTGGCCGAGATTGCGGTGGAATCTCCGCAAGCCGGCCATATCGATCGGATGCTCGTAGACCCAGATGTACTGAGCCAGTGGGCCGCGGCCGAGGGCCCTCAGGCCCAGGAACGACGCCTGGTCGATGTAGTCGAGGGTGTTGTCCACGGCTGCCTGTTCCACAACGGTCATGGTAGGCGGATGCCGGCTACTTCCCGGGCGTGAAATCCATTCCGGACTCCTTGCGCTGCTGTGCGGTGATCGGCGCCGGGGCGTCGGTCAACGGGTCCACTCCGCCGCCGGACTTGGGGAAGGCGATGACATCGCGGATGGAGTCGGCACCGAACAACAGCGCGGTGATGCGGTCCCAGCCGAAGGCGATCCCACCATGCGGCGGTGCCCCGAACGTGAAGGCCTCCAGCAGGAACCCGAATTTCTCATCCGCCTCGGCCTGATCGATGCCCATCACCGAGAACACCGTCTCCTGAACGTCGCGGCGGTGGATGCGCACCGATCCCCCGCCGATCTCGTGGCCATTGCAGACGATGTCGTAGGCGTCGGCCAGCACCGCGCCGGGATCGCTGTCGATGAGGCCCTCAAATTCCGGCTTCGGGGCGGTGAAGGCGTGGTGCACGGCGGTCCAGGCGCCGGATCCGACGGCGACGTCACCGGCGGCCGCCGCGTCACCGGCCGGTTCGAACAGCGGCGGGTCGACGATCCAGACGAACGCCCACGCGTCCGGGTCGATCATGTCGAGCCGACGCGCGATCTCACCGCGGGTGGCACCCAGCAGAGCGCGGGACGCCTTGGCCGGACCGGCAGAGAAGAACACACAGTCACCGGGTTTGGCGCCGACCTGCGCGGCGAGTCCGTCCCGCTCGGCCTCGGAGAGATTCTTGGCGACCGGCCCGCCGAGGGTGCCGTCCTCGCCGATCAACACATAGGCCAGACCTTTGTGTCCGCGCTGCTTGGCCCATTCCTGCCAGCCGTCGAGGGCCCGCCGCGGTTGCGACGCCCCGCCCGGCATCACCACCGCGCCGACATAGGGCGCCTGGAACACCCTGAAGGGCGTATCGGCGAAATACGCTGTGCACTCCACGAGTTCGAGGCCGAACCGCAGGTCGGGCTTGTCGGAGCCGAATCGGCGCATGGCATCGGCGTAGCTCATCCGCGGGATGGGCAGCGGCAGTCGATAACCGATCAGCGCCCACAGCGCAGCCAGCACCTGCTCGGCCACCGCGATGACATCATCGGCATCGACGAAGCTCATCTCGACGTCGAGTTGGGTGAACTCCGGCTGCCGGTCGGCGCGGAAATCCTCGTCGCGGTAACACCGGGCGATCTGGTAGTAGCGCTCCATCCCGCCAACCATCAACAGCTGCTTGAACAGCTGGGGACTCTGTGGCAGCGCGTAGAACGAGCCCGGTTGCAGCCGGGCGGGCACCAGGAAGTCGCGGGCCCCCTCCGGGGTGGACCGGGTCAGCGTGGGCGTTTCGATCTCGATGAAGTCCTCGCCGGCCAGCACCGAGCGGGCGGCGGCGTTGGCCCGGGAGCGAAGCCTCAGTGCGTCGCCGGGACCGCCGTCGCGCCGCATGTCCAGATAGCGGTGCCGCAGCCGGGCCTCCTCACCGGCGGGCTCGTCGAGTTGGAACGGCAGCGCCGCACTTTCCCCCAGCACCGTCAACGCGGTCGCGTTGACCTCGATCTCACCGGTGGCGATATCGGCGTTCGCGTTGCCCTCCGGGCGAATCTCGACGATGCCCTCGACTGCCACGCAGAACTCGGCCCGGAGCCGGTGCGCGGACTCGAGCACACCGGACTCGCGGAACACCACCTGCACAACGCCGGGCCCGCCGGCGGAGTCGCGAAGGTCGATGAAGATGACCCCGCCGTGGTCGCGCCGGCGTGCCACCCATCCGGCCAGAGTGACCCTCTGCCCCGCATCGGTGGCTCGCAACGAGCCGGCGGCATGACTGCGAAGCACCGAAATCTCCCTGGGTTTATTGGAATCTAACGACGACGGAAGCCAAGTCTAGGAGGTACGGCCCGGCGCGCAGCGGATACCTCACGGTGCGGCCACCGACCGACCCACCCGATGGCGTCGCTGTGGCAAACTGGACCCCGGCACGCGCCCGGCCGCACGGGTGAGATCACGAGGAGCGCTCATGACCTTCAACGAAGGCATGCGGATCGACACCAGCACAACCTCCACCGGGGGTGGCGCTGGACGCGGTATCGCGATCGGAGGCGGTGTCGGCGGCCTGGCGATCGTGCTGCTGGCGTTGTTCCTGGGGGTGGATCCGGGTCCCGTTCTCAGCCAACAGCAGATCGGGCAGGCTCAGCCCCAGTCCGGGCCGACCTACGACCTGAGCAAGTGCAAGACCGGCGCGGACGCCAACAAATACGTCGAGTGCCGCGTGGTGGCCACCGGCAACTCCGTGGACGCGGTGTGGGAGGACCTGCTTCGCGGCTACCAGCGGCCCAACATGAAGCTGTTCAAGGGTCAGATCCAGACCGGTTGCGGTCCGGCCGACAGCAGCGTCGGACCGTTCTACTGCCCGGCCGATCGGACGGCTTACTTCGACACCGATTTCTTCCAGGTCCTCAAGACCCAGTTCGGCTCCAGCGGAGGCCCGCTCGCCGAGGAGTACGTGGTGGCCCACGAATACGGTCACCACGTCCAGAACCTCACCGGTGACCTCGGCAAGGCCCGGCAGGGCGCCCAAGGGGCCACCGGCAACGGCGTGCGCTCGGAGTTACAGGCCGACTGCTACGCCGGGGTGTGGGCGCACTACGCCGCGATCACCAAGCAGCCGGGTACCGATGTCACCTACCTGCAGCCGTTGAGCGACAAGGACATCGCCGACGCTCTCTCCGCCGCGTCATCGGTCGGCGACGACCGGATCCAGGAGCAGGCCACCGGCCGGGTCAACCCGGAGAGTTGGACCCACGGATCCTCCGAGCAGCGCCAGAAATGGTTCACCATCGGTTACCAGACCGGGGATCCGAATCAGTGCAACACGTTCAAGGCCGCGAACCTGGGCTAGCAGGTCAGCCGAACGGCCGGGTCACCAGGGGCGAAGCGCACACTGCACGCCGCTGCCGCCCTGCTGGGAGACGACGACCTGACCGTCGACCGCGATCTCGCAGCTGAACTCGGGGTTGACCCGCAAACCGCCACTGGCGCTGACGAACGCCCACTGGGTGGGATCCTCGAGCGTGGTCTGGAACGTCCACGGTGCACCCGGTCCGACCATGGTGCGCGCCATCGGCATGTACTCCGGATCGTTCGCCTCCGCCTGCGCGGGCGGGTCGGCGGTGACGTAGTAGATGTTCGCGGTCAGATCGCTGGTCGTGGTGACGGTGTAGGTGACCTGACGGGCCCCCTCCGGTTCGGTGCTGGTCGGTTTGGGGTCGGTCGACTCGGTGCTGGTCGACTCGGTGCTGGTCGGTTCGGTGCTGGTCGGCTCGGGGTCGGTCGACTCGGTGCTGTTCGGTTCGGTACTGGTCGGTTCCGCCGGCGCAGACGTGCTGACCTCGGTGTTCGTCGGATCGGTCATGGTCGGGTCGGCTGCTGCCGACGGTGCGGCTCCGATTCCGGCGGCGAGCAGAACCGCTGCCGCACCCGCTGCAGTGAGATGTCGCATACCGGGCATATCGGTGGCCGGCAGCCCGGCGTTACCGGCTGTCAGCCCGCGTCGCGCAGTCCTGTGGTGCCGCGGGCGTCCGGCACCGCGGCATCTCCCATCAACCCGAACAACTCGACCGAGGAGGACACCGCGCGGTCGACGATATCGGCCAGCCCGGCTAAGTCGACCGGCCGACGGGTGATCCTGGCCTCGACCCCGACCAGCGCCGGGTCACACGAATCGTGCACCACCGCGTAGACGCACGGATCCGCGGCGTTCCACCGGGCGGCGATCGCGGTCAACGGCTCACGCTGCTGCGCCGGGTAGAAGCGGTCCGGGCCGATGCTGACCCGCACCCCGTCACGGCCGGGTCCACACACCTCGAGGTGGACGGTCAACCGTCCGGCCCGGCGGGCGCGAAAGGCGCTGACCGGCACGCCGACAAGGTAGAAGAACTCGTCGTCGTGGTGGCCACGGAAATACCGCACACCCCTGCTTCGCAGGTATTCCTCGATCAACTCGTTCATGCCCTGCTCAACGAGGGGCCGCCGCCGGCCGGTTCCCCGACCGGAATAAGAATTCACTGAGTCTTGGTACTTCGGAGTCTTGGTACTTCGGATCGAATGGCTCAGGCGAGGCGTGAAAGCACCTTGGCGACAACGGAATCGATGACGACGTCGATCTGTGTGCCGGAGGCGAGATCCTTGATCCCGATGGTGCCTGCGTCGATATCCCGATCCCCGGCAACCAGCGCGATACCCGCCCCGGACCGGTCGGCGGCACGCATGGCGCCCTTGACCCCACGGTCTCCGTAGGCCAGATCGACCCGGACCCCGGCCGCCCGCAGGGCCGCGGCGAGTCGGGCGAGTTCGATCTTGGCCCGCTCCCCCAACGGCACCCCGAATACATCGCACCGGCTGCGTTCCCCGACAGCCTTACCCTCCGCGCGCAGTGCCAGCATGGTCCGGTCCACACCCAACCCGAACCCGACACCGGAGAGATCCTGCCCTCCCAACTGCGCCATCAGTCCGTCGTAGCGGCCGCCGCCGCCGATACCGGACTGGGCGCCCAACCCGTCGTGGACGAACTCGAAGGTGGTCTTGGTGTAGTAATCCAGGCCCCGCACCATCCGCGGGTTGACGACATAGGGAACCGCCAGCGCGTCCAGGTGCGCCAGCACAGTGTCGAAGTGCCGCCGGGCGACGTCGGAAAGGTGGTCGAGCATCACCGGAGCGCCAGCCGTCATCTCCCGAATCTGCGGACGCTTGTCGTCCAGAACCCGCAGTGGGTTCAGAGCGGCCCGCTCCCGGGTTGCCTCGTCAAGGTCGAGGCCGAACAGGTACTCCTGCAACAACTCCCGGTACTGCGGCCGGCAGGTGTTGTCACCCAGCGAGGTGATCTCCAACCGGAAGCCATCCAGGCCCAGGGAGCGGAACCCGGCGTCGGCCACGGCGATCACCTCGGCGTCGAGTGCCGGATCGTCGATGCCGATCGCCTCCACACCAACCTGCTGCAGCTGTCGGTAGCGTCCGGCCTGCGGACGCTCGTAACGGAAGAACGGCCCCGCGTAGCAGAGCTTGACCGGCAACGCACCGCGGTCCAGACCGTGCTCGATCACCGCCCGCATGACCCCGGCGGTCCCCTCCGGACGCAGGGTCACCGACCGGTCGCCGCGGTCGGCGAAGGTGTACATCTCCTTGGACACCACATCGGTGGACTCCCCCACCCCGCGGGCGAACAGCGCGGTGTCCTCGAAGATCGGCAACTCGACATCGCCGTAGCCGGCGCGGCGGGCGGCGCCGAGCAACCCGTCGCGCACCGCGACGAACTCCGCTGACTCTGGCGGCAGGTAGTCCGGGACCCCCTTGGGCGCCTGGAATTGGCTCACAGGGCAGTCATCCCCTGCAAGAACGGGTTGGCGCGGCGTTCCTCGCCGATGGTGGTGGCCTCGCCGTGGCCGGGCAACACCCGGGTGTCGTCGTCGAGCACCAGCAGTTTGGTGACGATCGAGCCGAGCAGGTCCCGTCCGCTGCCACCCGGGAGGTCGGTGCGGCCGACGGACCGCTTGAACAGGGTGTCGCCGGTGAAGACGAGCCCCGCGCCGTCGCCGGACACCCGGAAGGCCACCGAGCCTCGGGTATGTCCCGGCGTGTGGTCGACGGTCACCGCGACCCCGTCGAAGTCCAGCACCGCTCCGTCCCGGTCCAGATCGACGACCTGGCGCGGCTCCCGAAACAGCGCGCCGAACACGACCTGGCCGATCCGCGGGCCGAAGCCCCTGATCGGGTCGGTGAGCATGAAACGGTCCTCCGGATGAATGAAGGCGGGGCATCCGTAGGTGTCGGCTACCTTCTGCGCCGACCAGATGTGGTCGATGTGGCCATGGGTGAGCAGTACCGCTGCCGGAGTCAACCGGTTCTCGTCGAGAATCCGGCGCAACGGTCCAAGCGCACGTTGACCGGGGTCGACGATGACCGCATCCGCCCCGGCGCGCGGCGCCAGGACATAGCAGTTACAGGCCAACATGCCGGCCGGGAACCCGGTGAGCAACACGGTGACCAGTCTGACACCCGACACTTCGGGTGGGTCCTGAGCCCCGTCCGCATCCTCGGCTGGCACACTCGTCAGCGCGATTGCACGATCTACCAACGGAGGACGCCGCGGTGCCCACGAACGCACAACGACGCGAAACTGCCCAACGCAAACTTGAGCGGCAACTCCAGCGCCGTGCCCAGCGCGCCAAGCGTCAGCGGATCCTCACGGTGGTCGGCGCCATGACCGCCCTGGCCGTCGGAGCCGCTCTGATCGCCGCCTTCGTGCTCACAAACGACAAGGGCGCCTCCACCGCCAGCACATCCTCCAGCGCCGAGACCACCTCCACCGAAGCTGCCACCCCGGCAGCCCGCGGCGGAGAGGGCCAACTCCCGGTGTTCAAGGCGGCGGCCGATCTGGGGGCCAACTGTCAGTACCCAGCCGCCCAGAAGGCCAGCAAGAAGGTCGACGCACCGAACTCCGGGAAGGTGCCCACCGACCCCGCCACGATCAGCGTCAGCATGTCGACCGATCAGGGCAACATCGGCCTGTTGCTCAACAACGCCGAAGCACCGTGCACGGTCAACAGCTTCGCCAGCCTGGCCCAGAAGGGTTTCTTCGACGACACCATCTGCCATCGGCTGACCACCGCACCGGAACTGGGCGTCCTGCAGTGCGGCGATCCCAGCGGAACAGGGTCCGGCGGTCCGGGCTACCAGTTCGCCAACGAGTACCCCACCAACCAGTACCCGGAGAAAGACCCGGCACTGCAGAATGCGGTGCTCTACCCGCGCGGGACACTGGCGATGGCCAACGCCGGCCCGGGCACCAACGGCAGCCAGTTCTTCCTGGTGTACAAGGACTCCAAGCTGCCGCCGAACTACAC
>ERZ888423.3369-NODE-3369-length-10624-cov-9.224525_pt1 | contig 10624 bp, 10 predicted proteins | sample MGYA00520523_ERZ888423 | MGnify/ENA primary metagenome ERZ888423 (study PRJEB32303, sample SAMEA104408611) | aquatic metagenome | biome: Brackish water; feature: Pelagic; material: water | place: Baltic Sea | collected 2014-06-08T10:24:00 | depth 30,27 m ...
CGGCGGGGCCGGGGCCGACACGCTGACCGCTGGCGAAGGGTCCGACGTTATCTATGGCGGCGTTGGTGATGTTATCACGGGTGGCGAAGACGGTGATGGTCTCGACCATGACGTTCTGGTCCTAAACGGCCTTGGGGCAGGTACTCTTACATATGATACAGGCAGTACTGAAGACGGCACGTTTACCTTAAATTCAGGCGGTTCTCTGAGCTTCACTGGTATCGAGAGCATTGTTTTCGACGCCCCCACAATCACAACGGCTGAGGATTCACCTTTGGTGGGCGACCTCGGCGTGACAGTGGTCACGTTTGAAGTGGGCAATATCAACTATAACGCTGGCGATACTGCGTCCCGCACCGAGGGCGACCTGACGATCAACGCCAACGGCACCTACACCTTTACGCCGGCTCCAAATTACAACGGGCCAGCTCCGGTCATAAATTATACTGACGATACTGGCGAGACTACGCCTCTGTTCATTGAAGTTACCGCAGTTGATGAGGAGATCCCACACTGCTTCACTGGTGATGCACCGGTCGTGACGATCTTGGAAGATGCAAACGATGACGGCGAGATCACCGTTGCCGAATCGAGCGGTAAGATCAATGTTCAGATTACATTGCCAGGAGGGGCCTTTGCAGGCGATACCCTTACGATCACCAATCCCGACGGCACCACTACTGATGTAACTCTGACCGTCGATCAGATTGTTGCCGGTGAAATCCTCGTCGAGTTTGATGCCCCAGCCACGGGTGAGACCGTAACTATCTCTGCAGATGTCACCAGTATTGTGGGCACCTCTGGAACGGGTACTGACGCCGCAATGGTTGTCTGCTTTGTGCAGGGCACCCTGATCGCGACTGCAGACGGCGACATACCAGTAGAAGACCTAAAAGTTGGTGATCTTGTCCAAACCCTTGATCGCGGACAGCAACCGCTTCGCTGGGTAGGCCAACGCCATCTTGACGCCGGCGAACTGACCGAAAATCCCAATCTTCGGCCAATACGCATTCGCAAGAATGTTGTCAGCGCAGGAAACGGTGTTGGCGACTTGGTTGTATCACCACAACACCGTATTTTGGTTGCCTCTAAAGTGGCCCAGCGGATGTTCGGCAACACAGAAGTTCTGGTTCCGGCCAAACAACTGCTGGCGATTGAAGGGGTCGAAATCGCTGACGATTTTGAAGAGGTAACTTACTTTCACATCCTCTTTGATCAGCATGAAATCATCTATGCGAACGGCGTTCCATCCGAGAGTCTTTATCTCGGCCTTGAGGCGCAACGAAGCCTTACTCCTTCCGGTCGGGAAGAAATTCACGCCTTGTTCCCAGAAGTTACTTCACCGACCTTTATGCCCACGAATTGCCGTCCGATGATCACGAACAAGCGGGCCAGGCAACTGGCCCTACGTCATGCGAGTAATGGGAAGACTCTCTTGGATGCCCACAGTGCGCCTATTGCTAGCGGTCACATCACGGTAGATATTATGGCTGTTTCTTGAACAGTTATGGCATGAGTTTGCGCAGTCTTTCAGCGCTTTAAAAAGGGTGTTTTGCATCCCGGTGCTGACTAGGGGAAGCCGCTGGTTGTCGAGCTGGTGAAGCCCCTTATGTAACGGAACTTTGGTATACTGATCCCTATCCGGTGTTTTGCAAGATGCCGGATGGGGAAGGTTTTCGCCGTTAGCCCCATGAAAGCCCTATAATCTAAGAGCGGCCCAATGCAGCAAGTCTCCAATTGTCTCGCCTCACAGCTCCTCCGTAAACAAGATCACTGTTTGCTGGAAAATTTATTGTCGTATCGATTCTGCTTGGGATACTTTATTGAGGTCAAGTTCCAGCTGATGAGACGAGTTGAGCGTGTGGTTTTGGTACCAATCAACATGATGGGAACGATGATGGTTCGCACTACGACTGGTTGAAGAAAATTCAATGCTTACAATCGATTGCAAATCACCAATGGCAGTCCCTAGGGGAATCGAACCCCTCTTTCCAGGTTGAAAACCTGGCGTCCTAACCGATAGACGAAGGGACCGCAGTTGGTGAGCTGCTTTTAGGGAAAGCCCAAGATGAGGGCAAGAGGGTTTTTCGCGGTTTTCGAGGAAATTTTTCAGGGTGCGGAATTTGCGGGCGCGGCGTCTTCTAGTCGCAGTTGCACGCTCTGGCGACCCTGCCAAACGTTGATCTCCAGTCGCCCCGCCAAATGGAAACGCGCGCCGCCGTGTTGGGTCAGCATCACGCCCATTGGCCCGTCCATTGAACTGAACGCGATCGCATCAATCCGCGCACCCAAACCATCGCCAAAGCTCAGCTTAAGGTGGTCGGCACCCACCCGTTTAGTGAACATTATCTGGCAATCTGGAAAGGCAAAACGCGGGGCAGGGGCGCCGGCTCCAAAGGGCCCCGCCTGTTCGATCTGCTCGATCAATTCGACGGTTGCGGCACCGGGCATCAGGACGCCGTCCAGCTTCAGATCCGACGGACCAATGTCACCCGCGCCTTGCTTTTCCAGCAACTGCGCCAGTCGCGCCATCGCTGGCTCAAGCTGCGCGCGCGCCACACTCAGCCCGGCGGCCATCTTATGGCCCCCACCCTTGATCAGCAGCCCCTCGCTTGCCAGCCGCTGGATCGCCGCGCCAAGGTCGATCCCGTTGACCGACCGGCCTGACCCCTTGCCCTCGTCCCCATCCAATCCAATGACCACGGCGGGCCGGTTCGTGACTTCTTTCAGCCGCGACGCGACAATGCCAACAACACCAGGGTGCCAGCCTTCGCCAGCCGCCCAGACCAGTGGCGCATCAAAGCCGCGCGCTTCGGCCTGTGCCAGCGCCATCTCACGCACGCTGGCCTCGATCTCGCGGCGCTCCGTGTTTAGCTCGTCGAGCCGCTGCGCCATGGATTGCGCCTCGCGCGGGTCGGTGCTTGCGAGCAGGCGCGCACCAAGGTCGGCCTTGCCGATCCGCCCGCCGGCATTGACGCGCGGCCCCAGCAGAAATCCCAAATGATACGACGACGGTGTACTATCCATGCGCGCCACATCCGACAATGCCACAAGTCCCACACGCTGACGTCGCGCCATGACTGCCAGCCCTTGGCGCACCAGCGCACGGTTCACACCGATCAACGGGGCCACATCGGCAACCGTCCCAAGCGCCACCAGATCAAGTAGGGCAATCAAGTCGGGGCCCTTTTTGCCGGCAACGCGGAGCAGGCGGTTCACCTCGATCAGCATCAAGAACACTACACCGGCCGCACAAAGGTGCGCCAGCGCGCCGTCCTCGTCCTGCCGGTTCGGGTTCACCACAGCCACCGCATCGGGCAAAGTTTCCCCACCAAGGTGGTGATCTAGAACGACCACATCCGCGCCCACCGCAGCCGCAATCGGCCCATGCGATAGTGTGCCGCAATCCACACAGACGATCAGATCATGATCGCGGGCCAGCATCGCCATGGCCTCGTCGTTGGGGCCATAGCCTTCGTCGATCCGGTCCGGAATATAAAGCGTCGCCGTACGCCCCATATCGCGCAGCCACGAAATCAGCAGTGTCGCAGAGGTGGCACCATCCACATCGTAATCGGCAAAGATTGCGATACGTTCGCCCGCATCAACCGCCGCCAGAAACCGCCCCGCCGCCGCGTCCATATCGCGCAAGGATCGCGGGTCGGGCAGCAGATCACGCAGTTTTGGGTTTAGAAATGCCGCCACACCCTCGGCCACAACACCGCGCCGCGCCAGTGTATGGCACAGCGCCAATGGCAGGCCGGTATCCTGCGCCATGGCTTGGGCCGCACGATCCTGTTCAATGCTCGGACCCACCCAGCGCCTGCTATTGGCCGAGCCTTCCACACCCAAGAAAGCGCGCGCCGTATGTTGTGTCTCGTTCATCACATGACACCATATGTGTAGGGGCGCGGATTATCCACGCCCCATATCTCATCTTGCCCGAAATATCCCCGCCGGAGGCTCCGCCATCGGCAACAGGCTCACTTGGTTGGGTTGCGATACGACATGCGCCGCACAGATCCCGTCTTGGAGCGCATCAAAATCGTCTCGGCGGTCAGGTAACCGACCTCGCGTTTGATCCCCGACACGATTGAGCCATCGGTGACGCCCGTGGCGGCGAAAATCACATCTGCTGTGACCATGTCGTCGCGGGTGTAGACGCGATCAAAGTTTGTGATGCCTGCCTTTTTGGCGCGATTTCGTTCATCGTCATTGCGAAACATCAGGCGGCCGAACATTTGCCCGCCCATACATTTCAACGCCGCCGCAGCCAGCACGCCTTCGGGGGCGCCGCCGCTGCCCATATACATATCGATGCCGGTTAGATGCGGCTCGGCGCAGTGCATGACACCCGCGACATCGCCGTCGGTGATCAGGCGGATCGCAGCGCCGGTGTTGCGCAGTGCTTCGATCATGTCTTCATGGCGGGGACGCTCAAGAACGCAGACGGTGATATCCCCGGTGCTGCACCCTTTGGCAGAGGCAAGCGCGTTGACCCGCTCGGCGGGCGACATATCAAGGGTCACAACGCCCGTGCGAAACCCCGGCCCGATCGCCAGCTTGTCCATGTAAACGTCCGGCGCGTGCAGCATCGATCCGCGCGGTCCCATCGCAATCACAGTCAGGGCGTTTGGCATGTCTTTGGCCGTCAGGGTCGTGCCTTCAAGCGGGTCCAGCGCGATATCAACGCCCGGCCCATTGCCCGTGCCGACCTTTTCACCGATGAACAGCATAGGCGCTTCGTCGCGCTCGCCCTCGCCGATCACCACTACACCGGCGATATCGAGCTTGTTTAGCTCGTCGCGCATCGCATTCACCGCCGCCTGATCTGCGGCCTTTTCATCGCCGCGCCCGATCAGGCGGGCACTGGCCAATGCAGCGGCTTCGGACACGCGGGCAAGGCCAAGTGATAGCATTCTGTCATTAAAGTCATCGACCTTTGGCATGGGATCATCCTTTTGGGTTGGTTGTCCTTGGTCTAGACTGCCCAAGCCCTAAGGCCAAGCGATAGGCACGCAGGTATCGTCGCTAACATTGGCGTTTAGGACTGTTGGGCGCGCAGTTTGACCATACCATCAAGCAGAAGACCGACCATCAGCCCGTTCAGGCAGTGCCAGACGAAATGCGTCCCGTAAGCCCAGACATCGCAAAGTGCCATGTCGATGGTGCGAAACACCAGTGCCAAGGCAAAGGTGATAGTCGCGGCCCCAATCCACGGGGCCATCACGCTGTCGCGCCGCCAGCCCACAAACGAGAACACAAAAAGGGCCACCAAAGCAGGCGTATATTGCAGCGATCCGTTCAGAAGCGGCGGCGATGCTGCAGCGCTTGTGTAGCCCTCGCCAATGGCAAGCATCGCAACGATAACAACCGCCACAACGCTCAGCGCACCGATCGCGATTTTTCCGGGCCGGACGCCGCCGATCCGGTGAATGGCGACCAGAATAAAGATCGTCACGAAGATCCAGATCGGGATAACGTCAGCCAGTTCTGACCAGCGGTTTGCAAACGTGTGAAACAGGAACGATCCGATGCCGACACAACCCGCAAGCACGATCAGTATGGTTGTATCCGTCGCGCGCAGGTTCAGCCGTCGTGCGGTGCGCCACGCCAAAAGAGCGGCAATTACAAAGGCAAGATTGCTCAGCGCGTTCAGCGGTTCTGCCCAGAACGCAGCCGAAAGCCGCTCGCAGTAGATATCAACCGGCGCGAACCAGTCCAAATTCAGACCTCTTCGATGCGAATGGCAACGGGTTGGTGGACGACCACACCAGTATCCGCCATCGCGTCTAGGGCTTCGTCCAACCCGGTCCGCGTGGTTTTATGTGTGACGATCAGAACTGGTGCGCTGGTGTCATGGTGGCCATATTGGTGCATCCGGTCGATGCTGATACCGGCTTCGCCCAAAGCATGCGCAACTTTTGCCAAGGCGCCCGGTTTGTCGAGAAGTTGCATGCGCAAATAGTAAGGTGCAGGGATTGCGGCGCGCGCGGCGCGTGCTTTGCGCAAGGTCTTGGCCGGTTGTCCGAACGTAGGCAGGCGCACTCCGCGCGCAATATCCATCACATCACCCATCACCGCGCTGGCGGTTGGGCCTTCGCCGGCACCAGCGCCGCGCAGCACGATCTGGCCGACGGCATGGCCCTCAAGGACTACCATGTTTGTGCCGCCTTCAAGCTGACCAAGCGGCGAGGTCGCGGGCACGAGGCAGGGCGACATGCGTTGTTCCAAACCACGGCCCGTCATTTGTGCCACACCAAGTAGTTTAATCCGGTAGCCCATATCGGCGGCTTGGTGGATGTCATCAATGGTGATCGCGCCGATGCCTTCAAGTTCGACCGCGTCAAAATCAATCTGGGTGCCAAAGGCAATCGACGACAGGATTGCAAGCTTGTGTGCCGCGTCGATCCCGCCGACGTCAAGTTCGGGATCAGCTTCAAGAAAGCCAAGCTGGTTGGCCTCATCAAAGACCGCTTCGTAGGACAAGCCCGCGCTTTGCATCCGCGTGAGGATGTAATTGCAGCTGCCGTTCATCACACCCATGATCCGGTTGATTTCATTCGCGGCCAACCCTTCGGTCAGGGCTTTGACAACGGGAATACCACCCGCGACCGCGGCTTCGAACCGGATAACACGGCCTGCGGCTTCGGCCATTTCCGCGAGTTCCTGACCGTGATGTGCCAAAAGCGCCTTGTTGGCGGTAACCACATCCTTGCCAGCCGCCAATGCAGCCTCGACGGCGTCTTTGGCGGGGCCGGTGTCACCGCCGATCAATTCGACAAACACGTCCACATCGTCGCGTTTGGCCAGCGCGACCGGGTCGCCTTCCCAAGCGTAATCAGACAGATCGACATCGCGGTTCTTGTCCTTTGATCGGGCCGAGACGGCCGTAATAACCACTGCACGGCCGCTGCGTGCGGCAATAAGGTCTGCCTGCTTTTGCACGATCCTGACAACACCGACACCGACGGTTCCCAGACCGGCAATTCCAAGGCGTAGTGGCTGTGTCATGGTGCGGTTCCGTCTTGCTGAGTGTGATTTAAGAAGGCTGTTAGCGCGTTGGCAGCGTTACTGCAACGCGGCGATGTCGATCCCGCGTGCCATCCGGTCGCGCGTTGCACGATCAACAACTGGTCCTCGCAGGGCCGACGCCTGTGCCCGCAGCCGCGCAAGGCGGCCATCAAATCTGGCGACTGCCGCGAGACCCGTCTGTGCTGTGCCACCCGACTGGTCAACTTGTTCCAAGAGTGACGCAAGCGCCAGAACTGAAGGGTAAGGCGCTTCAAGCGCGGCCTGATCCAGCGCTACATCCAGTTGCGGAAACTGGGTGCAGGCGGTGCTGAGGCAAAGAATGGCAATCAGGGCAGGGCGCATGATGGGTCTTTTCGGGAAAAGTTGTGTGACAATACGAGCGGGCAAGGCCCAGATGCAAGGGTGTCAGTTTGGCGCGGGGAGATGATTTGCACCTTTTCAAATGAACAATTGTTCAGTTAAATGACACGATGGCACGCAAGACCGGATCACATGCGGATACGACCCGCCCTCGGGTGCGCGCAGCTGCCCTGCAACTGATCGCGCAACACGGGTTTGCCGCTGTTTCCATGCGCCAGATCGCCGCCAAGGTCGGCGTGCAGGCCGGCGCGCTTTATAACTACACCCCTGATAAGCAAACGCTGCTGTTTGATTTACTGCACAGCCACATGGATGAATTGCTGACGGCCCGTGCCGCCGCGGTACGCCAAGGCCCCGCGTGCCAGCAACTTGAGGGATTCATACGGTTTCATATTCGCTGGCACCTGCCGCGCGGGGACCAGGTTTTTGTGTCCTACATGGAGTTGCGCAATCTTACGCCTGAGAATTTTGCGCAAATCGAACAGTTGCGCCGTACTTATGAGGACGAGCTTGAGGCGATCCTGCGGCTTGGGGTGGCCGAAGCGGTGTTTGTTGTGGTGGACACCAAAATTACCACACTCGCCCTGATCGCAATGCTTACGGGCATGAATAATTGGTATCGCGAAAGCGGCCGCCTGCCGCTGGCCCTGATCGAAGAGATCTACGTCGATCTTGCACGTCGTGCGGTTGGTGTGGCGTCTGACTGAGTTGCGCCGCGTTGGCGCGTGCTGAAAGATGCGCCTCCGGCGAGAGTTTCTTGAACAGAAGAATTCATAGGATGTCGCGAACAGGCGGGCGATTGGTTTGCACGCTTTGCACAGTGGCCCAAAATGCGAGGAGAAATGACATGAAAATTGGTTTTATCGGGTTGGGAAATGTTGGCGGCAAGCTGGCGGGAAGTTTGCTGCGCAATAGCATGGACCTTACTGTGCATGATTTAAACGCTGATTTTGTTGCTGATTTTGTGAGCAGAGGGGCCCGTGACGGGAAATCGCCACGCGATCTGATGGTGGATTGTGATGTTGTGATCACCTGTCTGCCATCGCCCGCCGCCTGTGATGTTGTGGTAAGCGAAATGTTGTCGGAAGTCACTGAAGGCAAGATATGGCTTGAGATGTCCACGACCGACGCCACCGAAGTGCGCCGCCTCGGTCAAGAGGTGATCGCGCGCGGCGGGGCGGCGGTGGATTGTCCGGTTTCGGGCGGCTGTCACCGTGCGGATACCGGTAATATCTCGATCTTTGCTGGGTGTGACCGCGCCACATTTGAACGCGTTTTGCCGATCCTGACCATTCTGGGACGGCGCGTGTTGCACACAGGCGATTTGGGCAGTGCCAGCACGCTGAAGGTGATGACCAACTATTTGGCCACGGCGAACCTGCTGACATGTTGCGAGGCAATGGTGACGATGAAGGCGGCGGGGCTTGATCTTGCGACCACCTATGAGGCGATTCGGATCAGTTCGGGCACTTCGTTTGTGCATGAAACCGAAAGTCAGGTGATCCTGAACGGCAGCCGTGACATCAATTTCACGATGGATTTGGTGAAAAAGGACATCGGGTTGTTCCAAGAGATTGCGGACCGTGCCGGTGTGCCCCTTGAGATCAGCCCGTTGATGGTGTCGATCTTTGAGGATGGCATCGCGCGTTATGGCGCGCGCGCACAGTCTGACGATATCATTCGACGATTGGAAGAGGCCACAGGCCTTGATATCACTGCACCCGGCTTTCCGGCCCAGATGAGCGACGATGAACCCGAAGAACGCGGCTATGAAGTTGTTCCAAACCGATAAGGCTGGTCGCGCGCCGCGCTTTTCGCTAGCAGGGGCTGAATTGACAGGGGTGATGCGATGATGAATCCGGATAAGAATGGCGTCGTGGCACGGGTTGGGGCTTCGCCGATCAGGCGCGTCTTTGCCTTTGGCGTGTTGTTTGTCCTTGGTGCCATGCTGATCCTGATCGCCTTAATCCAGCCGCCAAGCTTTGGGTTGCAGATGATGCTGATCGGGTTCGGTGCGGCGGTGCTTTGGGCCGCGGAACGCATGCGCCGCGCGACTACAACAGTGATCGAATTGACGACGGACGGATTGCGCGATTCCACTGGGGTGCTTGTGATCCCTTACGATGACATGGTGCGGGTCGAACGCGGGGTTTTCGCGATGAAGCCGTCAAATGGATTCGCGTTGATAACCAAGGATCGCGGACCACGGGGCTGGGCACCGGGCATGTGGTGGCGCGTGGGCCGGCGCATTGGTGTCGGCGGTGTCACGGCGGCTGGGGCTGGCAAATTCATGGCCGAACAGATCGCGTTGACCCTGGCGACGCAGGGCAAGTAACCGCCGGCCTAACAGTCCGCGTAATAATCAGAGCCATCGCTCGAATAACACATCTGGCTGGGGTAAAAGCGCGGTCGGGTGACGACGAGGTTTTCAAATACGAATGCTTCGAGGCCGATCGAGAAAACGGGTTCGTAGACCACCTCAGTTTGCACAAGAATGGCGACCTCGGTTGCGTGCATCACCGGAAGCTGATCAGACAGTGTGTTCAAGGCAGTATCATTCAGCGTGCCCATGCTACCTTTGTCAACTGACCATTGAACATGGTATTCTTCTTGATCGGGGTCATAGCTCATCACGGTGACACGCAGCTTGGGGAGATGATTGGACGAGGTCAAAAAGCGCTGAATGTGCCACAAGCTCGTGATGTAGTCATTCGTAATATAATCATCACCTTCGCGGCTGATCGCGTCCGAAATCGTGAACGCCGCCTTGAGCGCGGTTGACTGTGACCGGAAGGCGTCAAAGTAAACAAACGTCGCCAAGTAGGCCCAAGTAAGCATAGGGAAAACCAGAACGGCCTCGACTGCAATGCCGCCTTCTTCTTCGCGATGGAAGCGTTTGATCATGCTCTTGAAAATACCCAGCATTAGATCGGCTCCATCACAAAGGCAGACATGGAGACCAGTGCGTAAAAATCACCACTTTGGCGTGGCATCTGAAATCCGAGCCCCGTGCCCGGAAAAATAGGCAAGAACAGCGAGCAGGCGCGCACAATCATGATCTGGTTTGGAGCGCCGGTTTGGTAGTTGCGCGGTGCTTGAAAAGGCTCATCGGTGTTCACGCAGTCTGCAACGCTTGGAATATTTGACCAGTTGCGCGGGTCAATCGGGCGCATCTCTAGCTTTAGGTTTTCCATGCAGTTGGGAATAATCCCTGCCCCCTGACAGATCA